>Ga0222429_100820_pt1 | contig 12582 bp, 9 predicted proteins | sample 1B50Ametagenome_FD_182475 | JGI IMG/M metagenome (GOLD analysis project Ga0222429, IMG submission 182475) | Enriched microbial communities from leaf-cutter ant dump, University of Wisconsin, Madison, United States - 1B50A (version 2) | ecosystem: Environmental > Terrestrial > Nest > Insects nest >...
AGCTGGAGCAGGTCATCAGCCTGTGCCCCGGCGTGGTCGAATGCGCGGCCGTGGGCATTCCGGACGAGAAGCAGGGCGAGGCCATCAAGGTGTTCATCATCAAGAGCGACCCGACCCTGAGCGAGGACGACGTGGCCCGCTACTGCCAGGAAAACCTCACCGGCTACAAGCGGCCCAAGTACATCGAGTTCCGCGACGAGCTGCCCAAGAGCAACGTCGGGAAGATTCTCCGGCGAGAGCTACGGACAACCCCCTGAGCCGCTGCGCGGCTTCCCCCTTCTCTCGGCTTCGCCGGGAAGGGGGACGACGCCGGTGGCCTGGCAGAGCCAGTTCCACGGCGTCCGCTGGCCTTGGGCTGCGCCAGTTTCAAACTATTGTTTTAATAGCTAATGACGCTTGATCCACTTGCGCTGCCGCCCGAAATCACCGTACTGGAGCGCGGCTGGCTCTCCGCCAACAACATCCTCTTCATCGGCCGGCACGACACGGCGCTGGTGGACACGGGCTACTGCAGCCACGCCGGCCAGACGCTGGCGCTGGTGCAGGCCAGCCTGGGCGATCGCCCGCTGGACCGCATCCTCAACACCCACCTGCACAGCGACCACTGCGGCGGCAACGCCGCGCTGCAGGCGGCCTGGCCGGGGGTCGTCACGGCCATCCCGCCCGGCCAGGCACAGCACGTGCGCCAGTGGGACGCCTACGCGCTGAGCTACACCCCCACGGGCCAGGAATGCCCGCCCTTTCGGGCCGACACGCTGCTCACGCCCGGCGCCAGCGTACTGCTGGGCGACCGGCCCTGGCAGGTGCACGCCGCGCCGGGACACGACCCGCATTCGGTGGTGCTGTTCGAGCCCCAGAGCCGCGTGCTGATCTCGGCCGACGCGCTCTGGGAAAACGGCTTCGGGGTGGTCTTCCCCGAGCTGGAGGGCGCCGATGCCTTCGCTGAAGTGGCGGCCACCCTGGACCTGATCGAAACGCTGGCGCCGCAGGTCGTGATCCCGGGCCACGGCCCGGTATTCACCGATGCGCCCCGCGCCCTCGACGGCGCGCGCCGCCGCCTGGACGGCTTCGTGCGCAACCCGGCCAAGCACGCGCTGTACGCGGCCAAGGTGCTGCTCAAGTACAAGCTGCTGGAATGGCAGCAGATCGGCCTGGACGACCTCGCAGCCTGGGCCCGCGCCACGCCCTATTTCGGCATGCTGCACGCGCGCCACTTCGCCGGCCAGGACGAGGACGCATGGCTCCAGGGCCTGGTGGACGACCTCGTGCGCTCGGGTGCCGCCGTGCGCCAGGGCGAGCAACTGCACAACGCCTGACTCCAACGCGTCGTTGCCGCAGCGCAACATTTCGGGGCCATTTCGAGCGCCCGAACCCGCTGGTTGTAGCCAGATGTGACCGTTGTCAAATGATAATTGTTATTATTTGATCCATCCTGCCCCTTGCCGGAACCGTCCGGCTGCGCAGGCTCTCAGCCAGCCATCACCGGTAGCACGTCCCTGCCCCAGGGCCTGCCGTGCCGCCCCTGTAGCCAGCCAAGCTCCGTTTTCACATTCACACGGATCCCTTCCATGGCGCACAACACCTCACATATCAAAAGCCGCAAACATCCCGTGCCCAGCCGCCCGCATACCGCCGGCATGGCCGCGGCGGCAGCCCTGGTGGCTCTGGGCCTCCCGGCCCACGCCCAGCAGACCACCACCTTGCAGGAAGTCAAGGTCGAATCGAGCCGTGACACAGGCTACACGCCCGCTGCCCCGTCCTCGCCCAAGTTCACCCAGCCGCTGGTTAACACGACGCAGAGCATCTCCGTCATCAACGAGCAGGTCATGCGCGACCAGGCCGCCACGACGCTGACCGAGGCGCTGCGCAACGTGCCCGGCGTGGGCACCTTCTACGCAGGCGAGAACGGCAACACCAGCACCGGCGACGCGATCTACATGCGCGGCTTCGACACGTCCAACAGCATCTACGTGGACGGCGTGCGCGACCTGGGCTCCATCTCGCGCGACATCTTCAACATCGACCAGGTGGAAGTGATCAAGGGCCCCTCGGGCACCGACTACGGCCGCAGCGCGCCCACCGGTTCGATCAACCTGTCCACCAAGCAGCCGAGCCGCGTGGACAGCTTCGGCGCGTCCCTCGGCGTGGGCAGCGGCAGCTACAAGCGCGCCTCGGTGGACTGGAACAAGAGCCTGACCGGCATGGAAGGCGCCGCCCTGCGCCTGAACGCCGTGGCGCAGGATGCGGGCGTGGCGGGCCGCCACGGCATCGAGAACGACCGCTGGGGCATCGCGCCCTCGCTGGCGTTCGGACTGGGCACCGAAAACCGCATCTTCCTGAACCTGCTGCACATCAAGCAAAGCAACGTGCCCGATGGCGGCGTGTTCACCATCGGCATGCCCGGCTACTCCTCGCCGGATGCCGCCGCCTATTCTGGCCGGCGCGGTTTCCTCGACACCGCGGCACGGGTCGACTCCAAGAATTTCTACGGCACCAGTTCGGACCATGACGACGTGACCGCCGACATGGCCACCGTGCGCTTCGAGCATGACTTCGCGCCGGGCACCACCTTGCGCAACACCACGCGCTGGGGCCAAACCAAGCAGAACTACCTGCTCAGCGCCATCATGGGCCAGGGCTACTCGGCCGCCGGCGCGCTGGGGGCCAACGGGCTGCAGACGCCCAACGCCGCGGATCCCTCGACCTGGACCATTGCGCGCCTGATCAACGTCAAGGATCAGGTCAACAAGATCCTGACCAACCAGACCAACTTCACCACCAGCTTCGCCACCGGCGGCATCCAGCACGACCTGAGCGCCGGCCTGGAACTGACGCGCGAGGAGCAGGAAAGCTACACCCGCGCCACCACCGGCACCGTGCCGCGCGTGAGCGCGTACTACCCGGATGCGAGCGTGACCCTGCCGGCATACACCCGCACCGGTGCGTACAACGACGGCTCCACCGACACCTATTCGCTGTACGCCTTCGACACGCTCAAGCTGAACAGCCAGTGGCAGCTCAATGCCGGGCTGCGCTACGACCACTACAAGACGCACTACCAGACCGTGGACGCGGCCGGCACCTCGACACTGGACCTGAGCAAGAGCGGCAGCCTGGTGAACTGGAAGATCGGCGCGCTCTACAAGCCCGCGCCCAACGGCAGCGTGTACGTGAACTACGCGCTCTCGCAGCAGCCCCCGGGCGGCGCGAACTTCGCCCTGTCCAGCGCGGCCAACAACGCCAGCAACCCCAACATGGACCCGCAGAAGGCCAAGACGGCCGAGATCGGCACCAAGTGGGAGCTGGCCGACAAGCGGTTGCTGGTGGGTGCGGCGCTGTTCCGCACCGAGATCCAGAACGAGATCGTGACCAACAGCGACGGCACGGTGGACCAGACCGGCAAGAAGCGCGTGCAGGGCATCGAACTCTCGGCCATCGGCCAGATCACCCCCGCCTGGAGCGTGACCGCCGGCTACACGGTGCAGGACACCAAGGTCCTCAAGGGCGCGAACCTGGCGGCCAACGGCTCGGACGAGCTGACCTACACGCCCAAGGACGCGTTCTCGCTGTGGAGCACCTATGCGCTCACCCCCGACCTGACGCTGGGCGGCGGTGCGCGCTTCTCGGGCGGCCTCAAGCGCGGCACCGACGGTGCCGTGGGCACGCCCAACTTCACCGAGTCCTACTGGGTGATCGACGCCATGGCGTCCTACCGCATCAACCGCAACGTGGACATCCAGCTGAACCTGTACAACCTGTTCGACAAGGACTACGTGGCAGCCATCAACAAGAGCGGCTACCGCTACTTCCCCGGCATCCCGCGCTCCGGCCGCGTGACGGTGAACGTGCGGTTCTGAGCATGATCCGGCGCAAGGCGCCGGGTCCTTCAACGCGAGATACTTCTGCCCCGGCCTGCCCGGGGCTTTTTTTCTGGAGAACCCGCTTCATGATGCTGCACATCCCCAACGTCCTGACCCGCGAGCAGGTCGCCGCCATGCGCGCCGCCATCGACGCCGCCGACTGGGTGGACGGCCGCGCCACCGTGGGTAGCCAGGGCGCGCAGGTCAAGCGCAACCGCCAGCTGCCGGAGACTTCGCCGGTGGCGCTGGAGCAGGGCCGCATCGTCCAGCAGGCGCTGGCGACCAGCCCGCTGTTCTTCGCCGCCGCGCTGCCGCTGCGCATCGTGCCGCCGCTGTTCAACCGCTACAGCGGCGGCGAGACCTACGGCCTGCACGTGGACGGCTCGGTGCGCAACGTGGCGGGCTCGCCGCTGCGGCTGCGCACGGACGTGTCGTCCACGCTGTTCCTGTGCGACCCCGAGGAATACGACGGCGGCGAGCTGGTGGTGGTGGACACCTACGGCACGCACGAGGTGAAACTGCCCGCGGGCGACCTGATCCTCTACCCTTCCACCAGCCTGCACCGCGTGGAGCCCGTCACGCGCGGCGAGCGCGTGTGCTCCTTCTTCTGGACGCAGAGCCTGGTGCGCGACGACGCGCGCCGCGCCATGCTGTTCGAAATGGACCAGACCATCCAGAAGCTGCGCGACCGGCTGGGCGAGACCGAGGAGACCGTGTCCCTCACCGGCCAGTACCACAACCTGCTGCGCATGTGGTCGGAGACTTGAGGACATCCCCCTGAGCCGCTTCGCGGCTGGCATGGCGCCGCGCCAGTTTCAGGCCAGGGTCAATGCTTGAACTGCTTATCGCAGCCGGACACGTGGTTGCGGCTGTTGGACATGCACTGGTAGAACGAGCGCTTGTTACCCGACGACGACTCGCAGTCGGGCACGCTGTACTTGCCCCGGGCCTCGCGGATCTTGGGCGCGGTCTTGTCGAACTCGGCCTGGGCCATGTAGCCGTCGCGCACGTTCTTCTGGCCCACTTCCAGCATCAGGTCGGCCTGGTCGTGGATATTGCCGACGGCGGCGGTGCAGTTCAGCGGCACTTGCTTGCCGTCCACCGTGCCCAGGGCCTTCTTGAGGCCCTCGCCGAATTCCTCCACGTCCTTGGGGATCTTCTTGGTGCCGTCGGCGTTGTATTGCTGCTGCCTGGCGGCGCCCTTGCCGGTGCTGCCGCCACTGTTGCTGCCGCCGCTGTTGCCCTGCAGCTTCATGGGCTGGGCGTCCTGCTGGGACGGCGGCGGCTGCGAGCCGTAGTGCGTCTTGCCATCCGCGTCCACCCACTTGTAGACCGGCTGCGCCTGCGCGCCGGCCGCCATCGCTGCCACCACCATGGCGGCCACGGCCACCCTCGTCCATCGTGCCATCGCTCGCTCCCTCTCGTATGTAGTCAAATCGGCCTCCAGCGCTCACCCAGCAAGCGCTTGCAGCTCTCCTATCAATAGCAAACCTCTGTTCAGGGCAGGTCCTTGTTCATCTCCGGCGCGGCCGCGTCTCGCGGGCCGATGGTGCCCAGGCGCCCCTTGAGCGACTGGGGCTGGCCCGTGAGCACGGCCGCGTAGTTGGTGGTGTTGGACAGCACCTTCTTCACATAGTCGCGCGTCTCGGCGAAGGGCACGTTCTCGGCCCAGATCGCGGCGTCCAGCACCGGGCCGTTGCGCCAGCTGCGCGGGCGGCCCGGGCCGGCGTTGTAGGCGGCGGCGGCCATGGGCATGGAGCCCGCGAAGTCGTCCAGCGCGAGCTTGAGGTAGGCCGTGCCGATGGTGATGTTGGTGTCGCGGTCGTTGAGCTGGCCGAGGGTGAAATCCGCCATGCCGATCTTCTTGGCCGTCCAGCGCGCCGTGGCGGGCATGATCTGCATGAGGCCCGAGGCGCCCACGTGCGAGCGCGCATCCATGATGAAACGGCTTTCCTGGCGGATCAGGCCGTAGACGTAGGCCGGGTCCAGGCCGATGCCCTGGGCGCGCTCCACCACGGCGTTGCGGTACGGCATGGGAAAGCGCTGCGCAGTGTCGACCACGCCCTTGGTGCGCTCGCTGGTGTTGATGCAGCGGTCCCACACCTGCTGCTCGCAGGCGAAGTCGGCGGCCGCGAGCAGTTCGCGGTCGGACATGCCGCCGCTCTGGTGCAGGTTGGTGGTGTAGTTCCACTCCCGCACGCCTTCGCTGCGCAGGCCGAGCAGGATGGCGTACAGGCCCCGGTTCAGCCCCACGTTGGCGCGCGCGGCGGCTTTTTCCTCGGCGGTGAGCGGCGCGGGCGCGGGCGGCACGGTGATGCGCTGGCCCAGCTCCTCCAGCGCCAGCTGCTCGTAGAAGCCGCGCGCGCTGGCAATCGACTCCAGCAGCTGGCGCGCCTCGGCGCGGTCGGCCTCGCCCGGCCTGCCGGCCAGCAGGGCGCGCGCCTTCCAGTACACCCAGGTGCTGTCCTGGCGGGCCTCGGGGCTCATCGCGTCCACCGCCTTGGCCACGGCCTTCCACTGGCCCGCGCGCAGGGCGGCGCGCGCCTTCCAGGCCAGCAGGTCGTCATTCAGGTCGCTGTCCTTGGTCACCTGCGCGAAGTGCGCCATGGCGTCGTTGGAGAGCTTCTGCGCGGCCGTCTTGCCGATCACGCCCCAGGCCCAGTTGCGCTCTTCGGCGGACAGGTGCACGCCCCACTTGTTGCCCAGCTGGTGCGCCGCGCCGTCCGGGTCGCTGGTGGCCAGCTTCAGCAGCGCCAGCAGCACCAGTTCCTGCCGCACCTTGCCCCGCGCCGTGGCGCGGGCGTGCAGGTACTTGCTGGGCGCGTCGAGCAATTCCTTGACCTGCGGCACCGATTCCGGCGAGACGATCTCGACCGCGCTGCGCACCACGCGCGGCCGGTTGGCCTCCACGCCCAGGCGCGCCTTGCGCCAGATGTCCAGCGCGCCGAGCTTCTTGTAGCTGTACATCTCGCCGGCGGCGTGGGTGCAGCCGTCGTCGGCCTCGCGCAGCGCGTACCAGTTGGCGCGCACCTCCTGCGCCGCCGTGGCGGGAGCCGTGCCCTTGATCTGGTCGATGAGCAGCGCATAGCAGCGCACCTCGCGGTCGTCGGACATGCGGTACTGCGGGTGGTGCTCGGCGAACTGTGGCCAGTCGCGCCGCTGGCCCAGCAGCAGCAGCCAGTCGTTGCGCAAGCGGTCTTCCTGGTAGCTGCCGGCGTAGCGCTGAAAAAAGGCCTGCACCTCGGCCGGCGAGACCTCGCCCAGGCGGGCCTTGAGCTCCCAGTAAGCGGCCCAGGGCTCCAGCGCGTGGCCGCGCGCGGCGGGCAGCAACTGTTCCAGCTTCTTGCGGTCGCCCTTGCGGAAAGCCTGGCCCATCTCCAGCAAGGTATCGTCACCCTTGTTGTTTTGCGCCTGCGCAAGCGGCGCGATGGCGGCCAGCACGGCGCCGGCGACAAGCGGTGTCAGAATTCGAAAAAATTGCATGGGGGAATTATCCGATGGACAAAGCAGCCCTTCGGCGTGCGTTGATAGCAGAACGCCTGAACCTGCCCGACCGCCTACAGCGGGCCGATCTTCTGCAGCAGGTGATGCGCATCTGGCTGGTGAACCGGCCCGACACGGTGATCGGCGCCTACTGGCCTATCAAGGGCGAGTTCGACCCCCTGCCCGCCCTGCACCGCTGGAAGGAGGACGGCGAGCTGCTCGACGAGCCCCAACTGCGCCGCATCGGCCTGCCCGTGGTGGACAAGCAGCACAAGACGCTGACCTTCCACGCCTGGTACCCTGGCTGCCCCATGGAGGAAGACGCCTACGGCATTCCCAAGCCCAAGGACACGGAGGTCATCGTGCCCACGCTGCTGTTCGTACCCTGCGTGGGCTATGCCGCGGGCGGCTACCGGCTGGGCTACGGCGGCGGTTTCTACGACCGCACGCTGGCCACGCTGCAGCCCCGGCCCTTCACCGTGGGGCTGGGCTTCACGCACGGCTACCTGGACGACTTCGAGCCCGAGGAATACGACCTGCCGCTGGACGCCATCCTGAACGACAACGGCGTGGTCTGGCCCATCTAGCCATCTAGCGGTTCAGCTCCGAGGCGAACGCGAAGCACTCGCCCCCCGGAGCGCGGCGCTTGCAGGCGTACATGGCGCGGTCGGCGGCCCGCAGCAGGTCGCCCAGGGTGGCGCCGTCGTGCGGATGGCAGGCAATGCCCACGCTCATGCCCACGGTGAGCGCGCGGCCCTCGAAGACCACGCGCTCGGCGGCGCCGGCCGCCATGCGCCGCGCCATGGCCGCCAGCACGTCGCGCGGCGGCGCGCCCGCGATCAGCACCGCGAATTCGTCGCCGCCCAGGCGCGCCACCAGGTCCTCGGCGCGCAGTTGCGCGCGCAGGCGCTGCACCATGGCCACCAGCACCGCGTCGCCCGCCGCGTGGCCATGGAGGTCGTTCACGCCCTTGAAGCCGTCCAGGTCCAGCAGCAGCAGCGCGAACGGTCGCCCCGCCGCGATGGCGTCCTCGGCCTGGCGGGCCAGGCCCGCGCGGTTGGCGGCGCCCGTGAGCGCGTCGGTGCCCAGCGCCTCCACCAGTTCCTGCGTGCGCACGGTCAGCGCCGCCTCGGACCGGCGCAGCAGGCGCACGCGCGAGGCCATGGCGGCCGCGAACACGATGGATTCGGCCACCAGCACGGCCTGGGTCATGTCCATCTGCTGCGGCGTCCAGGCCACCCAGCCCCAGCTCGCGACCACGATGGCGCAGATGCCGACGAGCAACAGCGTCACGCCCGCGCAGTACAGCACGGCGGGCCAGTAGCGCCGCCGTATCGCCATCACGGCCCCTGCCGTCAGCACCACAGTGGACGCCATCACCGAGGCCTGCACCAGCCGGAAGAGCCACAGCGGATGCGCCCCCAGCAGGCCGTACACCGTGGCCGCCGCGAGCGCGGCCACCATCGCCAGCACCACCTTGTCCAGCCGGGGCGCGAAGTGCGACAGCCTGAGCAGGCTACGCCCGAACATCAGCTTGGAAATGGCCCACAGCGGCGGCGCGATGCTGTAGAAGAACCCGGCCGCCGCCGGCCAGTGCGCGAACGGGTAGCGCAGCGTGTGGCCGTTGAAGCCCGCCAGCGCCAGCAGCGCGCCGCCGCAGGACACGAGGTACCACGCGTAGATGCTCTCGCGGAACACCAGCAGCATCACCGTGCTGAACACCACCAGGCCCAGCAGCAGGCCGTAGCACACGCCGTCGAACATGCGCTTGTCCTGCGTGTCCTGGAGGTAGTCCGCCAGGTCCCACACCGAGGCCGCGTAGAAGCGCGCGAAAGTCGATTCGGCGCGGAAGTACACCGTGTACACGCCCGGGCCGGGCAGCCTGAAGCGCCAGGCCATCTGCTCGGAGGCCGCCGGCCGCGTGGACCAGGGGTGGCGCATGCCCGTCACCACCGGCTCGGCCAGGGCTTGGCCCTGGGCGTCGTACGGGCCGTAGAAGCGCATCTCGTGGGTGGACACCGTGGGCACCAGCAGCAGCCACTCGCGCTGCGCATCGGCCGGGTCGGCCAGCTGCAGGCGCAGCCGGAACCACAGCACGCGGTCGGACTCGGCGCCCTTGAGCGGGTTCTCGGGGTAGGCGAAGCGCGCTTCGTTCACGGGCTGGCGCACGGCTTCGACGTCCATCTGCCGGCCCGTGTCCTCGAACACGCCCATGAAGGGCACCACCGTCATGCCGCCCGCGTGGCGCGCCACGGGGGCCGGTGCATCGCGCCCGGCAGGCTGCGCCGCCGCCAGCGGCACGGCCGCCATCCACATCAGCCAGGCCAGCAAGGCGGCCCGCACGGGCCAGGGCCGGCCCAGGGTCTTCAGGAACAAGGAAAAAAAGGACAACAGCGTCATCGTGCCGGCTTCGCCCGGTAAAAGTGCGGGCCGATTGTGCCCCAGCGCCCCGTCCGCAAAGGCGCGGACAGGCCCCTGTTGGCGGCATTGATGCGCGGATGGCATCAAACATGCCGTCACCCGGAATTGGCGCGGCGCCCGCCCCGGCGGTAGCATCGATGTTTCCGCTTTCCCACCCGCAGGTTTCCACCATGCCCAAGCTCTACATCGGCAACAAGAACTACTCCTCCTGGTCCATGCGCCCCTGGGTGCTGCTGCGCCAGGCCGGCATCGCGTTCGATGAAGTCCGCGTGCGCTTCGACAGCTTCGAGGCCGACTCGGAATTCAAGCGCGCCATCGGGGCGGTGAACCCCACGGGCAAGGTGCCCGTGCTGGTGGACGACGACCTCGTCGTGTGGGACACGCTGGCCATCGCCGAGTACGTTGCCGAGACCTATCCCGGCCACCAGCTCTGGCCCCAGGACGCCAAGGCGCGCGCCCGCGCCCGCAGCATCTGCGCCGAGATGCACAGCGGCTTCACCGCGCTGCGCAGCCACTGCCCCATGAACGTCGAGGCGCACCTGCCGGACACCGGCGCGCTGATCTGGCGCGACCAGGGCGCCGTGCGCGCCGACGTGCAGCGCTTGGTGGATATGTGGAGCGCCCTGCTGGAAGAACACGGCGGCCCCCTGCTGTTCGGCCAGTTCACCATCGCCGACGCCTACTTCGCGCCGGTGTGCATGCGCCTGGCCACCTACGCGCTGCCGGTGCCGCCGCACATCGCGGACTACGTGCGGCGCGTGCAGGCACTGCCCGGCGTGAAGGCCTGGATCGATGAGGCGCTGGCCGAGAAGGATTTCCTGGACTTCGAGGAGCCGTACCGCCTCGGTCCCGCCTGACGCGGCTGGCTACCTGAACTGCTTGCGCAAAAAGGGCCGGTGGCGCGCAATGTGCGCCATCTGCGCCTCGGCGATGGAACCGCCCAGGTCCACGCCGTCGCCATTGAGCACGTCGTTCGCGTAGGCCATCGCACGCGCGACCACCTCGGCCTCGCCGACCCCCTGCTGCACAGCCAGGTCCAAGGCCACGCGGCGCATGGCGCGCTGCGACAGCATCCACATCGCGCCGAAGGCATCCCACGCGGCGGCGGCTTCCTTGAACTTGTCCCTGTCGGCCAGGATCTCGGCCAGCGGCTTGGACAGGATCTCCTCCAGGCCGGCCACCTGGGCCTGCAGGGCCTCGAACTGCGCCTCGCGCTCCAAGGCGGCGGCTGCCGCGTTGGCCTGCGTATCGGGCGCGGCGGGCACGGGCACGCTGCCGTCGGGGTTCAGCTGGGCGATGGCGAGCGAGGAGGCGATGGACATGGGGCGACTATACAAATCCCTCCATCCAGCCTGGGCATCTAAAAAAATAAATGAGAACCATTATCAAATGCGTGCTATGATTCATCCATCGAAAGGGACAAGGCCACAGGCCACCACCTCTTTCCAACGGTTCATCGTGGGGCGACCCGAGACCTCAACAGTCTCCAAGGTCGTTTTTGCTAGCCATCGGGTTTCCGGCCAGCCATGCTTTTTTTCCACGGGCGCATCGCCGTTTCTCTCTCCCCCTAAACTGCCCGCCATGCAAATCTACATGGTGGGCGGCGCCGTCCGCGACCGGCTGCTGGGCCGCCCCGTCAACGACCACGACTGGGTGGTGGTGGGCGCCACGCCCGAGCAGATGCTGGCGCAAGGCTACCTGCCCGTGGGACGCGACTTCCCCGTCTTCCTGCACCCCGCGACGCGCGAGGAATACGCGCTGGCCCGCACCGAGCGCAAGAGCGGGCGCGGCTACCGGGGCTTTGTTGTGCAGAGCTCGCCCGACGTGACACTGGAGGAAGACCTCTCGCGCCGCGACCTCACTATCAATGCCATAGCTGCCAGCGCAGATGGGACAATCGCTGGAGGCCTTTTTGACCCTTATCACGGCGCCCGCGACATCGCCGGCCGCGTGCTGCGCCACGTGACCGACGCCTTCCGCGAAGACCCCGTGCGCATCCTGCGCGTGGCCCGCTTCGCGGCGCGCTTCACCGACTTCAGCGTGGCGCCCGAGACGATGCAGCTCATGCGCGAAATGGTGGCCCACGGCGAGGCGGACCACCTCGTGGCCGAGCGCGTCTGGCAGGAACTGGCGCGCGGCCTGATGGAAGAAAAGCCCTCGCGCATGTTCGAGGTGCTGCGCGCCTGCGGCGCGCTCGCCGTGCTGCTGCCCGAGGTGGATCGCCTCTGGGGCGTGCCCCAGCGCGCCGAGTACCACCCCGAGGTGGACACCGGCGTGCACCTGATGATGGTGCTGGACATGGCCGCGCGGCTCGATGCGCCGCTTACCGTGCGCTTCGCCTGCCTGACGCACGACCTGGGCAAGGGCACCACGCCCGCCGACGTGCTGCCGCGCCACATCGGCCACGAGGCGCGCAGCGCCAGGCTGCTCCAGGCCGTGGCCGAGCGCCTGCGCGTGCCCGTGGACTGCCTCGAGACGGCCGACGTGGTGGCGCGCGAGCACGGCAATATCCACCGCAGCGGCGAACTCAACGCCGCCGCGCTGATGCGCTTGCTGGAGCGCTGCGACGCCATCCGCAAGCCCGAGCGCTTCGCCGACGTGCTGCTGGCCTGCGAGTGCGACGCGCGCGGACGGCTGGGCTTCGAGGAATCCGCCTATCCCCAGCGGCCGTACTTGGCGGCGGCGCTGGCGGCAGCGCAGTCCGTGGTCACGCGCGACATTTCGGCGCAGGCTGCCGCGCAGGGCCTGCGCGGCCCGCAGGTGGGCGACCTGATCCGCCGGGCACGCATCGAAGCGGTGGAACGCTGGCGGGGCGCGC
>Ga0222429_100822_pt1 | contig 12549 bp, 9 predicted proteins | sample 1B50Ametagenome_FD_182475 | JGI IMG/M metagenome (GOLD analysis project Ga0222429, IMG submission 182475) | Enriched microbial communities from leaf-cutter ant dump, University of Wisconsin, Madison, United States - 1B50A (version 2) | ecosystem: Environmental > Terrestrial > Nest > Insects nest >...
TCCAGGATGTACTGGATAAAGAAGGGAGAAGGCAGGGTGTTTCATCATCAGCAGCAGTTTCATTTAAAGCAAGGTTACCTGTACCTGATACCGTCGTTCAGCTACAGCCATTACCAATGCAGCCATTTCATGGAACAAACCTATGTACATTTTCTGGAGGATACAGGCAGCGGTTTATCAGTATTTACATCGCAACATTTTGTATATGAACGTCCGGCTTCTGACCTGGATACCCGGTTGTTTACCCGTATGCTTGAGATCAATCCACATCGTGAAATAGAAAAAAGCGACCCGAGAACCTACGATAACAGGGCGTTTACGCAAAAGCTCCTGGCCCTGAACAACAAAACTTCTCCAAAAGTGCTGATTGAAACACAGGGAATTTTAAAAGTATTATTGAGTGGCTTCATCACTGATCCTGTTACCAGTCCTGCCAATCCGCTCCAGTCAAAAAGGATTTCAGATGTGTTATATTACATCAGCGAACACCTGGAAGAAACCCTGACCGTGCAACGCCTGGCCACTTATTGCCACCTGAACCCGGACTACTTTTCAAGATTATTCAATGAACAGATACAGATGCGCCCGCTGGACTATATACAGCTTAAAAGGATTGAAAGAGCACAGCTTTTACTGACTACCACCAATCATTCTCTGAAAGAAATAGCTAACCTGGTAGGATTTCCTAATATTTCGTATTTCAACAGAATATTTTCGAGGATATCGGGACAAACACCTTCGGATTACAGGAAGTCGTATTGGAATATATGACAGACAGGGATCTTACAGATTTTGAAACCCTGTAAGGGTTGCTTTTTACCTCAGGTAGGCAATAATATAATTTAACTCATCCTCTGAATACGGGAACCGGTGATTACCTGTTATCCTGTAATTCTCAATCAATGCAACAGCATATGGGTCTTTTGTTCGTAACAAAGAATCCTGCTTTGTAAGATATGTTTTCAGGTATGGTTCTCCCAAGCGATCAACTACGTCCTTCAGTGAATAATGTAAACGTCCTTTTGCAGGATGACATACAGTACAATCTGACTGGAAGAGCACCTGTCCCCTGATAGAATCCACATTCAGTACCATTGTTTTAATGGGTAGTTGGGTGGGGGCATTGATAACCCTTAGGATAAAAAAAATCAAAACCACCATTAACGCTACAACGGCAAAAAGTATCACCCTGGCAGATCTATGGAGATTCATGGTAAATGCTTTCTTACGGAAGTTAAAATAAGTCTGTAAAAAATCGCATCTTACGAAAAAAGTGTTCCAACCCCTGAAAGGGTGGAAATCCTTATCCCAGCAGCAATCTCACCTTTTCAATCACTTCCTTCAGTTGAGATGCGTCCTGCCCCCCGGCAGTAGCCAGCGTTTTTTGTCCGCCACCGCCGCCTTTGATCAGGGGTGCCACCACCTCCTTGATGATCCTGCCGGCATCCAGTTGCCGGGCAGTTGCCACCACATCAGACATGCCGACGGCTACAAACGGCTTACCGCCGATATTAGCGCATAATACCATCAGGTAATCTCTCAGGTTATTCTTCATATCAAAGCAGATCTTCTTCAGGGCATCGGCGTTATCTACCTGTATTATTTCGCCTATAAAGGTTACACCGTTCACAACCTGGTCTTTCTGCAGCAGCTCATTGCGTACCTGCACCAGGTGACGCGCTTCCAGCGATTCTACCTTTTTCTGCAGCGCAGCTTTTTCTTCAATCAATTTCTCCAGCGCTTTTAACGGATCCTTTGTTTTCAGCAATTCGCCGATATGCTTGAATTGGCTTATTTTGTCGTAAGCATACTGTATAGCCGCAGGCCCGGTCAGCGCTTCTATACGACGCACACCTGCCGCTACCGCAGATTCAGATACAATAGCAAACAATCCGATCATACCGGTATGGGCCACATGCGTTCCTCCGCAAAGCTCTACGGAATATTCCGGGTCGATGATCACCACCCTCACCACATCTCCGTACTTCTCACCAAACAATGCCATAGCACCCAGTTCCAACGCTTCCTCTTTCGGCATTTCTTTGATCACCACCGGTATATTGGCTCTTATTTTTTCATTTACCAGCAGCTCTATCTCCCGCAATTCCTCATCAGATACTTTTGAGAAGTGAGAGAAATCAAAACGCAGCTCTTCCGGCGATACCAGCGAGCCTTTCTGCGCTACATGCCTGCCCAACACTTTTCGCAAAGCAGCATGCAGCAGGTGCGTAGCCGTATGATTATACATCGTATTGATCCTGTGCTCCCAGTTGACAGATGCTGTTACAGGTAAAGTTATATCCAACGGCAACTTATCCGTGAAGTGAATGATCAGGTCATTTTCCTTTTTGGTATCGGTTACGGGTATACGCTCATCACCAAATAACAGGTATCCCCTGTCTCCTACCTGTCCGCCACTCTCAGCATAAAAAGGCGTAGACTCGAGCACCAGCTGATATTGTTCTTTTCCTTTTGCTTTTACCTTACGGTACTTTACTACCTGTGTTTCCACCAGCAGGTCATTGTATCCTACAAAAGAAGTCTTGCCGGTCTTATGTATGTCTACCCAGTCATCGGTATCAATGGCAGTAGCTGCCCGGCTACGGTCTTTCTGCAACTTCATTTCTTCCCCGAACTCCTTTTCATTGACGGAAAGATTTCTTTCAGAAGCTATCAGCCGGGTGAGGTCTACCGGGAAGCCATAAGTATCGTACAGCTCAAAAGCTTCTTTCCCGGAAATGATGCTGCCGGTTGTTCCGCCGGTTATATCTTCCATTCTTTTCAGCCCTTTTTCAAGGGTTCTCAGGAAAGCCTCTTCTTCTTCCTTTACAACCCTCATTACAAAATCTGCCTGCTGATACAGTTCGGGAAATACATGCCTGAACTGCTCTGCCAACAGGGGTACCAGTTGGTGCAACAGCGGTTGCCTGTAGTCGAGGTACGAATAATAGTAACGTACCGCTCTTCTTAAGATCCTGCGGATGACATAACCGGCGCCGGTATTAGAAGGTAGCTGTCCGTCGGCAATGGTAAAGCTGATGGCCCGGATGTGGTCGGCAATTACACGGAAAGCGATCGCCTGGCGGCTGTCGCCAAAATCGTATTGCTTGCCGGTTATCTTTTCCGTAGCCGCAATGGTACCTGTAAAGATATCAGTATCGTAATTGGAAGTTTTACCCTGCAGCACCCGTACCAGCCGTTCGAATCCCATACCAGTATCTACGTGTTTGGCCGGCAACGGTTCCAATGCTCCGCTCCTGGTCCGGTTGAACTGGATGAATACGTTGTTCCATATCTCTATCACCTGCGGATGATCGGCGTTCACGAGGGTGCTGCCATCTGTTTTTTTTCTTTCTTCATCGGTCCGGCAATCTACATGTATCTCCGAGCAGGGGCCGCAGGGGCCGGTGTCACCCATTTCCCAGAAATTATCTTTTTTGCTACCCGGCAATATCCTGTCTTCCGCGATTACTTTTTTCCATTCGTTATAAGCCTCCGTATCCCTCTCCAGACCTTCTTTTTCATCTCCTTCAAAAATGGTAACATACAGCCGGCTTTTATCTATTTTATACACTTCTGTCAGCAATTCCCAGCTCCAGGCAATGGCTTCTGCTTTGAAATACCCTTTTTCCGGGTGCGCCGGATCCCCGAAGCTCCAGTTGCCCAGCATTTCAAACATGGTATGGTGATAGGTATCTACGCCTACCTCCTCCAGGTCGTTGTGCTTACCGCTCACCCGCAGGCATTTCTGTGTATCTGCTACACGGTTATAAGGAGGCTTTTTATTACCTAGGAAATAGTCCTTGAACTGGTTCATACCCGCATTGGTAAACAATAACGTAGGATCATTTTTTACCACGATGGGAGCCGAAGGAACGATCTGATGCCCTTTTGATTTAAAAAAATCAAGAAAAGCCTGTCTTATCTGTACTGAAGTCATAATTACTTCGTTTATATTTATTATAGCGATATGGGGTATTTAACCTTTATATTTGCCCGGATGGTCACAGGCGGGTGCGAAGTTAATTAAATTTATGGCTGGATTTTTGTGCCAGCAGAACACAGCTTGAGTGGTGTTTCATGAAAAAAATTAAATATTATTACAATACAAATACACTCCGATACGAAAAACTGGTAGTACCCCTGCGGGTAAAGCTGCTGCGTATTTTAGGCTTTTTGGCTGCCGCACTGGTTACTGCCGTTATCATAGTAGCCATTGCTTTCCGGATCCTTGATTCCCCGAAAGAAATGCTGATGCGACAGGAAAATCAACGTATCAAGAACGACTATGTATTGCTTAATAATAAGGTAAGATCATTGCAGCAGCAAATGGTGGAGCTGGAAAAAAGAGACAACCATATATACAGGGAGATCTTTGAAGCCAACCCTATTCCGGACAGCGCCCGTGCAAAGCGAATGGAAAAGGAACAGGAGCTGCGGATGGTGGAAAGCATGGGAGACAATGAGTTGGCCTTCTCCATTGCCAGCACCCTGGATAATCTTTCTAACCGCATCAGCTTTCAGCTGAAATCCTATGGCGACATTGAAAAAATGATCAAAGACAAGGAAAAGTTGCTGGCAGCAACCCCCGCCATTCAACCGATCAGCAATAAAGAGCTTACGCGCCTCGCCTCTGGCTTCGGCTACCGGATAGATCCCGTGTACAAGACGGTAAAAATGCATTCGGGACTTGATTTTGCCGCGCCACAGGGAACACCCATTTACGCTACAGCAGATGGTGTTGTAAAAATTGCCGGTAATAAAGGAAACGGATATGGCAACTATGTGGTTGTCAATCATGGCTATGGCTACGAAACCCTGTACGGGCACCAGTATCGTATCAATGTAAAAGTAGGCCAGCGGGTAAAACGCGGCGAACAGATCGGCTGGGTAGGCAGTACCGGCAAGTCCACCGGGCCGCACCTGCACTATGAAGTGCATAAAAACGGGCGGAAGCTGGATCCGGTTTACTTCTTCTATAACGACCTGAGCCCGGAACAGTTTGACAGGATGTTGCAAATTGCGGCGTCGGGCAACCAGAGCTTTGACTAACTTGTTGATAAGTATCTAAGCACCATCCTTTTGTAAACAGTATCTTAAGTATCTTAGCGGGATAGTAACTTAGCAATATGTATAAGCAGTTGGATTTATTTGGTAATCCTGCGGAAGAGGAAAAGCCGATTCCGCCACCTGAGGCACCCAGGGCCCCGGCAAAACAGGATATACCTCAAACATCTCCAGTACCTGCTTCCGGTACCGTTACTTTTATGGATCCGGCGGAAGGCGAGAAGGAAGAAACGATCCTTGAAGAGATCACGATTGCTGAACCTGTTACCCCGATCGCAACAGCGTCCTTACCTAAAAAAGGGAAGCGCGGACGGAAATCAGCCAGGGAAATGGAAGCAGAAGCGGCCTTTATAGAAATTCCGCCGGATGAAATACTATTTAAAAAACAATATTACAGCATTGGAGAAGTATCGAGAATGTTCAAGCTGAACAGCTCGCTGCTTCGTTACTGGGAATCAGAATTTGATATTATCAAACCCAGGAAAAACAGGAAAGGAGATCGTCATTTCCGCCCGGAAGACATTAAAAACCTTTTCATGATCCACCACCTGCTGCGTTTCAGAAAATACACCATTGAAGGCGCAAAAAACTACCTGAAAAAGAACAAAAACAAAGCTTCAGAGAATTTTGAGTTAATTCAAAAGCTGGAAAGGGTAAAACAGTTCCTCCTGGAGCTGAAAGCAGGGCTATAAATCAATAGGATATATAGGATTTTATTAACAATAAGGGGCTTTTCTTTTGTGGAATAACAAAAGGTAAAGAAAGACCTGGTGGAAAATATTTGTTTTTTACACCCGTTTTTTTGTTGTTCAATTCTTTAAATTCCTATGTTGAATTCAATCCGTTTATCTGTTGCCCTCGGAGCTATCCTGATCTGTTTTTTGTTCCAGAGTTTCGGAACAAAGAGCATACCGGCAGAAAATATCACTGCTGCCCGGAAGGCCGATGTTTCCTATAAGCTCGTTATTAAAAAGAGTGCTTACGAAATGACGTTATATGACCAGGATGGCTGGTTTGGCACCTATCCTGTTGTATTCGGCAATAAAGCACAGGACGATAAACGTATGGAGGGAGACCGCTTAACGCCGGAAGGCAGCTTTAAAATAGTCGGAAAAAAAGTTCATAGCAAATGGGGTAAGTTCCTTTTACTGGATTATCCCACCAGAGAAAGTTACGAACGGTTCAATGAAAGAAAGGCAAAGGGTGAAATTCCTAAAAAAGCCACAATAGGCGGTGGCATTGGAATTCATGGTACCCGGCCGAATGAGGAGTGGGTAATAGATAAATTCATAAACTGGACAAGTGGCTGTATCTCTGTACGCTACTCAGATATGGATGAGCTCTACGATATGCTTCCTATTGGTACGGAAGTAGTCATCGAAAAATAAGCTTCTAACGTCTTAAGTCAAGGTTAGGTTTTTTAAACTCGGAGAGCACATAATGGTGCTCTCTTTTTGTTTGAAGGTATTGATGCCTTCAAACAAAAATGAAGAGAAATCTTACTACCCCGACCAGTTATAAGTTGCTTAATCATTGCGCGGTGACATGTAGTATCCCGTTCCGGCTGAACAGCTACCCAACTGTGCCATTATAATCAGGCATCCCCAGTCTGATTCCACCTGCACTTGAACTGCACGTGAGGACACGTGCAGAGGCAGCGGACCGCCCGGCCGCGTGTCCGCACGCGACTTTTTAAACAGCTTATTTACAATTGATTATATTATACGTCATTGGCACACGTCAATAGTCGTGAGACTTCCTCTCCTTCGTCGAGGTGACGATCAGGCAGGCGATGTTATTTCAACGAATTCGACGAAGAAGGACAAAGAGAAATCTTATCACCCCGACACGTCATATCGACCGAAGGGAGATATCCCGTGAAGGCGTGGAATACCTCATTGATGAAAGATTTCCCTGGCCGGCAGATTGCCTTTGATGAAATTAGTTCCTCTTTCAACCTTCGTACAGTATCGGAATGACGGCATGGATTGATATGACGATTGAAAAAAGAAACCCCGGAATAATCATCCGGGGCTTTAACAAATCTGTTCAACAGCTTTTATTGTAATTCGGTAAGCGCCTTTTTAATGCGTGCTGCAGCTTTTTCAATTTTATCCATGCTGGTGGCAAAAGACAAACGGATGCAGGTAGGCTCACCGAAAGCCGTGCCGGTAACGGTGGACACGTGTGCTGTGTTCAACAGGTACATACACAGGTCATCTGCATTGTTGATCGTATTACCTTCCGCATCTTTCTTGCCGAAGAAAGCATCGACCCTGGGAAACACATAAAACGCACCATCCGGTTCCGCACATTGTACACCCGGTATCTCACCGAGCAGCGAAAGGATACGGGCCTTACGTTCCGTAAATGCCTTCAACATATCTTTGGAAGCAGTTAAATCGCCGGTCAATGCTTCAATGGCAGCCCGCTGTGTAATAGAGCAGGTAGCGCTGGTCAATTGCCCCTGCAGCTTTTCACATCCTTTTACTATATCCGGATGAGCAGCAATATACCCCAAACGCCAGCCGGTCATCGCAAAACCTTTACTCAAACCGTTCACCAGGATCACCCTGTCTTTAATGTCATCGAACTGGGCGATGCTCTCGTGCTTGGCTGCATAATTGATGTACTCATATATTTCATCTGCAATGATCAGGATATCCGGATGCTTGCGGAATACATTTGCCAATCCTTCCAGCTCTTCTTTTGAATATACTGATCCGGAAGGGTTACAGGGCGAAGAGAACATGAACAGCTTCGTCTTTGGGGTGATCGCTTTTTCCAGTTGCTCGGGGGTGATCTTGTATTTGTTTTCGATAGATGATTGCACAAATACGGGCTTACCGTCTGCCAGGCGAACCAGCTCAGAGTAAGTAACCCAGTAAGGCGTAGGAATGATCACTTCATCATTCACATCTACCACTGCCAGTATCACGTTAGCAAGGCTTTGTTTTGCCCCGGTTGAAGTAATGATATTTTCCGGCTTATAGTCCAGGTTGTTATCCCGTTTCAGCTTGGTGCAAACTGCTTCGCGAAGGTCTGCATATCCTGCAACTGGTGTGTAGTGACTGTAATTTTCATCAATTGCCTTTTTACCGGCAGCTTTCACGTGATCCGGCGTATCAAAATCAGGCTCGCCCAGGCTCAGGTCTATTACATCTATTCCTTTGGCTCTGAGTTCCCGGCCCAGTTTGGCCATTTTTAAAGTTTCCGGTTCGTTGAACTTCTGTAATCTTGAAGAGAGTTTCATGTGTATCATTTTTTACCTGCTACGGCTTATTGGTTTTTATCAATTTAACAGAGCGTGCCCCCTGCGATATATACTGATCAGGCCATTCCACAAAAAATCATCTTTCCGATGTATTATGTCGCTGAAAAAGCGAACAAACCTACACCAAAAAGATGATTTCAACGTGAGTTTTTATACTAAATATACTGGTTGATGATATTTTCCAGCCATTCCTGCCTGCCGCTCAGTTGCCTGGGCTCACCGGAGGCTGCGGCATGATTTCTCAAATCTTCCAGGGACAACTTACCGCTCTCAAATTCTTTTCCTTTGCCGCTGTCAAAAGATGCATAACGCTCCTGACGGAACTTTTTATATGCAGATTTCTGCAATATATTATCAGCAATCACCAGGCTACGGGCAAAAGCATCCATACCGCCGACATGCGCATAAAATATATCCTCCAGGTCTGTTGAATTGCGACGTGCTTTGGCATCGAAGTTTACACCACCACCGGCAAATCCGCCTGCTTCCAGGACAATGAGCATAGACTCAGCCAATTCATTCAGGTTCACAGGAAACTGATCTGTGTCCCAGCCGTTTTGATAATCGCCCCTGTTGGCATCCATGCTGCCCAGCATACCGTTATCAGCGGCTACCTGCAGTTCGTGCTGAAAAGTATGTCCCGCCAGGGTTGCATGGTTCACTTCCAGGTTCAGCTTGAAATCTTTATCAAGACCGTAATGGCGCAGGAAGCCAATTACAGTCGCACTGTCATAATCATACTGGTGCTTGGTAGGTTCACAAGGTTTGGGTTCAATAAAGAAAGTACCCTTGAAGCCATTTTTGCGGGCATAATCCCTTGCAACCGTCAGGAACTGCGCCAGGTGGTCCAGCTCACGTTTCATATCGGTATTCAGCAGGGTCATATATCCTTCCCTGCCTCCCCAGAATACATAGTTTTCACCATCCAGCGCAATGGTAGCATCAATAGCATTTTTTACCTGCGCCCCAGCCCACGCCACCGTGTTAAAGTCGGGGTTGGTGGATGCCCCGTTCATATATCTCGGATTGGAAAATACATTGGCAGTGCCCCACAGCAGCTTTACGCCGCTGGCCTTTTGTTTTTCTTTCAGGTACGCTGTCATCGTTTGCATGCGGCTTTCATATTCCGCCAGCGAATTACCTTCGTCTACCACATCTATATCGTGAAAGCAGTAATAGGGAACCCCCAGCTTGGTAATAAACTCGAAAGCAGCATCGGCTTTATCTTTTGCCCGTTGAACGGCGTCTGCATTTTCATCCCAGGGAAATTTCTTCGTGCCCGGACCAAAGGGGTCAGCGCCCGTGCCACAGAAAGTATGCCAGTAAGCAACTGCAAACCTGAAATGCTCCTTCATGGTTTTACCGGCTACCACCCTGTTTTCGTCATACCATTTAAAAGCAAGCGGGTTATCTGACTGAGGACCTTCAAACCGGATCTTACCAATACCGGGAAAATATTCACGGCTACCTGCAACAATACTCATTGTAAATGTGTTTTAATACAAATAATAATTAGAACTTATTTAAGGGGGCTAAAGTTAAGATTTTCAGGTAAAAAAATGTTTGTATTCCCCCAGTGGTGATATTTAAACAAAAATATTACTTATTGAAATTTCGCCTGGCCAGCTCCTTCCTCACCCTGCTCAGCGATTCCGGGGTAATGCCCAAGTAGGTTGCGATCATCCATTGCGGTACCCGCAATGTGAGATTGGGATACCGGTTTGTAAAATCCAGATAACGGGCTTCGGCCGAAGCCGATAAAAGCATATTCACCCGCATCTGCAGCTGACGGATATAGTTATGCAGCAAACGGACCTGGAACTCAAAAAACTCGGGCATCTTATTGAGGTGGGCAAAAAACTCCCGGTTGAGCACCGCCACTTCCGAGTCTTCATAGGTATCTATAAAAAACAATGCCGGCTCACCAAAATAAAAACTATTCCGGTCTGCGATCCATGATTCTTCCGGCGCAAATTGTATTACATGCAGCTTATCCTGTTCGTCGATGGTATAAGCCCGCAACAATCCTTCCAGCACAAAATATACTTCGCTGCATACATTCTCCTGCTGCAACAGGATCGTATTTTTTTCCACGCTTTTAAAGGAAATCCAGGGTTCCAGCAAATCATACTGTTCATCCGTTATCCCGATCTTTTTCTGTAAGAAGTCCTTAAAATCTATACGCATAATAGATGGGATTTTTATTTGTTTACCATCTCAAACTTAAAGAAATATTTTCAGGTGGGTTACAAAGCAATTACAAAGACCATCCTGCCGTACCGGTAATGCGCGTGGGGCCCTGCTGAGCAACGGTACAAATGATAATTGGTATCCTGCAGCTAGCTAACAACCCCATAGCGCGGAAATATTATGTCTACAGGAACTTGTGGTCAATTGCCATTTTTATCAACGCAGGGGCATTGTTGACAGAGAACTTCTGCATCAGGTTCCTACGGTGTGTTTCTATAGTTAGCGGGCTGACGTAAAGTTTATCCGCTATCTGCTGGGTCGTTTCTCCGGATGCGATCAGGCGCAGGATCTCCTTTTCACGTCTTGTAAGATGCGGAATGTCTTTGAGGGAAGACTCCGCAAGGATGCCCTGCACTTCCTGGCTGAAATATTTATTACCATCGTAGACCTGCTCAATGGCCCGCAGCAGTTCATCAGGAGAAGCGTTTTTCAACAGGTATCCCTTTGCCCCTTTATGCACCATCTGCCTGATGATGGATGCATCGTTATAGGTGCTCATTCCCAGTATTTTTATATCGCTGTTGCGGGCGGTAAGCTTACCGCACAGCTCAATTCCGTTAATGTCGGGCAGGTTGATATCCAACAGGACCACATCGGCATAAGCGTCTTCCAAGAAGCTGTAAGCCTCTTTTCCTTTTGTAAATGTCTGGGTCACCGACAGGGTATCGTAGGCAGAAAGTAATGACTTCAATCCTTCAATCACCATCGGGTGATCGTCAACTATAATGATCTCTATTGTCTGTTTCATCTTTAATGTCAAATTCAATATTGGTGGTGGTTCCTATGCCTTTTTCAGAATGAATATCCAGCTTGCCCCCCAGGAAACTTACCCTGTTTTTCAGGTTGGCCAGCCCGATGCCCTCGGTCCTGCTACTGGTTTCAAAACCTGTTCCGTCGTCTTCAACGGTCAGGGAAATAGTGTTTCCCTGCTGCAGGCACTGGGCCAGTATGTTGCCGGCATTTGCATGTTTTACGGCATTGGTAATGAGTTCCTGGAAGATCCTGAATACCATGATCTGCACCGACTGGCTCATTTTTTCTTCTTCCATATCATAGGCCTGAAAGGTAATGTGCGTCCTTTCGGTTTCCATGCTCCGGCAGAAATCCTTGATGGCTTCAACCAGCCCGTATTTCAATAGGGACTCAGGCATCATATTGCGTGCAATGTGGCGCAGGTCGTTAATAGAGTGATCCAGCTCGGTGGCAATGCTTTTCAGGGAGCCGTTGTTGGTTGTTCCGTTCAGCGTGCTTTCATCCTGGATGATCCTGGAAAGCTTAAGCCTTATACCCGACAATGATCCGCCAAGCCCGTCATGCAGATCAATTGCGAGACGCTTCCTCTCCTGCTCCTGCCCTTCCAGCACAGCAGCAAAATGACCGATCTGCTGCTCCTGTTTCATTTTTTCTATTCGCTGCTCCAGCAGCTCCGCCTGTTGCCTTGCAATCTGCCCTTTTTTCCTGTTGTTATTCTGCCACGCGATAAAGCCGCCTGATAAAAAGACTATGATGGCGATCAAAAGATAAACCGATTGGCGGTTTTTTTCGATCTGCATCCGTTGCTGTTGCGCTACCTGGTTCAGCTTAATGATCTGGGTCTCTTTTTCTTTTGCAGCATATTTTTGCTCCAGCTCCTGCACTTTCACGGCTATTTCATCCGATTGTATACTATCGTACAGGGCAATATAACGCTTGTGCAGCTCCAGGGATTTTTTAATATTTCCCAGCTTTTCCTGCATCCGCATCATGTGCTTGATATGCAACAGCCTGTCCCGGGGCACTAAATAAGGTGCATAATCGAAGTAATTTTTTTCCACGAGCTTTAACGCAGCCGGATAATCTTCCAGCTTCTCCTTAATATAAAACCGGCGGAGGTTCAGCGCAGAAATCAGGCTGCCAAGACGGATATCTTCGGCTAAAGCTGCCGCCTGCCCGTAGTACCCGTCTGCCGTGTCCAGGGC
>Ga0222429_100823_pt1 | contig 12478 bp, 4 predicted proteins | sample 1B50Ametagenome_FD_182475 | JGI IMG/M metagenome (GOLD analysis project Ga0222429, IMG submission 182475) | Enriched microbial communities from leaf-cutter ant dump, University of Wisconsin, Madison, United States - 1B50A (version 2) | ecosystem: Environmental > Terrestrial > Nest > Insects nest >...
AAACGGTGAATTCAAAGCCATGGTTTACCATAACGCCGGCATTTACCTGGGAAAGTGCCACACCGTATTCTACCGGTACCGTTACATTGGGAGGCAGTAACATGCCCGCCCTTCTTTCTCTGAAATAGTCCGCCTCTATATTCAGCAACCCGTTCAATATTCTCATTTCTATGCCAATATCAGTTTTAACCGCTTTTTCCCACGTAATATTAGGATTGGGCTCAGGGGTTTCGCGTAAACCCTGGGTAATAGAACCATTCAGTATCGCAGAAAAACCATAAAGCGAAAATCCAGGCTGATACTGGTAAGGACTGCCCGCCAGGTTTCCGGATTTACCCCATGATGCACGAAGCTTCAACTCATCCATCCAGGTCACATGCTTCATAAATCCTTCCCGGGAAATGCGCCATCCTGCAGAAAATGCAGGGAAAAAGCCAAAGCGGCGTCCTGGCGCAAAGTAGTAGTGCCCGTCATAGCGTCCCGCTGCTTCTACAAAATATTTATTATCAAAACCATAGGCAACACGGTATACAAGGGACTGTTGTTTCGTGCCCATAGCGTTACCATCATTGCTGAGATCGGTTTCGCCTGTGCCACCTGCAAACAACTCCTGGATAGGCAGGTTGTAGTTATTGCGTCCCGCGCTGAATCTTTGCGAGTTTGTATTCCTGGCTTCCAGCACGACCAGGCCTGTCACGGAATTCTTACCGAAATTTTCGGCATAATTGATATATCCCTGGTAAGTAAATGCCTGCGTTTGGCGGTATTCCTGGCTGAATGACGGTAATGTTGTTGGCGTTATCAGCGGATATGTATAAGGGCGCGTTGTAGTGTCTATGGTATGATAGGGGAATGGTTGAGACCAACTCCTTCGTACACTGACAATACCCGGATTGGTCGTGTTATAAGGATCATATGGGTTGTAATCGTAAGACCCCACAAATTTCACGCTCAGACCTTTCAGCGGCAGTTGCTGCTCTATCGAGAGCTGGGTAAGAAGCGTATTGCCCGTAATATGTTGATAACTCGGATTACTGTTATAGTAAGCATAGATATAAGGCTGCAACCCATTACTGTAAAGAAGCGGGGTACTGTTGGTAAGCGTGATGATCAGGTCTTCAAAAAGTGCCTGGTTACTAAATCCGGCTCCCGTAAGGGTTCTTTTTTCAACCCGTCCATTCAGAGATAACCCGATCAGGGTTGCTTTCGTAGCCTGCGCCTTCAGGCTGGCCGATACATTGTACCGCTGGTATTCTATACCGGGGAACATACCCTCCTGGTCCAGGTATCCTAGCCCCATCGCATATTTTACAACATCCGTACCGCCATTGAGCGACAAACTGTGACCGGTCATCAATGTGTTTCTCCGGATCATATCGCCTATCGGATCGAAGTTCGGGTAGGCATCAGGGTCAGATCCGTCTTTGTATTTCTGCAGCTGTTCCTCACTGAACGGCATGGGGGCGCCGGCATTTTTGGCTCCTTCATTTTTCAGAAGGGCAAACTGGTAGGAGTTGACAAATTTTGTGATCACTGTCGGGTTTTGAAATCCTGCATAGCCGTCATAACTGAGAGTAGGCTTTCCCGTTTTGCCCTGCCTGGTAGTGACCAGTATAACACCGTTAGCACCGCCCAGGCCATAGGGCGCTACCGCAGCCGCATCTTTTAGTACAGAAATACTTTCAATGTCTGCGGGGTTCAATTGGCTGAAGTTCCGGGGAATACCGTCTACGATCAATAGCGGGGATGAATTTCCACTTGTACCTACACCCCTGATCAAAATAGTGGAGGCATCATTACCTGCTTGTCCGCTACTTTGCGTAAACATAATGCCAGGGGCCCGTCCGCCAAGGGTATTAGAAAGATCTCCCACCGGCTGGCTTTGAATATCCGATCCTTTGACGGTAGCAACGGAAGCCGTAAGTGAGGATTTCTTTTGTGTACCATATCCTACCACCACTACATCCGTTAGCCCTGTTTCAACAGGTTGCATAACGATATGAAGAACCGAACGGTCACTTACAGCCACTTCCTGGTTTTCAAAACCAACGTACGAGATCACCAGTATGGCGCCGGCATCTACGTTATTCAGGGAGAAAGCGCCCCGTTCATCCGTAGAGGTACCTCTTTCACTGTTCTTTATTTTTATGCTTGCGCCAGCAAGCGGGTTATTCTCCGGATCTGTAACCGTGCCCGAGATATTTACGGAAGGTTGTAAACGTTCCGGCTGCAGAACCGGCAGCGCATCGGCGGGTTTCTTCGTGACAACGATGGTTTTATTAACAATTTTATATTTGAGCGGCAGCCCCTGCAACAGCTTGTCCAGGGCTTCTTCTACAGGCACATTCTCAAGACGCACATTTACATTCCTGAATCTGGAAGTCAGGGAGACGCGGTAAAAGAAATGAAATCCTGTTTGCTTTTCGATTTCCCGGAAGACGGTCTTCAGTGGCATATTTTCCGAAGACAACGTAATATTTTGTGAGTATGTTCGCGCGGAAACCTGTAAGCAGCCAACTAAGATCATAACAGCTGACAGTTTCATAATCAGTAGCAGTTTGGTTAATTTTTTCCGGTTGGAAAATAAAACGTTGGAAAGATCTCTAAATTCCATACATTCGGTTTTGGTTTGGTTAAACAATACCACGTCTATACCCGTTTGGCGTACAGATGCAGTTCTAGCGGACTGGGTGGATTGGGCTGACCAGACTTTCTTGCCGGAAAGTGCCCCACACTTTCCGGTTTTTACCGGTCCCCTTTCCGGAAATATTTATCAGGTTTTTATTTTATCGCTTTTATTTTCACTGTTCGGTTTTCAATTGAATATTCTACTTTATTCAGCTCAAGCACTTCCAGCAATTCAGATAATCTTGTATCCATGGATATTGTGCCCTGAAAACGATCGGCGGATATGTCGTCTTCGTATACCACCTTGATATCATACCACCGCGCTACTGTCCGCATGATCGCATATATATCCGCATTTTCAAACCTGAAAAGCCCGTTCTTCCAGGCCATCACCTCTTCCAAATCAGCATGGTCCGCTATCTCCAGGCTGGTGCCTGCCATTACCTGCTGCCCGGGGGTGAGCAGGCGCTCCGCACCGGGTATATCCACTTTTACGCTTCCTTCCAGTAAAGTGATCCTTGTTTCTTCATCTTCATAGGCTTTTACATTGAACCGGGTACCTAATACCGTTATGTCCGTTGCTCCGTTATTTACCATAAAAGGCATAGCGCTGTTGTGTGCCACTTCAAAATAGGCTTCTCCTTCGAGCGATACCCGGCGCTTATTTCCCGAGAATCGGACGGGATAGGTAACAGACGATCCGGCATTCAGCCATACCCGGGAGCCATCGGAGAACTTCATTTGAACCACCCTGCTGCCCCTCGGATTCCATAAGGTATTGTATGCAATAGGATCTTTCGCGGAACTGCTTCCTGCCTGGTAGATCAATTCTCCATTTTCTCCTTTCAGGATCTTCGTTCCGTCCTGCTCCGTAAGATTATTTTCGGTAATGCCGTTCAGTTCTATCTTCTGCCCTGTCGAGAGGGTAATAAAAGCCTGGTTCGACTGTGGTGGCTCCACGTCTGCAGGTTCAGCCGCCACGCTGACCGTGGCGGGATGTTTCCCGGATCTCTCCATCCGTACATAATATGTTCCTGCAGTCAGCAGCACTATTGCTGCCGCCCATTTCCACGTGGTTTTTACGAACCGCTTTACCGGTATCACAGGTGTATGGTCTGCCGGGTTATCCTTCTCCCGTGCTTTAATTCCCTGCAGCAACCGGCGGTGCATACGGTCACTTACTGCTTTATCAGGCAGGATATCCATGCTCATCTTTTCTTCAAAGCGCAGCCGGTCTTCCGGACCAAGCATCGCTGCCGCTTTTTCCGGGTGCTTTGCCAGGTATTCAAAAAGTTCTTCTGCTTCCTCTTGGCTGATATCTTCATTCAGATAACGTTCCAAAAGCGCCCTGTATTGATTCCGTTCGTTGTTCATATGCTTATTAGAAGAATCACTTACCAATATAGTAAGACGCTGAAAAGAGAAAAGAGGGTGGATGGAAAAAAGACCTTTTTAGAAAAATTTAGTAAAAATGATAACAGCAAGCGCCAATTGACCTCTTTCGGCAAAATAGTTCCTGAGAAAACGTAATGAATGTACCATGTGCTCCTTGACCGTATTGCGGGAAATACCCAGCTCCATGGCTACTTCATCGTAGGTTTTTCCTTTTTCCTTGCAGAGGATAAAAATTTTCTGCCGTTGCGGGGTCAGCTCTGCAATGGCCTGGCGGCATATCTCTTCGTAATGGCTGATCATTTTATTTTCCGCTTCAAATGTTATCAGCCCGGGATCTGTGTATTCCAGTATCTCTTTCCGGAGAGCGGCATCTTTTGCTATCTTCTTTAATGCGTCAATACCTTTATTGTGGCATATGCGGTACAGATAGGCAGAAAATGAAGTGGTGATAGTAATGCGTTCCCTGGCTTCCCACAGCTTCATAAATACCTCGTGAACAATATCTTCAGCCAGTTGCGGCAATTTCACAAAATCCAGCAGGTACAGGTATATACCCCTGTGATACCGGTTGTATATTTCGGTAAAAGCGGTTTCGCTACCTTTTTTCAACTGGTCAAGTAATTGAAGCTCGATATGTAATGCGGGGTTATCCAAGATAAATGGCCGGGAATAAAAGCAATCTGTCAAACAGTTATTTTATCAGCGTAAATCTAAACAAAATTTTTAATTCTCCAAGTCCAGGAGGAATGCAGATCAGGTTTTCATCGGATATCCGGAACGCTTTAAAGAAGGAGTGACCAAAGCAGTCTTATTATTCTGCCCGGCATACGATCCGGGCCGAAGTCCGTCAAGATTGCATAACATAAGCCTGACTACGCGGTATGCTTTGCTACCAGACCTGCGCCAAGAACTCGGCAACAGGGTAGTTTTTTTTAGCAGGGTTTCACACCTCGCTATATGTGCAGACTGTGGCTCCTGCATTTTTCAGATGTGTGATACTATTTCTCCTGCCTGCGGGAAGTCTGGCTATATCCTGCTACAGGACTTGCACCAGTAACAGCAAGCAACAAATCCACGCATAATACCAGCAGCTGTATAAACATGATTGGAGGAGCCGGTTGTGTTGGAGGATGATCGCTTCCATAACTATTTTATATCACAACGCTATAGCTATTGTATAATGAAGTATTTTGATATTGTTGACAATAATACCTCAGTCTTATTGAATGATAGGGGTAAATACTTATTTTTTGTTTACAACGTATGACGTTTGGTGTAGAATAAAAAATAATAAATAAATATTTGGCGTAATTACAAATAAATTAATTATTATTGTTTTAATAATTAATCCTGCCATTTTTTAATCCTACCACCTTTTTAATCCAGTTTTTATTTGTGTTTTTATATGACTGTGGTCATAGCATAGGCGTTATGTGCGTTCGGGAAAACCTTTTGCATCAGATATAATATTATCCCTGTCTCTAAACTTTGTATATGGAAATATGCAGACTTATCCTGCTATGTCTAATACTAATGCTGGTATGCCCTCAGCTGAGGGCCCAGGAGGAAATATCAACGGATACGTTGATACAGTTTTCGAATGGGCTTTCCGTCACATCCATTACCGATTCGGTTCCCCTGATAAAGTACAACCAGGTTTTTGAACAAAAATGGGATAGCATCAGCAGGCGTTTGTCGAAAGATACATTGTCTGATCTGAAAGATTCCATATATGCTTCATTCATTTCACGTATCAAAAAAGATTCTGCCCTGATTAAAAGCATACGTAAGGACAGTCTCACATGGCTGATGAGAAATCTGCCGAAAAGAGATGCGGTCCTGCATCTTTTTTCCAAACAACTGCGTTTCGATTCTACGCGGCATAACAAAGACAGTCTGTTTAAAAGGTTGAAAGATATGCCTGAAGAGCAATATGAACGAACGCTGTCATCGTTTAGAGATAAATTAAAGGGGGCGGACACAAAAGGCCGGAAGAGCAGGTTACGATCATGGATACCCTATACACCTGAAAGTCCTGAGAGTTATGCCACTATGGGTGGCGGTTATATTAACTATAACTATATGTTCCGTTCTGCACTGGATACCCCGTTTGTAGAAACGGGCATCGGGCAACATATGATCACCGCCGGACTGGATTTTTCCGTTGCAGAACTTCCTTTCAGACTTACTTATTATGGCAGGCAAAGTAACTCTCAATTTCTCCGGGATTATCATGATTTCCGGATTGAGTTTAATGCACCTGAATTCAGGCGTTTGCAACAGCAGCAGCTGCGCAAGAAATTGCTTTCGACGCTGCAGGATTTACAACCTGCAGATCTCACGGATAATATCCAGGCAAAGCTCAAGAGGCTGCGTGCGTTAAGAAATATCCTGGGAGACAGGGAATGGCAGAATCTTTACCTGCAGAGCAAGAGATATCTGACCTACCGGGATCAGCTTCCAATGGAATTACCGGACCAGGAAAATATCATTCGCCAGGCAGAACTGTTTGTGAATGCTTATGAAAGTAAGCAGGCGCTTCAGAAAACACTGGAATATGAGCTGGATTCACTTGAATCTGTTTACAGGAGCAATGCAAGAACTATCCAGCAGTTACAACGTGTGGTCAACCGGAATATTTATACAGAACAAGGTACCCGGCTGATACAACAGGAAATGGAAGATGCCGGTATACATGACAGAAAAACGAAGAGATTGTTAAACGCCATGTACGCGGTAAGGACATTTGCCGTAGGAAGAACCCTTCCCAGGATGACTGCGCTTACGGTCAATAATATCAGTGTAGGCGGCATCAACTTTGAATATAATGCCAATGATCTGTACCTCGCGCTTACGGCAGGTAAAATTGATTTCAGGAGCCGTGATTTTCTATATGGAAAACCTTCCCCCGTTAAGCAATATGTATATGCAGGCAGCGTCGGGTATGGCCTGAAGGAAGGCAGCCACCTGATACTCACCGGCTATTCCGGCAGGAAACAGATCATTTCTGCCAACCAGGCAGCCGCTTCTCCCGTAAGCGGTATGAGCCTGGAAGGACAGTGGGCGTTCAGCCGTAACATACGGATCACAGCCGAAGTAGCACAATCTACCAGTCCCCTTTATGCGGGTTACAATACTTCCGGCAAAAGCCAGGGCTTCAGGTTCAATGACAACAGCAACAAAGCATATGCCTTCAGGGGGCTTGGTTATATACCTTCCACCCAAACGAGGTTTGAAGCATATTACCAGAAGACGGGCATCAACTTTCAGAACTTCAGCAATTACCGGGTAAACGCCAACAACAGTACGTGGAGCATTAAGGTAGATCAGTACCTGTGGAGAAGACAGATACGGCTTATGGCCTCCGCCCGTAAAAATGATTTCAGCAACCCGTTTATTGTGCAGCAATATAGCAGCAATACGATATTCACCACCCTGTCAGCTACATTCCGGATGCGGAACCTGCCGGCATTGACGGTTGGATATTTACCCTCCTCTCAGTACACCGTCGTTGACGGACAGGTTGCCGAGAGCAGGTATCAAACCCTTAATGTACAGATGTCTCATGCTTACCGTATAGGATTGATGCGGGCAAGCGGAAATATTATGTATAATAAATTCTATAACTCTGGCAACGATACGGCATTCATATACTACAATGCCAGTCATTTTTATACGGCGCATCAATTTGCGTTCCCGATGTTCACCGGGAATGTCGGCTTTGCCCGTACACAAAACGGCTATTATTCACTGAGCATCATGGAGGGAGGACTGTCCATTACCTGGTTTAAAAAAGTGATTGCCGGCTTCGGTGTTAAGATCAACAACTATAATACGAACGAAGTAAAAACAGGCGCTTATTTCAATTTCCGCTGCAGCTGGAAGCTGTTGGGGGATTTCAACTTCTGGTATGAACGGGGATACCTTCCCGGTTCTGCAGTTCAACTGATGAAAAATGAATGGTTGACGATCGGGTTCACAAGATATTTTAATAACAAAATAAAATTATGAAAGGCGTTATAATCTTCCTGCTGTTACTGTGCAGCTCCATTTCATCCGCGCAGGTACTGTTGTTGCCACAACTGTCGAGAACCGGCATTTTGCAAAAACAGCAGTTGTGGAATATGACACTTACCAATACCGGGAATGATCCCCTTAACGGGCATCTGCAGATTATGATGACGGATATGGGAACGGGACTACCGGTATTGAGCGCGGTGGGTAAACCCCTCACCTTAATGCCCGGTAATAACCAGGTGAATGCTACATTGATGGAGCCGGTACAATATACCCCACTGGATGGGAATTATATGTTTGATCCGGCTCCCAATGGTTTTTTGCCGTTCGGCAATTTCGAGGTTTGCTTCAGCTTCTTTAAGCATGAATATGATGCGGTTATACAGGTGTCGGAGGAATGCGATTATATAGAAGTAGAGCCGTTAAGTCCGCCACAGCTGGTGCTTCCCTGGAATGAGGCACAGGAAACCCAGCTATTGCCTTCCTTTAACTGGCTGCCGCCATCTCCCTCTTCCTTTTTTAACAATCTCCGGTTTGAGTTTGACCTGGTGGAGATCAACCCGGGGCAGTCGGCAGCCGATGCCATCCAGGATAATTTACCTCTCTACCACCAAACCAATTTAGTGCAGGCTTTCCTGGTATATCCCAATGCCGCTCCTCCGCTGCAATATGATAAGGAATATGCCTGGCGTATTTCGGCTACCAGTAATAATGTGACCGTTTCCCGCAGCGAAGTATGGATTTTCAGCCTGGTACAGGAAAAATCACCCTCTGTTGCCAGATCCAATAACCTTCCTTATGTAAAGCTCGTAATGGAAGAGTTGCCTGCCTATTCCGTGCAGGTGGACTACCTGAAGTTTGAATATATCAACGAAACTGCTGATACCGCCTGGAAAATAAAAGTATATGACCTGAGCATAGGGAACCGGGATACGGTTTCGCTGCGATGGGATACAATCCCTTTACGATACGGTCAGAACCTGGTCAATATGGACCTGACCGGCAGCTCTCCTTTGATCAGTAATCATTCTTACCTGCTGGAGCTCAGGAATTCGCGGGAGGAAATATGGCGGTTGCGGTTTGAATTCAGAAGAAGGGAAAACAATTATCAGTAACAGCAAAGAACCCAGTTATCATGCATTATCTAATCAGTGTCAGGAAAAGAAAAGCGATAGCCATTTTCATGTTAGCCGTTTTTTACTTTGAAACGATATTACCTGCGCATGCATGGGCTGCCCGGGCGATGGGCGGTTACAGAAAAAAATTCCGCCAGACATATCAACCGGTATTGTCCCCGGGCGCAGGAGCAGCTCCTTCAAAATTTCAATTTGGGAGCAATTTTTCCCGACCGGGATTGCAGGTGGCTGATAATCCGGTAGCAGTGACATCTCCCTCCAGGCAGGATAAGGCGCTTATTGGTGGTCCCGGACAGCCGGAGATGAGCAGCTTCCAGAGTGTGAATGCAGACAACATGGTGGACCTGTTCACCGGTGATTTTTCCTACAATATTCCCTTGCTGGATGTAGGTGGCTACCCGGTGAATATTCATTACAGCGGCGGACCTACCATCGACCAGGAAGCCAGTTGGGTAGGCCTGGGCTGGAACATTAACCCCGGCGCCATAGGACGTACGACAAGAGGATTGCCTGATGAATTTAACGGTGAAGACCAGATAAAAAGGGTGCAGAAGATAAAAGACAATAAAACGGTAGGGGTAGGTGTGGGCGCAGGGCTGGAAGTTTTTGGCGGCGTGATCGGGCTGAACTTTAACCTGGGCGTATTTAACAATACTTATAACGGATGGGGCGTGGAAACAGGGGTGAATGCCAATATCAGTGCAGGTAAAGATACCAAGGGACCTTTAACAGCTTCATTAGGGTTGAACAATAATTCTCAATCCGGGCTTAATATAAGTCCGGGTATAGGTGTGCGTTTGTCCGAGCAGGCAGGTGCTGCCCAAATATCCGGCAGCATTGGTACCAATTATAATACCAGGACAGGCATTTCAGGTTTACAGTTCAATGTAAGCGCATCAGGAAAGGTGGATAAAAAATACCTGGATCATAAAGGCAGGGGCGACTACCATACCGGCTCCTCATCCGTTTATTCCTCCTCTATTTCTTTTGCCACACCGGCTTATGTTCCTTCTATCCAGATGCCGTTTACCAGCACCAATTTTACTTTTTCAGGCAAATATGGCGGGGAGATATGGGGGGCTCATCCTAACCTGGGCATCTCCGGGTATGTGAGCAGGCAATATATAGCGGATGAAGATACGCTGCAGTCGTTGCCAGCGTATGGATACCTGCATTATACAAAGGGTAAAAATGACGGGATCGCCCTGCTTGACCTGAACCGGGAAAAGGAAATTTATTTCAATGCCAAATCCACGCCGCATATTGCCATTCCGCAATATACCTATGATGTGTTCAATATCAGCGGAGAAGGTACCGGCGGCAGCTTCCGTGCCTATCGCAGTGAGGCAGGGTATGTAAGGGATCATCATTTACAAACCAAAAGCGAATCAGATAATTTCGCCATCAATGTTGGGGCCGGCGCCTATGTAAAAGCGGGGGTGGACTACAATGAAACCATCGCCACCACGCGTAACAGCGCCTGGCGCTCTGATATTACACCGAACCTGGATTTCGCGGAAGCCGATTCTGTTTTTCAGCCGGTATATTTCAGGAACCCCGGTGAGAAAACCAGCAATACTTTGGCCTATTACCGCTCCATCGGGGGAGATAGCACCGTCAGGATCAAGCTGGATGGCGCGATATCTGACGTGCGTGCTGCCAATGCGATGGTATTATATTCCAATAAAAGAGCTATTAAAGAAATACCGGTTACAGCACCGCTTGCAAAGACACAGCGGGACAAGAGAACGCAGGTCATCACCTACCGCACGGCAGCAGAGGCTAAGCTGCCGGGGCTGGCACTGGAGCCAAAAATTTACAGCTATAAAGAAAACAGCATTCCGGTGGGCGCCTGCCCGGATACAACTATCTCCGATACACTCGACCGGCAGGACAATATCCGGAAAGCACATCATATTTCCGAGATCACCGTGCTGAATGCAGATGGCAGGCGGTATATCTACGGACTACCTGCTTACAACCTGGAGCAGCAGGACGTAACGTTTGCGATAGCAAAAGAAACAGACCAGGCTGTTATTAACAAAGGGCTTGCCGGCTATACCCCGGAGTCCGACAATCATGCCAACACCAACAGGAAGGGAAAGGATAATTTTTTCTCCAGGGATATCACACCGCCACACGCACATTCTTTTCTGCTGACGGGGCTGGTCTCCGCGGATTATATTGATATCACCGGCGATGGCATTTCAGATGATGACCCGGGTGATGCGGTAAAGTTCCATTACTCCATGATATACGGGAAAGATAAAGGGTACTACCGGTGGCGCACACCCAATGACCAGAATAAGGTGAATTACAGTGAAGGGCTGAAGACATATAACAGGGATGATAAAGGGACCTACATGTATGGACAGAAGGAGATATGGTATCTCAATTCCGTATCCTCCAAAACCATGATCGCGGTATTCCGTATCTCCGATAAGCGCGAGGACGGGCTGGGGATCATAGATGAAAACGGCGGAATTGACCAGGACCAGAAGCTGAGAAGGCTGGAGAGAATAGACCTGTACTCCAAGCCGGACGTGATAAAGAACGGCAGTAATGCCCGTCCCGTAAAATCTGTTCATTTTGAGTATGATTACTCCCTTTGCCGGAACACCCTCAACAACAGTGGCCTCCCGGTAGACAAGAACGGCAGCCCGGTAGCTGAGCAGAGCAGCAGCAACGTGAATAAAAACAAAGGTAAGCTCACGCTGCGCAAGATCTGGTTTTCCTATAACGGCAACTACAAAGGCATGAAGAACCCTTATATATTCAACTATGGACAGGTAGAGGAAGGACAGCCGGAGCATAAGTACAACCCCGAGCACAACAGCAAACACTACGATCGCTGGGGCAATTACAAGTCGCCTGACGGCAATCCTTCGGGATTGAATAACGTGGATTATCCTTACGTGATCCAGGATTCGGCGGTCTCTGCACAACATGTCAATGCCTGGCAGCTCACGGATATCAGGCTGCCCTCCGGGGGACTGATGAAGATCAGCTATGAAGCCGATGACTATGCCTATGTACAGGACAGGAGGGCCATGCAGCTGTTTTCAATCGCCGGCTTTGCCGCCACTGTTTCAGGTACGCCTTCCCGTGAGCTTTATACAAGTGAAGGCATCCTTAAGGACAATGATTACCTCTTTGTGGATGTAAGCGAACCTGTAAGCAGCAAAGAAGACATTTACAGGAAATACCTGGAAGGCGTTGATAAGATATTCTGCAAGGTAGCGGTAGTAATGCCATCCGATATCTGGGGAGAGGGATACGAGATGGTGCCCACCTATTTAGAG
>Ga0222429_100825_pt1 | contig 12400 bp, 9 predicted proteins | sample 1B50Ametagenome_FD_182475 | JGI IMG/M metagenome (GOLD analysis project Ga0222429, IMG submission 182475) | Enriched microbial communities from leaf-cutter ant dump, University of Wisconsin, Madison, United States - 1B50A (version 2) | ecosystem: Environmental > Terrestrial > Nest > Insects nest >...
CAACAGGCTCCCTGGCCCAACAGGGAAATATACAGGTGCGTAAAGAAAAGGACGGGCAGCTGGTATATACTGCCTCCGGAAAGCAAGGTTCTCCCGATAATATTCAGTATAACATTGTTGCAACCCCTAAAGGAGGGCAATACCAGGTACACCTGCCGGATGGAACGAAGGTCTGGTTAAATGCAGCATCCTCTATCCGCTTTCCTACCGGCTTTACCGGTAAGGAAAGAGCTGTTTCCGTAAGCGGCGAAGCATATTTTGAGGTAGCCCATAATGCCAGGCAGCCGTTTGTTGTTACAGCCGGTGAAACTATTGTTCAGGTACTGGGTACCCGTTTTAATATTATGGCATATGACAATGAAGAGATGACCAAAACCACCCTGGCGGAAGGCGCCGTAAAAATATCCGATGCAGGAAGAACAGCGATGCTGCGACCGGGAGAGCAAATGCAGGTAAATGCACAGGAATTTAAGCTGGTGAAACATGCAGATGTGGAAGCTGAGCTTGCCTGGAGAAACGGCCTGTTCCATTTTAAAAATGCCGGGATAAGAGCAGTGATGAAGCAGGTGGAAAGATGGTATAATATATCCGTAGAATATGAAGGCAGTTTGCCCGAAAAACAGTTCAACGGGAAAGTACCGCGTAATGTGAACCTTTCCGAGCTGATGGAGATCCTGAGCTTTTACGACGATATGCAATGCACTATTGAGCACAATACCATCAGCATTAAACGGAGATCATAACATAAACCAGATTGTATAACCCAAAACTGCAACTGAATGATCAAAGCAGGACGCAGGTCATAAAAAACCGGGAAGTGATTGGTCCCACTCCCCGGCTACCAGGACTAATAAACCTCCATAGAGATTTTACATCCCTTATTGTTTCACTTAACAAATGTAAAAGTATGATTTCTACAACAAAAGGGAAACATGCGGTAAACCCGTAGCATTTCCCCTATTCTCTCAGCCATGAAACTATCTGCTATTCTCCTGTTAATTGCCATCATACACGTGAATGCAAAAAGCTATAGCCAGCAGGTAACCGTTCACGAAAAAAACATTCCGGTGGCTACCCTGCTGCAAATAATAGAAAAGCAAACCGATTACCATTTTTTATATGATAACCTGGAGTTGAAAGATATGGTGATCAAACAGGTGTCCGTATCCAATACCAGCGTTGAGCACCTGCTGAACGAAAGCTTTAAGGGATTACCCCTCAGCTATAAGATTGTGCGAAAAATAATTGTGGTAAAACGTATACCGGATACGCCGGAATCTCCGCCGGCAGATAACCATACCATGCCCGAACGACAGGATATCATTGTATCGGGCCTGGTGACCGATAACAACAACACTCCTCTTCAAAAAGTGAGTGTGATGGAGAAAGGAACGACGAACGGCACCGCCGCAGACGCCAATGGCATTTTCTCTATTACGGTTCCCGATACACAATCGGTGCTTGTGTTCTCCCATGTAGGATATGATGCACAGGAAATAGCGGTAGGCAATCAGACTTATATGAGCATCGTGCTTACTCCTTTGAAGGATTCACTACAGGATGTGGTGGTGGTAGGGTACGGTCAGCAAAAGAAAAGTGATTTAACCGGTTCCATCAGCTCGTTAAAGGGAAAAGATGTAAAAGATTTCGGCACGCAACGGGTAGACCAGGCATTGCAGGGAAGAGTAGCAGGCCTGATGGTGCTCAACACGGACGGCGCCCCGGGGGGTAATACCATCATACGGATACGCGGTATGAATTCTGTAATGGGCGGCAATAATGCGCTGGTGGTGATCGATGGACTGCAGGGCGGCAACCTGAACAAATTAAATCCAAACGACATCGAATCGATAGAGATCCTGAAAGATGCTTCCGCTGCCGCCATTTATGGCTCGCAGGGAGCGAACGGCGTTATTCTGGTAACCACCCGGTCGGGCAAAAAAGGAAAACCAACGATCAGCTATGATTTCTTTTACGGCAGGCAGCGGATCACGAAGACGCTGCCCGTTATGAGCGGGCTTGATTTTGCAAAAACGGTAAACCTGGTAAATCAATCCCAGAACAGCTCCGGTTTTACCCCCCCTCCTATTTTCAGCGACGCGCAGCTCGACTCCATTGCGAAACTGGGCTTCGGTGTAAACTGGCAGGATGTTATTTACCGGACAGCTCCCCTGCAAAACCATGCACTGACCGTTTCCGGCGGAACAGAAAACACGAAATACATGGTGTCTGCCGGCTACCTCAATCAAACCGGTATCATGCTGAACTCCCTGTATAAACGTTTTACAATAAGAGCCAATATTCAAACAGACATTACAGACTGGGCAGCCTTCAGCATTAACTGGTCAGGCGCCAAAGAGCAGGGAAATGCGCCGTCTTATGGCAGCAACGGAGATGTGGTCTTTAACGAAAAGCCTTCCAATGCCGCTCCCCGCTGGGATCCGTTACAGCCGGTATACGATGCCGACGGATCTTACCATAAGCATGATCCGCGTTATGGTGTAACAGATGTATGGAATCCCCTTGCCAGCACCGTTGAACCGAAGATCGACAATAACACTTTGACCAATAACCTGTTTGCCACCCTGGATTTTAAAATATTGCCGGGGCTTAGCCTGCGGATAAGCGGCGGCGGCTCCACAAGTGATACGGATAACAATTCATTCTATAACCTGGAAACCTCTTCCGGGCTTGTCAAAAACGGAATGGGATTGCTTACAAGCATACAATGGCGGTATTTTCAGAACTCCAACATCCTTACCTACGATAAATACCTGGGTAAGCACCGGCTCACATTTACGGGTGTGGAAGAGCAGTCATCCAATTACAATAAATATGAATCCATCAATGCCCAGGATTTTGCCACGGATATTACAGGCATCAACAACCTTGGCGGCGCAAAGAGGATTGTTGTCTACAACAATAATTCCAAAAGAGAGTTACAGTCTTACATGGGGCGCATCAACTACAATTATGATGAAAAATATTTGTTGACGGCAAGCATACGCGGAGACGGATCCTCTGTATTCGGGGCAAACAATAAATGGGGATATTTTCCGTCCCTTTCCGTAGCCTGGAATGCAGCAAGAGAGCGCTTCATAGAAAACCTGGATGTAATCAGCAACCTGAAATTTAGATATAGCTGGGGTATAACCGGCAACCAGGCCATCCAGCCTTACCAGTCTTTTGCCACCATTGGTTCAGGCGCCAACTATCCATACGCCGGTACGGATGTAACAGACCTGGGTTATTATGTAGCCAGTCCGCCCAATCCTGATTTAAAATGGGAAAGCACTACCCAGAACAATTACGGCATCGACCTGGGATTTTTCCGGGATCGCTTAACTATTACAGCAGACTATTACAATAAGAAAACAGAAAACCTGCTAATGTATCGGTCTCTCCCCACTTACACAGGATATAGCAACCTGATAGACAATGTAGGCTCTATGCAGAATAAGGGGTACGAGCTGATGATCAGCGGGGATATCCTCAATAAGAAGATAAAATGGAATTCTTCACTGACCGTTTCCGGCAACCGCAATAAGGTTGTAAGTCTCGGGGAATATGAAAGAATACCCTTTATAACATCCAACGGCGGATATGGCGTGGGCGAAGCAAGCATGCCGCTGATGTATCTGATCACCGGGCATTCTTTCGGGGAAATGATAGGGTATAAATACCTGGGCACCTGGCGTGAAACAGAAAGAAGCGAAGCATACAAATACGGACAGTTGCCCGGAGATGGAAAATATTTTGATGCAAATGGCGACGGAGAGATCAATACCGGCGACCTGGTTGTTATCGGCAACGCCCTGCCCAGGTATATTTTTGGCTGGAGCAACCGGATCTCCTGCAAAGGTTTTGATCTCAGCTTTCTGCTGCAGGGCACACGCGGCAACAACCTGTTTAATGTTCCCAGGATCAGGATGGAGTCAAGCTATGAAGGGACCAGCGCCCGGTTGCTGGAACGGTGGACCATTGACCACCAGGATACGGATGTACCGGCGATCATTGATGATCTCACCCGGCAGAATGCCAACCTTACCCAGCACATAAATATCGGTTACGACAACCGGTCTTCAAGGTGGGTGGAAGATGCTTCTTACATCAGGTTGCAAAACGTCACCATAGGATATTCCCTGCCGCAGCGCATCATTTCCGGGATCAGGTTCAGATCGGCAAGGATTTATATAAGCGGCTCCAACCTCTGTACCTGGACCAAATACCTCGGGTACACCCCGGAAGTAAGCTCGTATAATGACAACGATGCTTCGCTGGGTGTTGACTTCAGTAGTTACCCCCAATCCCGCATCATTAATGCAGGATTGAATATTTCATTTTAAATCCAAGACCATGTACAAAAAAATCTTCCATATAGTATTATTGTCTTTCCCGTTTTTTTCATGTAAAAAATTAACTGAAACACCAATCAGCATTGTAGAGCCACGGCAGTTTTATGCAACAAAATCCCAGATTGAATCGGCTATCGCAGCATCTATGAATGCTTTGTGGGATGTATGGATCGGCTACCAGGCGCCGGGTCTCTCTTATTTTAACCATGATGACCAGATAGCAGGCGGAACGCTTGTTATCCCCAACAACCATGCTTCCGACCTGTGGGCCAGACATTACCAGGCCATCCTGAACCTCAATACGGCCATCACCGCCATGAAAAAAGGAAACCTGGGCAGCGCCGTAAACGAAGAAACCTATAACCAGCTGATGGGCCAGGCGCTTTTTCTCAGGGGGTGGAACTATTTTGTACTGGTCCGCCTGTGGGGCGATCTGCCCTTGGTGTTAGACGACACGCCCGATCCCATACTGGCACCTCCATACAGAACACCGGTAAGTGATATATATACTGTTATTGAAAAAGACCTGAGCTTTGCGATAGCTAACCTGCCCGCTCAATGGACTGACGGCTCCTTTGCAAAACCCACCCGCGACGCCGCCAAAGGAATGTTAGCCAAAGCTTACCTGACAATGGCTACAGCCCCTTTAAATAAAACAGCATACTTCGAAAAGGCCGCTACCCTGGCCAAAGAAGTGATAGATGCCGGGCATTATACATTAATACAGGATATAAACCAGGTATTTACGGTTGATACAAGGTATGGACCAGAGGTATTGTTCACCTTCGCCTCGAACTACGCAGACGGAACCGTAAGTCCACAGGTATGGACGCCGCCCATACTGAATGGATGGGGCGATATAAGCGTGCAGCCCCAGTGGGCGGATGCCTACCCCGAAACACCACGCAAGGATGCCTATATTCTAACAATGCTGAACGGCGTTAAATATACCCAATGGTCGGGCTCACGCACTCCTTTCATTAAAAAATATATGTACGACTCACCGGAAGATTACAGCGCATACCGTTCTGTGGTAGTACTGCCTATACTCAGGCTTGCGGATGTTTACCTGATATATGCAGAAGCCGCAAATATGGCAAATGGCGCCCCTACACAGGAAGCGGTGAATGCAGTCAACAAAATCATCGGGCGGGCAAATAATTATATGGCGAACCCCCATCATCCGCTGGCAACGGTCGGCATGTCGAGAGATGCGTTTGATGCGCTGGTAATTGAAGAAAGGAACCAGGAGCTTTGTTTTGAAACAGGCGACCGGTGGTTTGATTTGTGCAGGAAAAGAATACTGAAAGAGAAAACACTGGCGTTTTACCAGCAGAATTTTTCTGAAGACGATTACCTCTACCCCATACCGGATAATGATCTCCGGCTGAATAAAAATCTCACCCAAAACAGCGGGTATAACTTACCCTGACTGTAAGCTGCCATATGCAGGAAACTGTAAGAATGAGGTATAATAATTACAAAAGCGGCTGGTGATTTCAATTGCCTGCCCAACCTGCTGTCTGACTATCAACGGCTGCATACGTCGCCACACTTTCACAAAAAGTTGCAGGGCAAATACATTTGCCATCTTAAAAAAATTACCGATCATGTATTACCAATCAATCAGCCCCATCGTCCGGATGGGAATGCCCCTGCTCCTGGCCGTTATTCTATGCACAAGCTGCGAAAAGAAAACAACCGGTACCGGCCACCCGGAAGATCCCGAAAAAGCCGCCAGTTTTATTCCTGAAGAAAATAAAAAATATATGTACACAATAGAGAACGACGGCGGGTCCGGGAGCACGGCCATGCAATATATATCCGGCAGCAGGGACTCTTCGGGTATCGCCGTTTATAACCTGCACACAGTCATAGAAGCCAGCGGAACATCTATGACGACGGACAACAACCTGTTTACACTTGCCGGTAAAACCTGCACCGAAATAAAAGTGCCGGACGCCTGGTACCAGTATGTGGCGTTATTTGACCAGATGCCCAATATAAAAGTTACAAAGACTGAAGTGTTTGGCTACCCTGCTTATATGACCATGGAGAACACGTTGAAAGATGGCAGCATTGTTACTACGGACGGTCCCTTACAGCAGGGGCAGCGCATTGAATTTACCAACAACGGCGTTCCGTGCTTCATGCTGCAGGAAATACTGCAGGTTGCCGGCACCGCCAAAGTAGAAACCGTAACGGTTCCTGCCGGCAGCTTTGTGTGCAACAGATTTTCTTACGAGGTAAATACAAAAATAACAGTGAAAAACGGGGCAACACAGGAAACTGCCAACGGCAATGAAAAGATAACTATCTGGATGTCTCATGGTATAGGTATGGTAAAACAACAATCAGCAGCCAGCCTTGTATCCCTGGTACCGTTGCCGACGGGAGAAATAAAAAAGATCGTGACCAATACGGCATCTACCACTACGCTGCAAAAAATTGAGTAAAAGCTTCTCTATGGCGGACTACGAAAAACTGATAATTAATTTTATAACCACCAACGGTTCAGCGGCTCCTGCATACAATGATCAATATAGATTTTAAAATAGTAAAACCGACCGACCGGCAGGCCTTGCTGCTGATAGCCGGTTGGTATTTTTCTGAATGGCATATTCCTGTTGAAGCCACCATAGAAAACTTACATTCCGTTACGTCGGATAAAGATCAGTGTCAGATATTGATGTTGGTGGACGGGATACCCGTTTCCACCGGCGGCATCTATAACCATGTTGGTTTACTCGATAAAGTACCGGGTTTGAAGGTATATAAAAAATGGCTGGGACTGGTTTATACCATACCCAGTGAAAGAGGCAAGGGGTATGGAGCCGGTATATGCCATTATATCCGGGAACATTCCAGGTCTTTGGGAATTGAAAAGCTCCACCTGTTTACCGACACAGCAGCATCACTTTACCGGCGCCTGGGCTGGACGGAAATTGAAAGGATGACTGTTAATAACAGAAAGATCGTTGTAATGGAAAAGATGATTTGCTGAGTGGCAGAATAACGGGGGAAAAGGATCCGCCGGATACCAAGAAGTGATAAAATAACAGTAATTGCCCCCACATTTTTTTTGAAATATTGTTAACGTCTCGCCGGAACCTTCCAGAACTTCCATTCATACGGTGACAACACGATCTTTTATCATCATCGTGCCCAAAAGACTACCGGAAAACGTCTCCTGCAGCGCGATCTGCGGCGGATCTAAATGACGACAACAGGGCATAGTATATGACCTGATCTGCAAATTGACTTAATGATAAGCAGGCAGCTCGCATTTGGCGACAAAACCTGTCATCCATAGGCTGAACCTGCTCTATATCTACAAAGAAAAAAATCTTCACTTCTTTCTGTTAGCATTGCAGGATGAATAAAACCATCACCAACCCCATTATCAAAGATCAGGTAACTTTTGTACAAACGGCAGCATCCACTAATGGCCGGGTCACTACATTACAGGTTAGGCTGATGCCGGGCGGCGGCACTCCTTTGCATTATCACCGGAACTTTTCAGAAACATTTGTGGTTATTGAAGGCATACTGACCATTGTGCTTGAAAACAAGACCATCCTGCTTTCTGCAGGACAAAAAATCACCGTGGACAAAGGGCAGTCGCACCGGTTTGCAAACAGATCTTCCCTTCCTGTTGTTTTTACGACCATCATTCTCCCCGGCTCTGAAGGATTTGAAAACGCCCTTCGTATCCTGTACGGGCTTGCAGGCGATCAGAAAACCGATAAAAAAGGAATGCCCAAAAGCCTGCTGGTGTTAGCCGTTGTTTCAAAAATAAGTGATATGCGCCCCGCAGGCACGGGTATGCTGCTCGCCCCGCTTATGGGTGCATTACAGTATATTGCAAGATTATCGGGAATTCATAAAAAACTCATAGCCCGGTATTGTAAAAGCTGATAAAACATGATCGGGGAATTAAGCCGGATAGAGAACACAATATTAAAAAAGAACGGGCGAAGCATTTCAGGCATTACGGATGACCCGGAATGTGAAGAATATCTCGGATATAACTTCCAAATAGACAAGCTCAACATAAAATTCAGGAAAGCAAAGATCACTCCTAAAAAATCCGGGCAATTTGTAACATTATGGAAGCGGAACAATAAAAGGAAAACCGAACCCTTCAGCATACACGATGATCTTGATTTTTACATGATCGCAACGGAGCAGGCACATAAATTCGGCTTTTTTCTTTTTCCCAGGCATATCTTAAGCGAAAAGCAAATACTGACAACCGATGGTAAAGAAGGGAAGCGGGGCTTCAGGGTGTATAGCGACTGGGATATTCCACCCAACAAACAGGCTGAAAAAACGAAAGCCTGGCAGGCAGGGTATTTCATTGATATAACCCACATCGAAAATATAAATCACCAAAAGCTCCATTCCATAATATCAACGTCCCACCAATAAAAAAAGATTCACAAAACAGCCCCTTCCTTCGTCAGGACTGACAAACACGGGGACGTAAATGGATTAGTTGTCATGCCGCTCTCTTTTAATGTCCTGCCGGGGTCTTCATGCAAAGCCAGGCGGGAAGCTAGGAGTCCCCCGCGCCCACTAATAAAGAATGATTCACGGAGCAGCCCTTCCTTCGTCAGGATTGACAAACGGGAGTCGTAGTATGCCCCTGCTCTGTATCTACAAGGTAAAAATTCCTTGTTAAACAAAATTCCGAACAATTTAAAAAGTATCTTGAAGCACTAAAGCATATCAAAGATGAAAAAAACAGCAACGGATGCTTCCAACAGCATGTTTTGCGCTTTCCTGCGTGGCGTCAACGTAAAAGGAACGGCAATGAAAATGACCGACGTATGCGCTGTATTTGAAAAAGCCGGAATGAAGCAGGTATCATCCATACTGGCTTCCGGAAATATCCTTTTTTCATCCGGGAAAAGCAGGAACGAATTAAAAAAGCTGCTGGAAAAAGCAATGTCGGAACATTTCGGATATGAAGCCTTTCTTTTCCTGAAAGATAAAAGTGAAATAGAAATCATTTGCAGCAAAAAGCCTTTCACCGCCGATGCCGCATTCCACATTTACGGTTTTGTGGGCATTGACGGGATTGAAAAAACCTTAATGGCCGAATTTGAGAAGTGTGAAAAAATAGAAGGGGAAGAAGCCCGGATAGCAGCCAACCATTTCTACTGGAAAGTACCTAAAGGTTATACGCTTGACTCCGGCTTCGGGAAAATATTAGGACGAAAAAATCTTAAAGATGCTTTTACATCACGTAACCTGAACACTTTTGAAAAAGCTTTGAAAAAAATGGGATAATAAAACACAGACAATCCGCAAACAGCCGAAGAGAAAGCTATCTGCGAATTGCCGGTGGATTGCCCAGTACGGTACCGGGCCCACTAATAAGTCCTTCTTATTCTAAAAGACCCCAGCACACTTCGCGCGGTAACCTCACAACTCTTTAAATGATAAAGTGTTCCCTGGAAAGTTCCCTGTACAAGACCTCCGCCACTTTCCCCGAAAGTTTCAAAAACGACGGCTCCTTCTCCGTATACCCCCTTAAAGGTTTCGCATTCTGTGTAGTCACTTTTATACGTATCCATATTATAAGAAGCACTGAATTCGGTCTTTTTAGGCTCATCCAGGTCACCAAAGCTATATTTTCCCAGCACCGTTCCATTGGTATGAAAAGATATTTCACTGTTCACTGCTGTGGCCGTCATAATAGCATGACCATTAAATACACCCAAACCAAAGAACATGCCCGTATACTTCTGACCGCCTATCGTCCAGGTTACATATTCTTCCGGAAGAATGGTCAACGTTCTGCGTACAATGACCAGTCCGCCATTGCCGGGCCGTGCCGGGTCCGACCGCTTCACCACATTTTTAACGGTCACCTCTATCATCACCTCCATCTTTTTATCGGTGTCCGGCGCTTTGTATTTGATGCTGGGATTCTTTCCACCCGAAATAGAACCGCCTCCGTATACGATCTTCCATGCTACAATTTGTTCCGGCTTCAGTGCGGAACCAAACAATAGTCCCTCTTCAGGCTTATCGTTTTCGTAATATTCATCCAGTACAAAAGCTTCCAGATCAATTTCCTCACTGGCGCCTATTTCCGGCTTAGGCGAGTGAATTGAAATTTCCCGGAAAACGCCCCAGTCGCTAAAATGGGTAGTCGCCACTTTTAAGGTCTTGTTCGCTTTATTTAATGTACAAGCCATCACTTTGTGCCACAATCCGTCATTGCCCTGATAACAGGGATAAAGATAATCTTCATTACCTCCCGCAACATCATCCTCTGTATAATGAAAAGTGATCTCAACCGGTTTTTTCAGGGTGATGCCTTCCGGTAGTATCCTGAATAATCGACCGGTGCCTACTACAGCATCCGGTTCTACTTCCTGTATGGAAAACTCAGTATCGGCATCCACGGCTCCGGCCGGTACCTGTATGGAAATATACTGATCAGGCATGGCAATGGATCCTCCGTTTGCGCCGATGCTTACTTTTGTTGCAGTACCTATCAGTTGACCGGGTAAAGTTCTTAGAGGTTCAGAAGGTTTACCGGGTTCACCCGCACCATTCTTTTTACAGGAGATCAATAAAATAGTTGCCGTTGCAAAAAGGAAAAGTTTCATTAATCGCTTTCGCATACTCATGGTGAAATTTGTTTTAATTAATTAACCAATGAAAGTCATCAAAGGCCACGGCGATAAATCATCAGTAATGGCTATTGCAGCTTTAAGCCGATCTCAAGCGCATCCCAGTTACTTTTAAAAGACGGCACCATTACCGGTGTATATTGATGATTGGGCGTAAAGGTTACCGTAGACGTACCAGTAGCTTGATCCGGTTTAAGACCGAGATGTTCATATACATTTGCTTTGGTGCCGGTTGCGCTCATTTTTAATTTATGCCCGTCACTCATGCTGGCATTAATGGTATATTTACCTACCGGTATGTTGTGAATGCTGAAGCCGGTGGCGTTGCCTATCTGCCTGGTAATGTTAAAAGACCTCGTTTCCCCGTAAAGACCGGTTCCCACAGGTATCAGCTCAATTTTTATGATACCTTCTTCAGGGAGGTATTCAGGGTTTTGATAATAATCTCCCGCATAATTAATATTGAAATTAAAAGACAAAGCACCGCCATAGTAATTACTTTCATTGGCGGGCTGCTGCGTCACTTCATCCGGATTGGCAATTCCGTAAGACAGCAATACAAAATTTTTAACCACCCCGTTCCCGGAAGGAAAAGAGCTGGTACCGCCAACAGGATACAATGCAACCACAGTGGGCGTTTCGTTATAGGTGATGGTGGCAGCCGTGCCAAAAAAGTAGGCAGCGCCACGGGGAATGGTAAATTCATAATACCCGTTATCGTCGGTCAGTGCGCTACCACTGGAATAAAATCCGCCGGTCATCGAGGAGGAAACACCTATATGCGCACCTTTCAAAGGCTTGCCGCTCAGATCCGCCACATAACCTCGTGCTATACCCGCTTTCACGGATAGCGACGGAAAATTCGGCATTCCTGGCAGGGTATTTCCCATGATATTTACATAATATCCGTCCCCGGAAATCGTAAAATCTGCCTGACCATCTACCACCGGTAAAACAGGCTGCTCTCCCCAATCTTCTTCGCCGGAAATTTCGCCTGTATTTTTTGCGCAGGCTGTAAATACCAGGCATATTATCAGCAAGGGATAAAAAAACTTCATGTGTAATATTTTATTGTGGATGTTCCGCGTGATAAAGAGGATAAACACCCGGCAGGTCATGTCCCGCCAGGTGTTCCGTAATACACACAGGTGGCCGCGCCTGCTTACCGGCCCGGCTGCCTGAAATACAGCTTCAGGGTAATGTCTGCATCCGGCAGTATATACAATGCCTGTCCGGGGTCATTAAAGCTGTTCATACCCCATTGCAGGCGGTTCAGCTTGAAGCTGCCTTCGGCAGCAAGACTGTCCTTCGTTGCCTTTATTACGGCAGGGATCTGGATACTATGGGTATTACCGATCATGGTAAAATCACCGGTGATCAGAGTATTGGCATTTG
>Ga0222429_100829_pt1 | contig 12148 bp, 10 predicted proteins | sample 1B50Ametagenome_FD_182475 | JGI IMG/M metagenome (GOLD analysis project Ga0222429, IMG submission 182475) | Enriched microbial communities from leaf-cutter ant dump, University of Wisconsin, Madison, United States - 1B50A (version 2) | ecosystem: Environmental > Terrestrial > Nest > Insects nest...
AGCCAGCTTCTCTGACGACCTACCCATACGTCATTTCGAGTACCTTATTAGGGGCTCCTCAATCATTCTGCCGTGACAAGTAGTGTAGATGATGATAAGTTAGTAGATCCCTTTTATATAGGTAATGTATCAGGGCTCTACAGTTGAGGCCGCAGTAGTGCAAAAGCTTAATCAGGGCGTGCCGGGGAATTGCGGTAATCCACCACGGCGGACACGTTATTCCCCGGCGGCTTTTTGCGTTACTTTTTTCCGCAAAAAAGTAACAACAAAAATAACAGGGAGTATAGAATTAAATGGAAGACCGCCTGCCCGAACGATGTTCAGTTGGACTGGCGTTAACGGAGCCCAATTAATATTTCGCCGCGCTGCGGCTAGTGATACCCTATTTTACATTTATTACAAATATTCACGGTGCGATGCACCTTTCTACAGATCGTTGATTAACATTAGATTGCATAACATGTCATTGGCAGAAGTAGCCGGAGCTATCGCCGGGCTTTAAAAAAATCCTTCATCAGTTGTGCGGTCTCATTCTCTAAAACCCCTTTTACCAGGATGGTTTTCGGATGAAAAGGTGTGGTTGCGGGGTGGTTGCAGAACGGCGGCCGGCTGATGCTCCCGTTCTTTTCGTCGGAAGCCCCGAAAACTATTTTGCCGATCTTGCTCCAGTATAAAGCGCCGGCACACATCAGGCACGGTTCCACGGTAACATATATAGTAGCTTCCGGGAGGTACTTACTGCCGAGGTGGCTGAATGCTGATGTCAATGTTATCATTTCGGCATGCGCTGTTGCATCGTTCAGCAGCTCCACCTGGTTGTGCCCCCGGGCAATGATCCTGTTTTGCATAACTATCAATGCACCAACCGGCACTTCACCTTCGTCGTATGCACGTTGTGCTTCCGCCAGGGCCAGTTGCATATATTGGGTATCCGTCATCGTTGGTTTGCTGATAGAAGAACTAATTCATCATATTCCGCCGCACCTTATCCAGTATTTTAAAATACCTTCTTTCATTTACCTGCCACGTAATAAAAGTGATGATGGTACCTGTTACCAGTCCGGCAGCTACAATAACTACAATTTTGTGATTGTCCTGTGCAATGGGGATGATGCTGATGCCACCCAGGAACATAATGATGAAAAAGCTGAACAGTCCTACAATAAAGCCCCATGCAATACTATAAATGAGGTGATATTTGAACCTGGAGCCCTTCCGCTGTTCTTTCCAGTATTCAACAAACCGGATATCCTCCTTGGTTACCACTTTCGCTTTCAGCTCCCGGGTGGCTGAGCTGATATCATCAGCGGGATTAACATGTTCGGTCATAAAGCGTTTTATTCTTTCATCATTTCGGTAACCACTCTTATAAAGTCTTCTGTATTCGGCTTGCTGAAGTAATCGCCATCTGATCCGTAAGCCGGCCTGTTTGCCTCTGCTGTGATCGTTCTTGGTGCCACATCCAGCCAGCGGTATCCATTCTGCTCTTCCATTACTTTGTTGAACATATAGGCTGCGGCGCCTCCGGGTACATCCTCATCCGCAAAAATAATGCGGTTGGTTTTTTGCAGTGACGTAAGGATCGTATGGTTGGTGTCGAAAGGTAACAGGGTCTGCACGTCTATTACTTCGCACTGGATGTTCATTCTGCTTAATATCTCAGCCGCTTCAAGTGCCACACGCAGGGTAGCGCCATAAGAAACGATGGTTACATCGTTTCCTTCCCGCATGATCTCCGGTACACCCAAAGCTACTTTAAAGGTGGTGAGATTGGAGGGGAGCTTTTCCTTTAACCTGTATGCGTTCAGGCATTCGATCATTATAGCCGGATCATTCACTTCCAGCAATGTATTATACATGCCTGCCGCCTGGGTCATGTTGCGTGGTACGCACACATGAAATCCGCGCAGGGAGTTGATGATCATACCCATGGGTGAGCCGCTGTGCCAGATGCCTTCCAGCCGGTGGCCCCGGGTCCGTACGATGAGCGGGCAGCTTTGCCTGCCTCCCGTCCTGTAGTGCATGGAAGCTACATCGTCGCTTAGGGGTTCCAGTCCATACAATACGTAATCCACATACTGTATCTCGGCTATAGGGCGAAGCCCCCGCATAGCCAGCCCGATTCCCTGGCCTATAATGGTCAGTTCCCGGATGCCGGTATCGAAGATCCGTTGCGAGCCATGTTTTTGCTGCAAACCCGCAAAACCCTGGTTCACGTCGCCTATCAGCCCCAGGTCTTCACCAAAGGCGAATACTTTCGGGTTATAGCTGAACAAGGCGTCAAAATACCTGTTCAATACCTGGTAGCCATTCAGCAGCGGAGCGTTCTCATCATAGGTAACGGCAACCGGCTCCACATTTTTAAGGCTCTTTACCCCTTCATTATATAAATGACTGGTATATGTGGTTTTCAGTTCAGACTGAAGCTGCTGGTAAAAAGCATTCACTTCGGGAGAGTGCCCGAAATAAACGCCGGTTGACAGCGCTTTCAAAACCTCTTTGCGGCCAGGTTCGCGGTTATTCTTCAGCGTGGTGATCGCTTCGCGGATATAACCTGTTTCATCGGGAATATGCTGAAGCAATTCTATGCTTTCTGTTACCAGCTCATTAATAGGCTGTATGTATTTGTTCCAGGCCTGTTGCCTGCTTTCACGCACAAAACGCTTGGCTTCGGCTTCGATGGTGTTCAGCTCTTCTTCGTCAGACAAGGCATTGGCAACGATCCATTCTTTCATTTTCCGGTTACAATCCCAGTTCCTTTCCCACTCCAGCCTCTCAGCCGACTTATACCGCTCATGGCTTCCTGACGTGGAATGCCCCTGTGGCTGTGTGGCTTCTTCTACATGAAAAATGGCAGGCGTATGGGTGTCCCGGATCTTCTGAATGGCCTGGTCAAATACTTCACACATGCCTGCATAATCCCAGCATTTCACCCTGTAAATATCTATACCGTTCGTGCCCTCCTGTTTCTGGAATCCTTTCAGCGCCCTGGATACCGATCCTTTAGCTACCTGCTCCTCCGAGGAAACCGAAATGCCGTACCCGTCATCCCACACAAAGATCGCCAGGGGGATCTGCAGCACAGAGGCTGCATTGATAGCTTCCCAGAAATGACCTTCTGCTATGGAGGCGTCGCCGATGGTGCAGAAGCATACTTCATTTCCATTGTTGGACATACCGGTGAACTGTTTTACCGCTTCTACCTCCCGGTATACCTTGGATGCAAAAGCGAGTCCTACAGCCCTTGGCATTTGGGCTGCGGTAGGTGCTATGCTGCTGGTAATATTTTTATGGTTGACCTGGTCCAGGAAGTCGCCGTCATCTCCCATCATAGCAGATGCGAAATGTGAGTTCATCTGGCGCCCGGCGCTATGGGGTTCCAGTTTTTTGTCGGGATTGGCATACAATTGGGAAAAAAATTCCTCTATAGTAGCCGCCCCGGTAGCAAACGAAATAGTTTGATCGCGGTAATAGCCGGCATAAAAATCTCCCGGGCGGAAAAACTTCGATAAGGCAACCTGGGGCACTTCTTTACCATCGCCGAAAATGCCGAATTTGGCCTTCCCGGTAAGCACTTCTTTCCTTCCCAGAAGGCTGGCTTCCCGGCTCTCGCAAACCAGGCGGTAGTCGTTCAACACTTCCTCCCGAAAACGATCGAATGACAGTTTTTCTTCTGATATGCTATCGTAGGACATGTTCTGCTCCATCAGGCAAAAATACCCGAAATTTTTTTAAATGATACCATCCGGGATCATATGGTTTTTGAATATGAAAAATGATGGATTAGCGCAAAACTGCTATATTTGCGCCACTTATTATAATTAAATCGTATGGCAAATACATCAGATATCAGTCGTGGAATGATCCTGAAACTGGATGGCAATCTTTATAGTGTTGTAGAGTTTGGGGAAAATAAAACCGCGCGGGCAGCTGCCAAAGTGTGGGCCAAACTAAAAGGGGTCGATAACAACCGCAGCATTGAAAAAACCTGGAATTCAGGCGATACCATTCACCCGGTGAGAGTGGAAAAAAAGGGCTACCAGTTCCTGTATAAAGATGATACCGGATATAATTTCATGGACAATGAAACTTTCGAGCAGATTGCTGTTCAGGAACAGCTGATAGATGCCCCCCAGTTCCTGAAGGAAGGGCAGGAAGTAGGCGTACTGATCAATACCGAGACCGAGCAGCCTATGAGTGTGGAGCTGCCCGATAAGATAGTGGTGACCGTTACTTACAGTGAGCCGGGCATAAAAGGTGATACTGCTACCAGGACCTTGAAAGCTGCTACTATTGAAACCGGTGCCACCGTGATGGTACCCTTGTTTGTAGATGAGGGAGAGCAGATACGTATCAACACCAAAACCGGTGAATACGTGGAAAGAGTGAAGGGATAATGTGTATCGGGATATAGGGGTTGTACCATATATGATGCAATCCGTTAATACAGCCTTATCCCGTTCTATAACCAGGATTTGTTTATACAATCCCTATCTTATTCATCATAATTATACTAAAGCCGCACATTGTTGCGGCTTTATTTTTTATACCCCACCATTGTGTTTGGCCCAGGCAGAGCGGGAAGTGATCTTCTGCCGGCAACGTATTGTACTTTTTCAGGGTATCTTAAGATGGTACAGGCGGTCTGTAATAACTTATGCCACGATCGCAGGCAGCGCTTGTCACTGTAACAATTACGCTGTTACGCCGCTTTATATTACCTTTGCCATCCTTATAAAAAGCAGGAAATGTACAGAACACATACATGCGGAGAGTTACGTTTATCAGCTATCGGAAAGGAGGTGACACTGGCAGGTTGGGTACAAACCATCCGGAAATTTGGCGCTATCACATTTGTAGACCTGAGAGACCGGTACGGTATCACCCAGTTATTATTGGGAGAAGAATTAAATCTCCAACTGGAGAGTAGTCCGCTGGGGAGGGAGTTTGTTTTGCAGGTGAAGGGCACCGTTACAGAACGAAGCAGTAAGAACCCGCAACTACCTACAGGTGATATAGAGATTACCGTTCGCGAATATACCATTCTTAACAGATCCGCTACACCGCCATTTACCATACAGGATGATACGGATGGGGGAGAAGACCTTCGTATGAAATACCGCTACCTTGATTTACGGCGAAACCTCGTAAAGAAAAACCTGGAGCTGCGGTATGCTGTTAACCGCTCTGCAAGGAACTACCTGCATGAAAACGGGTTCATGGATATTGAAACCCCTTTCCTGATAAAATCCACACCTGAAGGTGCCAGGGATTTTGTGGTGCCGTCGCGTATGAACCAGGGTGAATTTTACGCTTTACCCCAGAGTCCGCAAACGTTTAAACAACTGCTGATGGTAAGCGGGTATGACCGTTATTACCAGATCACCCGCTGCTTCCGCGATGAAGACCTGCGAGCAGATCGCCAGCCGGAATTCACGCAGATAGACTGCGAGATGTGTTTCGTGGAACAGGAAGATATACTGATCATGTTTGAAGGGTTGATCAGGCAGATATTCAAAGAGGTGAAAAGGATAGATTATACGGATGTTATAGAAAGAATGAGCTGGGAGGATGCGATGTGGCATTACGGCAATGACAAACCGGATATCCGTTTCGGGATGAAGGTTGCCAATCTGAAATTTCCCGCGCACGTTTTCCCGGAAAAGAGCGCGCCATTGGCGGCATTACATAGTGGCTTTAAGGTGTTTGACGATGCAGCAACAGTGGTGGCCATTGCGGTGCCGGGCTGCAGCGAGTATAGCCGCAAGCAAACAGATGAGCTGACGGATTGGGTGAAACGCCCGCAGATCGGTATGCTGGGACTGGCTTTTATAAAATGTAATAAAGACGGATCCTATAAGAGCAGCTTCGATAAATTTTTCCCCGAGGAAAAGCTGAAGGAAATTGCAGAAGCCGCCGGCGCCGCTGCCGGCGACCTGGTGCTGATACTGGCCGGCGCTGAAGAAAGGACCCGGAAAGCCATCAGTGAGTTGAGACTGGAAATGGGAAAAAGACTGGGACTGAGACAAGCCGGCGAATTTAAACTGCTATGGGTATTGGATTTTCCGTTGTTTGAATATGCAGAGGAAGAAAACAGGTGGGTAGCCCGCCATCATCCTTTCACCTCACCCAGGCCGGATGATATTTCCACAATGATAAATAATTCTCCGGTGATTGAAGATGCTGCAAAGTACCTGGAGCATGCCTACGCCCGTATTAAAGCGAATGCATATGATATGGTGCTGAACGGAAATGAGATCGGCGGTGGGTCTATCAGGATCTTCCAACGCAACCTGCAGGAAAAAATGTTTGCTGCGCTGGGAATGAGTCCCGAAGAGGCAGATCATAAATTCGGCTTCCTGCTGGGTGCTTTTGAATATGGAGCCCCGCCACATGGTGGTATCGCATTCGGTTTCGACAGGTTGTGCGCTATTTTAGGCGGCAGCGAAAGCATCAGGGATTTTATCGCCTTCCCCAAAAACAACAGCGGAAGGGATGTGATGCTGGATGCACCTGCCTCCATCGATCAAAAGCAACTGGATGAGCTGGGACTGGTGATAACGGATTTGTAGTTAAAACAACGAAAATGAAAACAGAAATTAAGATATCAGCCATACTATCGTGGATCAACCTGATCATTGGTGGCATGTGGGTTTTCGCAGGCCTGATGGCCGTGCTGATGATGGGTAATATGATGATGTTATTACCGGTATTGCTGATCGCCTCTATTGTACTGCATAGTTATGCCAGCCTGCAGTTGATCAGGAGCATGAAAGATCCCTCTGTTCCTTTAAGCTCCCAAACACCCATGGGCATCAGGATGGTGGGTTTCCTGGCATTGTTCTTTGCTGTTTCCAATATCATCAGTGCTGTTACTGTATGGCAGAACGCCGGTGAGTTTGCGGAAAAGACGAAAGAATCGCTTCCGGAGCAACTGAAAGATTTTGATGTCATGCCCTATCTTAAAGGGATGGTTGTGTTTCTGCTTGCATTTAACCTGGGACTGGCAATCAATGTACTGATAAGTATGCGGTTATTGCGGCGGTACCAGCGTCAGCAGGCGGAAAGGCAGTAATCTGAAAATGTGAGGATCGATACGGATATCTCTGACTCCGTATTTCGTATGTTCTTTTGGGACTTCTGTCCCGAGAAGCACAAAAGGCTTGCGCCTGCAATATAGTTGAACGTCCTTTCCAGGGAAGAATACCCGAAGTAATCTCATTGTTCAGCCGGCATACGGTCCCGGACACAGTCCGTAGGGATGGTATGGGCACAAGTCTGGCTGCGCACGGCGCTCTTGCTACAAGACTTGCGCCAGCGATTAAAGGATGCTATACGGATTCTCCGACTCCGTATTTCGTATGTTCTTTTGGGACTTCTGTCCCGAGACGCACAAAAGGCTTGCGCCTGCAATATAGTTGAACGTCCTTTCCAGGGAAGAATACCCAAAGCAATCTCATTGTTCAGCCGGCATCCGGTTCCGGACACAGTCCGTAGGGATGGTATGGGCACAAGTCTGGCTGCGCACGGCGCTCTTGCTACAAGACTTGCGCCGGCGTGGAGACACGCAACCGGACGGGTCCTGCTTCATTTTGATTATATCAAAATAGTACCTATATTTCAATAACATTAATCCTCTTCTTAAGTTAATCCTGCGCAACAGCTTTTAGTGTAATGATCCCAATGGGGTTACGGCTTTGATCACCTCATCCTTTCAGGCATTGGTTTATAACCATCTAAAACACATTTTATGAGGTTACTATGTACATTGCTTTGTATGGCTTTTTTGAGCAGCACGGTAAGTGCTCAAAAAAAGATGTTTGTAAGGGTATTTGATTTGAGTGGAAAAAAAGTTAGCCGGGGGCATATAGTCAATATAACGGATAGTTCCTTACACCTCAATGTAAAAAAGAAAGGCATTGTTGATCTGATGGCAACTGATATCGGAAAGATAAAAACAAAACGCTCCGCAGGAAGAAATATAGGGATAGGCGCTCTGGCGGGTATCGGCGCAGGTGCAGTGATTGGGGAGATATCGGGTAATGGAAGTTCGGAAGATGATATCAGCGGGTTAGCCACTCCGGCAGGTATATTGGTTGGCGCATTATTTGTTGGTCCGCCCATCGGTGTTGCCGTAGGCGGTATTACGGCACTTTTTAAAAATTCAAAAACGTTTATTGTAAACGGCAGCATGCAGAACTGGAAAGATTTTCAATCACATGCTAAGGAAAAATTAGCAGTTGATCCCTGATGTATTACTATTTATTTTTCTGGGAGTGTCGTTTGTTTGTGTGCTGCAGTGCCTTGCCCGGATATCTTCATTATGCGGATATCTCTGATTCCGTATATCCTATGTTTTCAGTCGAACAGGAATAACTCGGAAGGGGATACACCAAGCGCCCTTGCAATGGCGGCTACATGACTTATGGAAGCCTTTGCTATATGTAGTCTCCGGACTACGTATTTTCTATGTTCTTCCCGGACTCCGGTCCCGAGAAAAACAACGATGTAAAAAGCACGGATATAATCCTTCGTAAATTGTAAAGCACAACCTGTCCTGCTTGTGGGAAGTCTGGATGCATACAGCGCCATGCTATAAGGACTGCATCAGCATAGGTAAGTAGTTTCCGGTCTGTCTGCGTTCTGTGACTTGCAACCTGCAAGTCGTGCGCCCGGAATTACAACAATTCCTTCAGTGCTTCCACCACCGCATCCACTTCCTCTTTCGTATTGTACTTACAGAAAGAGAAGCGAACGGATATCCTGTCGGGGTTGTCATTAAATGCCCGGATAACATGAGAGCCGATATCAGCCCCGCTGGTACAGGCGCTGCCGCCGGATACGCAAATATTTTTTATATCGAGATTGAAAAGCAGCATCTCCGATTTCTCGGTTTTGGGAAAGCTGGTATTCAGTACCGTATACAGACTTCTCCCTTCGGGGTCGCCATTGAACTGCACATCGGGAATATGTTCGGTAAGCTGACTGTGCATGTATTTCTTTAACCCTCCTATATACCGGCTTTCTTTTTCAAAATTGTCGTTTGCGAGCTCCAGCGCTTTTGCAAAACCAACGATCCCGTATAAGTTTTCGGTGCCGGCTCTCATATTCCTTTCTTGTGCACCTCCATGTATAAAGGGGTTGATCTTTACATTTTCATTGATATACAACAAGCCAACTCCTTTGGGGCCATGGAATTTATGACCGGCCCCGGTAATAAAATCTACCGGGATGTTGCGGAGGTCGAATGGAAAATGCCCCACTGTTTGTACGGTATCCGAATGAAAGATGGCACCATGTGTTTTACATACGGAGCCTACTTCCTGCAGGTCTATCATATTACCTATCTCGTTGTTGGCATGCATCAGGCTGACCAGGGTTTTCCTGGAGTCGTTTGCCAGCAGTAACTTCAGGTGGTGGATATCAATATGTCCGTTGGGAAGTATATTTACGAAACGCAGCTCTACCTTACCTTTTCTTAACTGGTGCTCGGCTGCATGCAGCACTGCATGATGCTCTATCGGAGAAGTAATGATCCGCTCACAACCCAGGTCCTCAATGGCAGCCGAAATGGCTGTATTATTACTTTCGGTGCCGCCGCTGGTAAAAAATATTTCTGCAGGATGGGCATGCAGGATACGGGCAACCGTTTTTCTGGCATTTTCAATCGCCAGCCGGGTTTCCCTGCCATAAGAATAAATGGAAGAGGGGTTACCGAACTTTTCAGTTAAGTAAGGCATCATCGCCTCCAGGACAACAGGGTCCAGGACGGTGGTAGCAGCATTATCAAAATATATCCGGTTTCCCACAAGCTGATAGGTTTATTTTTTAAAACAGCAGGAGGCAAGCTATGTTACATACTTATTGCAGCTCTTTGATGTCCATCATCAGCCGCATGGCAATATTGTTGGCGGTAGACTCAAAGTTGCTTTCAGCATAAATACGGATGATCGGTTCGGTATTGCTGGTGCGCAAGTGAACCCAGTCATTGTCAAATTCTATTTTTAAGCCGTCTTCGGTATTCACCGGCTGGCTTTTATACTTGTTCCTAATTCTTTCAAAGATATTGCCGGTATCGACTCCCTTTTCCAGCTCCAGCTTGTTTTTACTGATAAAATAATCCGGATACTGCCGCCTCAATTGTTTGATGCTTTTCTGGGAGTTGGCGAGATGGGTTAAAAACAAGGCGATGCCCGCCAGCGCATCTCTTCCGTAATGAAGCTCGGGAAGAATGATGCCCCCGTTACCTTCCCCTCCGATAACAGCGTTTACTTCTTTCATCCTGTTCACTACATTTACCTCGCCTACTGCACTTGGAAAATATTCTCCGCCATTTTTCAGGGTTACATCCTTCAATGCCCTGGTAGAGGACATATTGCTGACGGTGTTTCCCGGCTTTTTGCTCAATACATAATCTGCTACCGCCACCAGGGTGTATTCTTCTCCAAACATGCTTCCATCCTCGCAAACAAAACAAAGCCTGTCTACATCAGGATCTACCGCAATACCCAGGTCGGCGCCGGTTTTTTTGACAACGGCGCTTAACTCTACCAGGTTTTCCGGGAGGGGTTCGGGATTATGGGCAAACCTGCCGGTGACCTCGCTGTTAATGACTGTTATATTCTCAAGAGCAACACCCAGCGCTTTCAGCAGGGCCGGAACAAATGCTGCTCCCGTACTATTAATAGCATCCACTACAATTTTGAAATTGCGGCCGGCAATTGCTTCCCTGTCAACCAGGGAGAGGGAGCAAATAGCCTGGATATGCTTTTCCATATAAGTATCATCTGCCCTTACGGTCCCCATCTTATCTACCCCTGCAAATGTAAAGTCTTCTGCTGCCGCAATTTCCAGTATCTCTTTTCCATCCTGGCCGGAGATGAACTCCCCTTTGCTGTTCAGCAGCTTTAAGGCATTCCATTCCCTGGGGTTATGGCTGGCAGTGAGGATGATGCCTCCGCCGGCGCCTTCCATGGGTACGGCCACTTCCACAGTAGGTGTAGTGCTCAGTCCCAGGTTCACCACATCAATTCCCAAGGAGATTAATGTGCTGACAACGATGTTTTCGATCATGGATCCGCTGATCCTTCCGTCCCTCCCGACAACAACTTTGTTGTTCCCGGTTTTTTCTACCAGCCATTTTCCATAGGCCGCTGTAAATTTAACTACATCCAGGGGAGACAATGTATCACCAGGCTTTCCACCTATGGTTCCCCGGATTCCAGAAATACTCTTGATCAGTGCCACAAATACAAATTTTGAGGGGCAAATTTAGTCTAATTTTTCAAAACCCGTCACACAACCTATTGTTATAATGATTAATGTTTCTAACGAATACAAAAAATAGTACCTTTGTTATAATCATCAATCATTCTCAATGCCTGGAGTCCAGCGGTTCCAACATCCTCATTTCCCATTATTTGCAGTTTTATTTCGCAGGCCCGTTCAAATTGGTATTGGCAGCAGATTTGTGTATATTAAAGAATTAAATGCATGAACAGTCTGATCCAATACGATATAGCGTTGTTTTCCAGGATCAACGGGCAATGGCATACCCCCTTTTTGGATTGGCTGTTTCCTTTGTTGCGCAACCAGTTTTTCTGGTCACCTCTTTACCTGTTCTTTGTGGTTTTTATGCTTATGAACTTTGGTAAAAAGGGGCTTTACTGGATAGCTTTCTTTTTGGTAACCTTTGCGATCGGGGATATATTAAGCAGTCATATTATTAAACCGGCCGTTGGCAGGCTGCGCCCCTGTAACGATCCTTTACTTGCGGATACGGTAAGGAGTGTGATCCGGTGCGGGTCGGGAAAGAGCTTTACTTCTTCCCACGCTACCAATCATTTTGCCATGGCTGTATTTTGCTTTCAAACATTTCTGTTCAGCTCATTGGTATGGCGGTGGCTTTTTATTTTTTGGGCGCTTGTTGTTGTATATGCCCAGGTATATGTAGGGGTGCATTACCCGCTGGATATAATTGGCGGTGGCTTGTTGGGAACAGCCATCGGGCTTGTAACTTCCAGGATATTTAATGCCAAGGTGCAACTGGTATCACTGAATTAATTCTGAATTGTTATCATGATAGAGATATTGATCATACTGGGACTGATTTTACTGAATGGATTGTTTTCCATGGCAGAAATTGCGC
>Ga0222429_100830_pt1 | contig 12103 bp, 13 predicted proteins | sample 1B50Ametagenome_FD_182475 | JGI IMG/M metagenome (GOLD analysis project Ga0222429, IMG submission 182475) | Enriched microbial communities from leaf-cutter ant dump, University of Wisconsin, Madison, United States - 1B50A (version 2) | ecosystem: Environmental > Terrestrial > Nest > Insects nest...
GATAAGATCTCTCCCGGAAATTGCGAACTTCTCAAATGTAGGTCCGTGCGTAACCCCGAACCAGCCTGCTGCATTGAATAATGGAGCAGTAAGGGTCATCACCCAGCTAATGGATAATAAAAGCAATACCCTTGTGATCATCGCCAACGCCAGGCCCACCCTGCGGGCCTTCTTCTGTTGCTCTTTAGGTAACTTGCCGGATATAATAGAGATAAATACAATATTATCAATACCCAGTACTATTTCCAGTACCGTAAGTGTAAGCAATGATATCCATGCCTCCGGTGTAGATAACCATTCCATAATAGAAGATATAGGTTAAATATAAAGATTGTAAGGAAATTCTCACCAATTTTAACATCTGGAAACGGCGGCAGCATGGTCCGGTTGCGCCAGCGATGACAGGAACAACGCCATGCCCCTTTTGGCAGACGCATCCAGGCTGTACTTTATATTTTCCCGGTAATAATGATGCAGGTCAAAAAGCGGGAATGGTGTTTCTGCCACTATTTTATCTACCTGCTCCAACCCATACTTCAGGGCGTCGTTAAATTCCTGCTGAAAGGATGCCGGCAGTTCCCTGTTGGCTACCCAGGCGGCAAAAATAAACCCTTCCCCGGTATGGTTTTTCCAGGCTTCCCCCAGGTCGTATATAAAAGCCGATTGTTTCCGTTGCTCAAAAGCCCTGTCGCCAATCACTACCCCGGCGGTATTACCTTTTATATGGTGGTGAAAGTCCTCCTCTTTTGCGTCTTTAAATATGGGGGTCAGCTTCCAGTAATCTTTCATCAGCAACTGCACCAGCGCTACAGAGGTCCTGGATTGATAATCGAGGTATATAGTTTCAATTTCTTCTACCGGCACATCGCTGAACAGGCATACCGAAGCTACCGGGCCGTTGCAGCTTATGCCGAAATCGGAAACAATATGATATTCTTCCATTTCGGGTAACACAGCTACCGGAACAATCCCCAGGTCTACCTCCTTTGAAAGTAACATCCGGGCAAGCGCTGAAGGATAGGTTTCCACGAGGTCCATACTATGGATAATGGGCGAATTTTTCAGTCCGTACAGAAATGGTAGCACATTGAGATAATTGATAATACCCGTTCTTATTCTCCTGCTCATTATTTATGATAGCTTTTACACTGCCGCCCGATGCCGGAAACAATTGTTTTTCTTGTAGATTTGCCCGCAAAAGTAGGATAATCCTCCTGATAATTTTAATAAACAATATTTATGGATTTGTCGGCGCTCACAGCTATATCCCCTATTGACGGACGTTACAGGAACCAGTTACAGCAACTGGATATTTATTTTTCTGAATATGCACTAATACGCTACCGCATACTGGTAGAAGTGGAATACTTTATAGCCCTGGGCAAAAAGAAGTTCTTCGGTATAACAACTAAAGATATCAACAGCCTGAGAAAAATTTACGAAACATTCTCACCTGAACAGGCGCTGGAAATAAAGCAGATCGAAAAAACCACCAATCACGATGTAAAAGCGGTGGAATACTATATCAAAGGGGAGCTGGAAAAGCTGAAGCTGGGTCATCTGAAAGAATGGGTACATTTCGGACTGACATCGCAGGATGTGAACAACACGGCAGTCCCCCTGTCGTGGAAAGATGCGCTGGAAAATGAGTTTTACCCTGCCATCGCCACCCTGATCCTGCAACTGAAAAAAATGGCTGCCGCCTGGAAAAACATACCCATGCTGGCAAGGACCCATGGACAACCAGCCTCTCCTACCCGTTTGGGAAAAGAGATAGCGGTATTTGCAGAGCGGCTTGCATCACAACTACAATTATTGCAATCCGTTCCTTATTCCTGTAAGTTCGGAGGCGCTACCGGCAATTTCAATGCTCACTATGTAGCCTACCCGAAAACGAACTGGATAAAATTCGGCAATGACTTCTGTAACCATTCACTGGGTTTACAAAGACAACAGTTTACTACACAGATTGAACACTATGATAACCTTGCCGCTCATTTCGACGGCATCAAACGGATCAACAATATCCTCATTGATTTCTGCAGGGATATCTGGACCTATATCTCGCTGGAATACTTCCGGCAGAAGGTAAAAAAAGGAGAAGTGGGTTCTTCGGCTATGCCGCACAAAGTAAACCCGATCGATTTTGAGAATGCAGAAGGCAACCTCGGCATTGCCAATGCACTGCTGGAGCACCTGGCCGGCAAGCTTCCCATATCCCGCCTGCAGCGGGATCTCACGGATTCCACGGTGTTAAGAAATATAGGTGTACCGTTCTCCCACAGCATACTGGCTTTAAGATCCATCGACAAAGGCATTGGTAAGCTGATCCTGCATGAGCAGAAAATAAAAGAAGACCTGGATGCCAACTGGGCGGTAGTGGCAGAAGCTATCCAAACCATTTTAAGAAGAGAAAATTATCCCAACCCGTACGAGGCGCTGAAAGAGCTTACCCGCGGCGCGGAAGGCATCAATCCGAAGACCATTCATGCCTTTATTAACAGTCTTAAAATTTCCCAACAGCTTAAAAAAGAGTTGAGAGCTGTTACGCCTTTTAATTATACCGGCGTTAATCCCAAATTCTGACACACAACCCGTCTGCCGGCACAGACGATCTTCTTCTTTTCTGTCGTCACTGCTATGCAGCTTCCGGAATGATGTAAGCTGAACGAAATATTATAGCGGAAGAAGCAATCGCAACGAGACAGGTCCCGGGTTGAAGTACCAGGGGTCTGTAGCTGAAGGTACAGTAGTACAAAAACTTAATCAATCCCTCATTTTGCGGGACGGGAATTGTGGTAATCATTCCCCGTCGCCCCGCCCGAGCAATATTCAGTCAGGCGGGTGTTTACACAAAACAATTAATATTCCGCCGCTCTGCGGCTCATTAAACTAATTATTCCATAATTACTACAAATATTCAGGTGCGATGCACCCTAACGGCCGTGAGTTTGAACTGGTAAATAGCGGCAGGCCCCCAATATTATGAACGATCAGCTTTTTACAGGTTGTTGATTATCTCCAACTTATCCTGCATGTCATGGGCATACCGCTATCGGAACGATGTGGGTTGAACGAATACTGTGACGGGAGAAGCAGTCCCAACGCGCTGCACAAATGATCTTTCGAAAGAGATTGCCTCCTTCCGAAATACCCTGTTTCATTTTTGCTGATTTATCCTAAATTGCATGCTTCACTTCTAATACGATGTAAGCCATGCCAGGTGACTCCATTCATCTCAATACACGGTCTGTTCCGCAGAATACATATGACGCCATTATAGTAGGTTCCGGTATTTCCGGCAGCCTTGCAGCCAAAGAGCTTTGTGAAAAGGGGTTGAAAGTGCTGTTGCTGGAACGGGGCAGGGAATTAACCCATCCCAACTACCCTACTACTCATAAAAATATATGGGAGTTTGAGCACCGGAATAACCTGAGTGTGGAAGACAAAGAAAGGTGTTATGTACAAAGCAGGCATTATTCCTATGCAGAAGACAACAAGCATTTTTATATCAACGACAAAGAAAATCCGTATACGGAAGTAAAAAGATACGACTGGGTTCGCGCAGATGTTGTGGGGGGACGCTCCCTGCTGTGGGCACGGCAATCCTACCGATGGAGCGACCTGGACTTTGAAGCCAACGGGAAGGATGGTTATGGGGTAGATTGGCCCATCCGCTACAAAGACATTGCCCCCTGGTATGACTATGTAGAAACCTTTGCCGGCATCAGCGGCTCCCGGGAAGGTATACCCGAACTTCCTGACGGAAAATTTCTACCACCGTTTGAAATGAATTGCGTGGAAAAGGATTTCAAGAAAAAAATGGAAGCTGCATTCCGCGGCAGGAAGCTCATCATCGGCCGCACCGCTAACCTCACGGTTGCAAAAGAAGGACGCGGACAATGCCAGTCGCGTAATCTCTGCCACAGGGGATGCCCGTATGGTGCATACTACAGCTCCAATTCCGGGGCTATACCGGTAGCTTTGGCAACCAATAACCTGACCATACGCCCCGATTCGCTCGTGAACAGGGTTATCTATGATGAACAAAAGCAACGGGCCGCCGGTGTTGAGATCATTGACACCCATACGAAAAAGACGGAAGAGTTTTATGCAAAAATAATTTTCCTGAATGCTGCCACTTTAGGAACGGCATTTATATTACTCAACTCCACCTCTTCCCGCTTCCCGAACGGACTGGGTAACGGTAGCGAACAGGTGGGCAGAAATCTTATGGACCATCATAAAGGCATTTCCGCCAGCGCCCGGGTGGAAGGATTCCTCGACAGCTATTATTACGGCAGGAGACCTACCGGCGTGTATATACCCAGGTTCAGGAATGTGCATACCCCGTCGCCCGACTTTCTGCGCGGATATCACTATGGTGGAGGCGCTGCAAGAGGCAGGTCCGGCGGCAATGCCCCCCTGGGTGTTGCATTAAAAGAATCATTATCGGAGCCCGGCGGCTGGCAAATGGGGATTTATGCTTTCGGAGAATGCCTGCCTTATAGCGAGAACCGGGTGGTACTGGATAAAGATAAAAAAGATCCGTGGGGACGTCCCATGATGTCTATTGATTGCGAGTTTAAGGAGAATGAACACAAAATGGTGGAGGATATTAAAGTCACCAGCCAGGAAATGCTGGAAGCAGCAGGTTACAAACATGTTAAGGTTTCAGGCGCTATTTCATTTCCCGGAAATGCAAACCATGAAATGGGCATTGCCCGCATGGGACGCGACCCCAAAACTTCGGTACTGAATGCTTTCAACCAGATGCACGAAGTGCCCAATGTCTTTATTACGGATGGCTCATGCATGGCTTCCGGTTCCTGCGTAAATCCATCTATCACGTATATGGCACTAACAGCAAGGGCCTGCGACTATGCGGTACGGGAGCTGAAGAAGCAAAACATCTAGACCGTAACACTACTATTCTCCGTCACCGCTTTTGGATTTTTTATACAGCACAGGCAGGCGCAGCTTATACCGTACAGCCAGCATCCTTGTTAGAAAAATGATCACCACGCATATAATATCCGCCGGCATGAAAGATACCTGCAGCTTTAAGAGAAGAAAATAGACGATGCCGCCAATAATACAGGTAGTGGCATAAATTTCTTTTTGCTGAAAGATCAATGGTATGTTGTTTAAGGATATATCCCTGATCACCCCGCCGAAACAAGCCGTAAAAGTGCCTAACGCAATACAAACACCGGGCTGGAAACCAAAATCCACTCCCTTTTGAATGCCGGACAGTGTGAAAAAGCTAAGTCCTATGGCATCGAATATCAACAGCAATTTTTGATAGTTACGAATGGTGCTGTTGAAAAGAACAGCCGCCAGTGCACTTATGAAAATGATAACTGCATAGGAAGTGTCCTTCATCCAGCTTACCGGCAGATCACCTATCAACACGTCCCGCAGGGTGCCGCCACCCATTGCCGTAATAAATGCTATAATAAAAATACCAAACAGATCAAGCCGCTTTTGCATGCCGGCAAAGGCGCCGGATATGCTGAAAGCAACGATCCCGGCAATATCAATCAGGTGAAGAATGTCAGCCTTCATATCTAACAGCTAAATTATTTCACAAACTTAGGAAAAGAGAAACGGTTCCGAAAGCAGTTGATCCCCCGAACAGGCAATAAGCATATGGTTTTATCGTTGAAACCCCGGCACCGGACCTGGCGCTGGTTTTGTAGCCCGGCAGGACAGCAGAGCCAGACCAGTGCGAGGATATTACTAATGTGGAAAATAAAGCGTGTAATAGTATAGCATCAACGGTGGTAATAAATGAAGAAGGAAAATCTTTAAATTCATACACCGCTTTTAGACATTTTCTATATGACAGCGGATTGATCTTTTTAACCGAACAATTTCTTTTCCCGTTTTACGGGCTTAAGTTTATTAGTTTTCCTGCGTCCCTCTTTCAGTTTTTTAAAGAAAGAACTGATAGCAAGTTCTTCTTCTTTTGTTAGTGATTTGCTTTGTCCACCTATAAAATCTACATCTAGCTCTTTTAATTTCTTCTTCATTTTACAAAATATTTATCGATAAGCTTTAACGCCGCAATGGTATCAATAATCATAATTCTGCCCCCTACATGCATTGCGCCTAAACTATCTATGTAATGTTGCACAAGACGGGTTTTAGAAATGAATGATACATTTCCCTCGTGGCCTCGTTGAAAGGACAACTTACATGCAAACGCTACTAAATTTGCCGGAACACCTGCATACATTTTGGCTTTTCCTTTATTGAAAGGTGCGCTTTCTACAAGGTGCATATAAATGTGACCGGACCTAACTTCCCAGGCTTATTAAACCTTGTACAACATCCCTGTTATTTACAATCGTCAACTTATAAACCTCTCTTTCAGGTTGTTTGTACTCAAATTTCCAATCAAATTGCCATTTGTCTTTTTTTACAATATTTTTCAGGTCGGCAAGCGTCACAATTGAAATATCAGTAGCAAAACTGTCTCCAGTCACAACATTTTCAATTGAATTAGTCAGCTTATCAACCAGAAAATCAAGTCCTGTCTTTTTCCGTTGTTTCACTATGCTAATTTACAAAAAAAGCCTGTAAATAAATATTATATGGGTATATACCCCAATTCTCTCCAGACCGGTTCTCCTGCCATGGTGAGACACCGCAGGCAGAGGGTTCTATAGGCAGTTGTCATCTATTTGATAAAAAACATACGTAAAGAGAAAACAGTTACAAAAAACGTTGCCCTTACGAACAGGCAATAAGCATATGGTTTTATCGTTGAAACCCCGGCACCGGATAATGAAAGCTTATAATAGTATTGCTCATTATCTTTATGTTGTCAGAAAACCCCGATTAATGGAACTATTCATAGTACTGCTCTTTATCATCATCCTTGTGCTGATCACACAACAACGGAAAAGTTATAGCAGGGATTCCGAAAAGCTCCGCAAAGAGCTGCAGGCGTTAAGGGAAGAGGTTACCCGCCTGTCCTTACCTCAGGCAGAGGAGAAAGCATCATCCCCCGTGATCCCACCTGTTACAGAAACAGCAGTGACGCCTGAAGTGAAACCCGGTACTGAACCGGTAGTGCCTGAACCGGTATACACAAAACCGCTGGAAGAAACAATGTTCATTATATCGGCGGAAGATGAAATAATGGAAACACCTGTTTTCCAAAAAGAAACAGCTCCCCCTCCCCCGAAAAAACCAGGCTTTTTTGAAAGAAATCCTGACCTCGAAAAATTTATTGGGGAAAATCTCGTCAGTAAGATCGGTATCGCCATCCTGGTACTGGCGGTTGGGTTCTTTGTAAAATATGCCATTGACAATGAATGGATAGGCACTATCGGCAGGGTAGCTATCGGCATCACCTGTGGCGCTATACTGGTTGCGCTGGCTCATAAGCTGCAGAAAAATTACACGGCTTTCAGCTCAGTACTGGTAGGCGGAGGGCTCGCGGTGTTTTACTTTACCATTACATTGGCCTACCATGAATACCACCTCTTCCCGCAGATAGCTGCCTTTATGATCATGGTGGTCATTACGGCATTTGCCGTATTGTTATCACTCCTGTACGACAGGCAGGAGCTGGCGATCATTTCCCTGATCGGCGGCTTTGCCACACCTTTCATGGCCAGTAGTGGAAGCGGCAGCTACATTTCATTGTTTATTTACCTGATCATCCTTAATACCGGCCTGCTGGCGATCGCCTATAAAAAATCATGGCGGCTGCTCAACCTGCTGGCATTCATTTTTACCGTCATCATATATGCTATCTGGCTTATTCTCCGGGATTATGCTGATATCACCGTATATCGCAATGGCTTCATTTTTGCAACCGTTTTCTATCTTTTGTTTTTAGTGATCAACCTGGCACATAACATAAAAGAAAACAAACAATTCATAACATCCGACTTTGGTATTCTCCTGGCGAATACCTGTCTGTATTTCTCTGCCGGGCTCTACCTGCTGACAGAGGCAGGTGCATCCCATTACCGTGGATTGTTCAGCATAGGTATGGGACTGTTCAATATGCTGCTGTCCTACATGCTCTACAGGAATAAGAAGGTGGATAGTAACATCTTATACCTGCTGATCGGCATTACCCTGACGTTCATATCTCTTACAGCGCCCATACAATTAAAAGGCAACAACATCACCTTGTTCTGGGCCTCCGAAGCGGTCCTTCTATACTGGTTATATAAAAAGTCCGGCATCCGCTTAATGCGCCTGACCTCAGGAGCGATTACCATCGCCATGCTGCTGAGCCTTGTGATGGACTGGATGAATGTGTATGGCAGCTATCATTTCACGGGTGCACTGAGTAAGACACACATCCCCGTTATCTTCAATAAAGGATTCATCACTACAATCTATGCTTCCCTTTGTTGCGGTGCGCTATGGAAGCTGTTCCAACCATCAGACAATAGGGGTGGCATCTATGCCATATTGCCTACCCGGCTGTTTTACACGATCACCGGCTGCGCGCTGTTATACCTGAGCGGTGCGCTGGAGGTTGTCTATCAGTTCAACAGTCGTTACCCCGGCACCGGTTTGTCAATTCTTTACTGGACGCTTTATACCCTGGCTTTTGTTGTAATTGCAGGAATAATAATGACCCGGCTGCAGGCATTCAGGACGCCGATATACAATATTATGCTGTATGCAGCAGGCATCCTGGTATACCTGCTGTTCGTGGTCAATGCCTACTATGTACAATACCAGACACTGGAAGATACTTTATCGCCCGCTCATTTTACTGCACATTGGCTCACAGCTATTTTGTTTGTCATTTTGGTATTGCAGCTGATAAGATTTATAGCTTCAGGTAGGGCAGGCCTGAAAAATTATACCATAACCGCCTGGGTGATCAGCTTTATCTGTATTGTTTTTATCAGTCTCGAGGGCAGCCTGTTATGTAACACATTATTCTACCGGGCAGACAATCCGGTAGAAGATATCCAGCGTGTGTATATAAAAACAGGACTGCCGATAGTGTGGGGCATTTCCTCTTTCGCGCTCATGTGGCTGGGTATGCAGAAAAAGTTCCGGGCGCTGCGTATTATATCGCTCGTCTTATTCGGTATAACGCTTTTAAAGCTTTTTCTTTTCGATATCCGGAACATCCCCATTGCCGGAAAAATTGCGGCGTTCTTCAGCCTGGGTGTATTATTGCTGGTTGTTTCGTTTATGTATCAACGCTTGAAGAAAATAATTATAGAAGATGGAAAGAAGGAAAAAGAAGATCAGTTTTCTTAACGGCATGCTGCGGAATTTTTTGCTGCTGATGTTAGCTCATGGCCTGGCGCTTCCCGGTCATGCGCAATCTTCCTACAGGGGAGCCCTGGGAGACATCCGGCAGGCGGGATATCACCGGATAATGATCACGCCGGATATAACAGGGAAAAGCAATGCAGACCTGTCTGACTTCAGGATCCTGTCTGAACACGGGAAGCAGGTGCCTTATATCCTGAAACGGGGAGACCCCACATTTGACGGAAAGGAGATCAGGGCATTTCCGGTGATTGCTGATATAAAAAACGACAGCCTGTCGGAGCTGGTGCTGGAAGCTATACCTGCTAACAGCTACGGCGAAGAATACAGCCTGGCGCTGGTCATACAAAATGCCAACGCTTTTCGCCAGGCAAGAATAAGCGGCAGTAATGACAACAGCAACTGGTATGCAATGATTGATAACATTATCCTGGGCAACAACGTCAGCACAGGCAGGGAGGAATACCATCAGCTTATATCACTTCCCTCAAACAACTATCGCTACCTTAAAGTATCCATCTTCAACAGGGGACTTCCGCCACTTAATATCACGAATGCAGGTATCGTGCTGAACAGGTTTATCCAGGGAAAGTATGAGACGCTGCCTGCCCCCGTCATCACTCAGAAAGACAGCGCCGACAGGAAAAGTTATATCACGCTTTCCTTTCCCGAGCCTTACCCCCTTAGCAAGTTAAGGTTAAACGTATCCGGCGCCAGCCTGTATAAACGGAAGACCAGCCTGTACGACACAGAAGGAAAACTACTGGATCAAATATCACTCACTCCCGAAATGGACAGTCTGCTGTTACCGGAAAGAAAAGAGAAGGAGATACGGATCGTAATAGAGAACAATGATGATGCGCCATTAACGATCCACCATGTTGAGGCATGGCAACTGCAACAATATGCCATTGCCGATCTGGCAGTAGGCAGGTTATATTTTATAGAAACCGGAAATGAAAAAGCAATTGCCCCGGTATATGACCTGGCATTTTTTTCAGATAAAATAACACTGGTCGACGAAGTAATCAACCCGGGTGTATTGCAACCCAGTAACATGAATCAAAAAGGAGATGCAGGAGAAAAAATGGACACAAAGTGGCTCTGGATATTTATTATTATTGCGCTGGCATTGCTGCTGCTGCTGAGCGGCCGGCTATTACAGAATATCGCTAAAAACAGAAATGATCGTTCATAATATTACTACTAAAGTTTTATGGGCAGCCAGCGAGGAATGGATCCGTTGGCAGCAGGAAACATGTTTCCCTAAACTACTGGCCACGGGCTTATGTGAAGACTGCAGGATCTTCCACCTGCTGGACCAGGATGAAACGGAAGGCCCCACCTATACGATACAGCTCTTCTTTAACAAACAGGAAAGTTACGACGCATTTTTACTTGAGATCAACCCTGGCCTGGTACGGGATGCAGATCAGCGCTGGCGCGGGGTATCCGTGCATTTCAGCACGGCCATGCGGCTTGTTAACTAAATGTGGATAACAAATAATAAAGGTTGCAGGAATGATTTTTTATTGTAAATTCCTTCAAATCCTTTACAGGTAAGCATTTCAGGGGACAATCGCTAAAACCCTTTACTGTATTGGGTTACAGCCGGATAAAGTCTTGCTTCAGCAAAATGTTTCCTTCCTGTCATATCCTGCAAGCCTTACTCCAAGCGGGTTATATCCGCTCACAGCCTGTTGAAAAAGAAATGGAAAAATTTTGTTGGATGTAAAAAGCATCTATATTTGTTCACCAAATTAAATTTTAAAAAAGCTCTATTATGAACAAAGCTGAATTAATCTCTAAGATTGCAGATGATGCCGGTATAACTAAAACTCAGGCTAACGAAGCACTTGATTCTTTTATCGAGGCTGTTACTAAAACACTGAAAGGTGGTGGAAAAGTAACCCTGGTTGGTTTCGGTACTTTTTCAGTTTCTAAACGTGCTGCCCGTAATGGCCGCAATCCTCAAACTGGTGCGGTTATTAAAATCAAAGCTAAAAAAGTGGCACGCTTTAAAGCCGGTAAAGAACTGTCTGCTAAATTATAATCAGTACACAGGAACATTTTTAAGCAGGATACAATTTTTGTATCTTGCTTTTTTATTTCAATTTGTTTAGTTATTTAAAATGTAATTATGGGAAGAGGTGACAAAAAAACAAAAAAAGGAAAAATTGCCCAGGGCTCTTTTGGAAAAAGCCGTCCGGCAAAACCCAGAAAGGCTGCTCCTAAAAAGAAGGAGGCCTGACGATATATCAAACATCCGGCTTGTTATGAGTTGGATGTTTGATTTTTCCAGTTGCCGGGGAAACACCATTGTACAGGTAAAACTTATACAATGAAAGCTTTTAACATATTTTTTCTGATTGCCTTTGTACTCTCCGCGATACTACAGTACAACGATCCTGATCCGTATCTCTGGATCCCTATCTACCTGTATGGCGCTTTGGCATGCTGGTGGGCTTTACGGGGGAAATACTACCCCGGCATGTACGCTGCAGGCATTCTTTTGTTCCTGGGTTACGCAGTTGTTCTTTTCTTTGAAAAAGACGGTGTATGGGATTGGGCTACCAAACACAACGCAGAAAATATTGCAGCGGCCATGAAAGCCGAAACACCCTGGATAGAAGACACACGTGAGTTCGGGGGACTTCTTTTGCTTATCATTGCCCTGGGTGTAAACTGGTTACACGCCCGGAGACTTAAAAGATAATACAGTTTATGGGCGTCTGTTGATCAATAGTTATCGGTGACTGTAGGTCTCCGTGGACTAAACAGGTATACCTGCTTTTGCTGCGAGCGCAGTCCGTATCCCGCCTTCCCATTCCGGACG
>Ga0222429_100836_pt1 | contig 12025 bp, 9 predicted proteins | sample 1B50Ametagenome_FD_182475 | JGI IMG/M metagenome (GOLD analysis project Ga0222429, IMG submission 182475) | Enriched microbial communities from leaf-cutter ant dump, University of Wisconsin, Madison, United States - 1B50A (version 2) | ecosystem: Environmental > Terrestrial > Nest > Insects nest >...
CGTATGGAGCTGGAATGCTGCATTGGCATGGGTTTGCGGCAACACCTGTATCTGGAAGCCGTCTGAAAAAACGCCTTTATGCGCCATTGCTGTACAACATATTATTGCCGAAGTCTTTTCGGACAATAATGTTCCGGATGGTGTCGGTTGCCTATTGATCGGCGATGCGGCAACAGGGCAATCGTTAAGTGCGGATCCCCGTATCCCGTTGGTTTCTGCAACGGGTTCCACCCGGATGGGGAAAGCAGTGGCTACAATGGTGGCGGCACGTCTGGGGAAATCTCTTTTAGAGCTGGGCGGCAACAATGCCATTATAGTTTCTAAGGATGCAGACCTGGATATAGCTATCATTGCCAGCGTTTTCGGCGCAGTAGGCACTGCGGGACAACGGTGTACCACTACCCGGCGCCTGATTGTGCACCGGTCTGTTTATGATGCATTCAGGGAAAAACTCGTTGCAGCATATGGGCAGTTACGGATAGGAGATCCGCTGAACCCCGACAATCACGTTGGCCCGCTCATTGACAGGCAGGCGGTAACATCTTACCTTTCGGCTATCCAAAAATGCAGGGAAGAAGGCGGTAAGTTTATAGTGGAAGGGGGTGTGCTTGAAGGCGAGGGCTTTGAGAGCGGATGTTATGTAAAACCCTGTGTGGCAGAGGTAAGTCCCGGTTTTGAAATAGTACATACGGAAACTTTTGCCCCTATTTTATACCTGATGGCCTATGAGAATCTGGAGGAAGCGATTGCTATCCAGAATGGTGTGCCACAGGGACTTTCCTCATCTATCATGACGCTCAATCTCCGGGAGGCAGAGCATTTCCTTTCGGCAGAAGGCAGTGATTGCGGTATTGCAAATGTCAATATCGGTACCAGCGGTGCTGAGATCGGGGGCGCTTTCGGCGGAGAAAAAGAAACCGGTGGCGGACGGGAGAGCGGAAGTGATGCCTGGAAAAATTATATGAGGCGGCAAACCAACACCATCAACTGGTCTTCCAGGCTACCGCTGGCGCAGGGCATCACTTTCAATATCTGATGTGCAGGGCATTTAAGGTATTTTCATCAAAATTAGAGAGCGTTTGCCGGAAAAAGATATCCACGTTTCACGGGAAACATGTGAATAACTTGCTCATTCTTAACGGGTATTATTGTAAATGTGAATAAATTCAGTAGGTTAATTCGGGTAAAATCCTTATAGTTTGTCAGCAGTATAAATGCCTTATGAACTTGTGGAAGGAGTACCTGTTGATCTTGTATGCATAATATACCTGTACAGCACGCTGTTATATACTATCAGTCCAAATAATAATATTATAAGCGGTTAGACGTTATTCTCTGGAATACTAGGTCTTTATCCTTTGAACTAACCCTATAGTATGAAAAAAATATATCTGTTTTTAGTATGTAACCTGTTACTGTTTGGCTTTGCACAGGCGCAATTCAAGTTTGGCGTCGGTGGTGGAGCGCATAATTCCTACGTCCTGGAGAAAAATAATTTGCCGGGATGGAACCAGAATTTTAAAGGCTATTATTCTCAGTACACAGGCTTCCACGCGGGAGCCTATGCTGAATATGGCTTGGGTAAAAAAGGCAACTGGGCGGTGCAGGCCTCTTTGTTGTATAATGCACGGGGAAGGAACTTTGCAAAGTCTTATGATTCTACCAAGTCTTTTAATTCCGATACTTCCTCCATTATTTCCAGGTGGCGTATTAATTATCTTCAGCTTCCCGTAAATTTTGTCTATAAAATTCCTATTGCTTCCAACGTAAAATTTTTAGTAGGGGCCGGAGGTTATGCAGGTTACCAGTTGAACAGCCAAACCTCCTATAAGTTGTATAACGCTTCAGGGGAAGAAACAAATTTTGATAATAAGCTGGCAACCGGCGACCAGGTAAATAAATATAACAAGTTCGATTTTGGTGTGAATGCTTTAGCGGGCTTTGACTTTAATGACAGGATCATGCTAACGGCTAATTACGGACGCAGCTTATCCGATTTTTATACGGCTACCTATAATGGTTCTTTTAAGCATCAGTCTTTTGGTGCAAGCCTGGTAGTATGGCTGACGAAGTCTAAAACCCAGAAAGCTAAAGATGATGCCCGCGATACGGATGGTGATGGTATTCCGGATAAGGATGATATGTGTAAAGATGAAAAGGGTACGCCTGCTACCAATGGTTGTCCTGATAAAGATGGTGATGGTATACCTGATCATATGGATAAGTGCCCGGATGTTGCTGGTGTAAGCAGCCTGGCTGGTTGCCCGTTGCCGGATACCGATAAAGATGGTATCCCGGATGATGTGGATAAATGCCCGGATATTGCCGGAGTTAAAGAGCTGGGTGGTTGCCCGCTTCCGCCGGATGCTGATGGTGACGGCGTGCCTGACGCTGAAGATAAATGCCCGAACAAAGCCGGTACGGTTGAAAACAATGGATGCCCTGTAATTGACCAGAGCCAGGAGGAAATGTTCAGGAAAGCAGCCCGCGGTATCCGCTTCGATGTAAACAGCGATAATATTAATAAGTCTTCTTATGACGCGTTGGATGTGGTAGCGAAACTGATGATAGAAAATCCCGAAATGAGGCTTGATATTGAAGGTCACACAGATAATACGGGTTCTGTACGTACCAACCAGGTGTTGTCCGGAAGACGTGCATTGGCTATCAAATCTTACCTGGTGAAGAAAGGAATAGATGCGGACCGGATGACATCCGCCGGCTTTGGTTCTGAAAAGCCAATTGCGGACAATACCACCGAGAAAGGAAGAGCATTGAACAGAAGGGTGGAATTGAAGGCCAGGTACTAATAAATTCAGTCATAAGGATAAAGGTTTACCATAGGGTAAACCTTTATCTTTTTAGTAAGTGAACGGAATGTGTTCGTGTATGCAAGGTCTATTTTACTTTGATCGGGGTCATTTCGGCCAACGGTCGTAAATCAACGATCTGCTAAGGTGTTTTACGCAATAGTAATAAGTGTTTACCCGTTTTTATATAAAATATCCACCCTCTGAAAATTTAAAAGTATGAGAAAAATAGATGCTTTACTTTTGTCAGCCCTGGTACTTTATGATTACAGTGCGCAGTCAATCGCTGAGAGCAATTTTAATGCGGACCTTGAAAAAAAATATTATCACGTAGATTCCCTTACGCTGGATGACGAGTATGAGCGCCTGCTAGAGAAGCCGGAGAACATCCACTACTACGATTTACCTGAAATAATCATTACAGCTACCCCAGGAGATGTAACATACCAGGATTTACCGGAGATTACCATACAGATACCGAAGAAGAAGACAGAAATGACTATACCGGAGACGGTTTTGATAACTGCGCCTGATTGCTCAACGGAGGTGGTAATAGAAGCGCCGGAAGAGCAGGTGCCCTCCACCACGTTCAGCATGGAGACGGTAAGTGTCGGCAGGTTGGCAAAAGACCTGCAGTACCTGGATACTGATGGTGATGGAATATTTGATCATGAAGATAAGTGTATCAGCATACCCGGCGTTGCCCGCTTCGAAGGTTGCCCGGTACCCGACAGTGATGGAGATGGCGTGAATGATGAAGACGATAAATGTCCGTTTGAGGCCGGCGCGATAGGCAATGAAGGTTGTCCTGCCACGCCTGGATTTTCAAATGAGGTTTCCGTTGAAACGGACTGGCTGAGCGGTATACCCGACGATCCGCAACCATAGCAAATCGTTAATTTTAATACAAGAAAGCCGGTGTTCACAACGCCGGCTTTCTTTTTTTCATCTGTTTAGATTAGTTAAATTTCAGCAGTGGCCGGTGATTTAATTCCGGCATATCATATAAATAAGTTTATTTTGTTACTTCCTTAATTAAATATGTACATATGAAGAAGATAGGGTTACTTTTTGTATTATCCGCTTACCTGGGAACAGGTGTTGCTCAAACCTCAGTAAAACCGGCAGCGGCCCCGAAAAGCTGGCACCTGCTGAATAAAGAACAGGATGGTTATTATGGCATTGGGGTAGAAAAGGCTTATAACGAATTGCTGAAGGACCGCAAAAGTGTTCCGGTGATCGTTGCGGTAATAGATTCGGGGGTAGATACACTGCACGAAGACCTGAAGCCCGTATTGTGGCGTAACCCGGGGGAAATACCGGGTAATGGAATAGATGACGACAAAAATGGATTTGTAGATGATATATACGGATGGAACTTCCTGGGGGGTAAAAACGGGGAAAATGTAAATAAAGACTCGTATGAGGCTGCCCGGGTATATTATAAGCTAAAGAAAAAGTTTGCAAACGGAGTACCCGATGATTCTACTGCCAGCCCTGAACTTAAACAGGAAATAGCTTTATTTAAGAAAGTGAAGGACTTGGTAGAAGGAGATGCAAAGGAAGCCGCAATGAATGTGATGTTCCTGAAGAACATGGTTGAAAATATGCCCTGGGCAGACAGTGTTGTGCAGGCAGCTTTAAAGAAGGAAGAATATAAAGGGGATGATGTTATCCAGATGAAGCCGGCGAGTGCAGATGAGAGCAAGGCAAAGAGCACGATCCAGGTATTGTTCATGAGCTTTAAGGCTGATGAAATGACCAATAAAAAGCTCCTTGGCATGATCAGGGAATTTTATGACGGAGAAAAGGCGAAAGTAGATGCCGTGCAGGCAGAACCTGAAGACTATCGCGGGAAAGTAGTAAAAGACAATTATGACGATTTCAATGACCGCTATTATGGCAATAATGATGTTATGGCCGGCACGCCCATGCATGGCACCCATGTATCCGGTATTATAGGAGCCATCCGCCACAACAACCTGGGAGGCGACGGCATTGCGGATAATGTAAAGATCATGACGCTTCGTGCCGTTCCTGATGGCGACGAGCACGACAAGGATATTGCCAATGCCATTTTTTATGCAGTGGATAATGGCGCCCGGGTAATAAATATGAGCTTTGGAAAAAGTATTTCTCCGGAGAAACATTGGGTGGATTCTGCAGTACAATATGCGGCCAGTAAAGGTGTATTACTCGTTCACGCAGCCGGAAATGATGCGAAAGACCTCGATCAGAATGATAACTTTCCCAATCCTTATTACAATGAAGACACGGCAACCCGGGCGGATAACTGGATCACTGTTGGCGCCAGCGGAGATCCTGCCAATGGTGGTATAACTGCTTCATTCTCTAATTACGGTAAAAACGGTGTAGATGTTTTTGCGCCCGGGGTACAGATCTATTCAACAATGCCCGGAGGCGATGCATACGGTAACCTGAACGGTACCAGTATGGCCAGCCCTGTTGTGGCAGGTGTTGCAGCGTTGCTGATGTCTTATTTCCCGGAACTTACGGCCGTTCAGATAAAGGAGGCGATAGAAAACTCTGTTACAAAACTGGCTGAGCAGGTAAATATCCCGGGTACACAGGACAAAGTGTCTTTGTCGGATATCAGCAGGAAAGGAGGGGTGGTAGATGCTTATGGCGCGGTAAATTATGCCATCAAGCTGGCCGAGAAAAATAAAGAACCCCAGCCTTTACCCAAATCAAAAATGAAGAGTTCTAAAAAAGGATAGATACTGATTTAACATTCATAAAGTTCCGGTCCTCAAGACCGGAACTTTTTTTATGATGCTAAATGAAGGCTGTAATTTCGTAATATTTATGTTTTCCGGAGACTATGGTTTCCAGCATAATTTTTTTCCGGATTGGTATGACGCCGTTGGAAACGGGTAAGAACATAGAAGTCCGGAGTTGAAAACTCCGGACAGCGAGCCGCCCGCGCCCCGATACGTGTCCCCACGTATCGTACACGGTTTCCGCAGAAGACCCAGACGGCCCTGTATCTTATAACATTTTCTCTACAGGTATTTATAACATTTTCATTAGTTTTACTTAACATATCACTCCGAAACTATTGGGTTACTGGCACGTTATTAGGTTATTTTTATACAATTAAACCTACACACATGAAACGTATCTTGTTAGCAGCCGTATTTGCATGCGGCATTTTTCTTGTACCCACTTTATCAAATGCACAAGGTTTCAGATTGTCTTTACATGCAGGTTCCAACATGGGAAAGCTGGAAGGAAAATCTTTTAAGGATGAATACCACCTGGGTTATCACCTGGGGGTTGCCCCTGAAATCATGTTTTCAAAGAAGTGGGGTATTCAGCCCGAAGTAATGTTCAACCAGAGCAACACCACTACTTCCACCGTTTTTTCCGACATGTATAAAGTATCAGGCAGCGATCTGAAAGACGTAAAGCTCAATTATCTGAGTGTTCCGCTTTTGCTGTCATTCCGGCCGGCTTCTTTTATTACTTTCCATGCAGGTCCGCAGTTCAGCGTACTGATGAACAGGCAAAGAACGCTGTTGCAGAACGGAGGGGATGCTTTTAAAAAAGGAGATTTTGCCATGGTAGGAGGAGCGCAACTGAATATATTCCGTTTGCGCGTTTATGGCAGGTATGCAATAGGTTTGTCCGAACTTAATGACATAGACACGCAGGATAAATGGAGAAGTGAAACTTTTCAGTTGGGTGTTGGTTTTGCCCTTTAACCTGCTATATATAAGTGTTTTGGAGAATATCCGGTGGGTTTCCGCCGGATATTTCATTTTAATGGCATTATACTTGACAATAATACCCGCAAGCTTTAATTTGCGTTATTGATCATTTAGATGTCATCTTGACTGTTGAAGAAATTATGAAAAAAATAAATATAGACTTTAGACCGGAAGATGAGATGGAATTCATGCCGATCATTCCCCTGAATGAGGATGATATTGAGAGTAAGGAAGAAATCACGATCCCTAAGGAATTACCTCTTTTACCATTGAGAAATACCGTTCTTTTTCCCGGAGTGGTGTTGCCCATCACCGTGGGAAGGGACAGATCGATAAAAGCGGTGAATGATGCTTATAAATCGGATAAGCTCATTGGGGTGGTAGCACAAAAGGATAGCGAAGTAGAAGATCCCCAGGCAGCTGATATAGAAAATGTAGGTACGGTTGCGAAGATTGTGAAGCTGATAAAAATGCCGGACGGAGGCACCACGATCATTATCCAGGGTCGTAAACGTTTTACGGTGAATGAGATCACGCACCAGGATCCCTATTTTAAGGCTAATATCACACTCCTGGAAGATGAAAAGGTAGACATGGAAAATGACCAGCATTTTGCGGCTACCGCAAGCTCTATAAAAGATCTTGCCGGGCAGATCATCGTTTTGTCTCCGAATATGCCTTCGGAAGCATCCGTTATCCTGAAGAATATCGAGAATCCTTCTTTCCTGATACATTTTGTAAGCAGCAATATCAGCAGCGACCTTAAAGAAAAGCAGGAATTGCTGGAGACCAATGATATTAAGCTGCGGGCAGAAAAGCTGATGCATATCCTGAACCGTGAGCTGCAGTTTGCCGAGCTGAAAAACCAGCTCACCAACAAAACAAAAACGGAGCTGGACAAGCAGCAGAAAGAGTATTTTCTCCAGCAACAGCTGAAGAGCATTAAGGAAGAGCTGGGCGGCGATACCAATGAACGCCAGATCAGGGATATGCTGAAGAAGGCGGAGACAAAAAAATGGCCGGTATCAGCCAAAGAGATATTCATGAAAGGGATTGAAAAGCTGGAAAGGATGCATCCTTCCACGCCGGATTATTCGGTGGTATTCAATCACCTGGACCTGATGCTGGAATTGCCCTGGATGGAAGGTACGCAAGACTCCTATGATCTGGTAAAGGCAAAGAAAATACTGGACAGGGATCATTACGGAATGAATAAGATCAAAGAGCGGCTCCTGGAATACCTGGCTGTTTTAAAGCTGAAGGGAGATATGAAGAGTCCGATCCTTTGTTTTGTAGGTCCTCCGGGCATCGGTAAAACCTCATTGGGCAGGAGCATCGCCTCAGCATTAGGACGCAAATATGTGCGGCTTAGCCTCGGCGGTATGCATGATGAAAGTGAAATAAGAGGCCACAGGAAAACTTATATCGGCGCCATGCCGGGCCGCATCTTACAATCCATACGTAAGGTCAAATCATCCAACCCGGTCATTATACTGGACGAAATCGATAAAGTAGGAAATGATTTTAGGGGAGATCCGTCCAGCGCGCTGCTGGAGGTATTGGACCCCGAACAAAATCATACTTTCTACGACAATTACCTGGAGTTGGAATACGATCTGAGTAAAGTGTTATTCATCGCTACGGCAAACGATATCCTCCATATTCAACCTGCTTTGCGCGACCGGCTGGAGATCATCGACCTGAACGGGTATGCTGTAGAAGAGAAGATACAGATCGCTAAAAAACACCTGGTGCCCAAGCAAAAAGAAATGCATGGGCTGAAGTCGTTAAATTTCAAGATTGCGGACAAGGTGTTGCAGAAGGTCATCGAAGATTATACCCGTGAAAGCGGTGTGCGGGAACTGGACCGGCAGCTGGCTTCCATTATGCGTTCAATCGCCAAGGAATATGCCCTGAAAAGCAAGGTGAAGACCGCGCTTACCGCAAGGGATATAGAAAAGATATTAGGAAAGCCCCGTTATAGCAATGAATTGTATAAAATAGCCAACATGCCCGGCGTTGCCGTAGGACTGGCCTGGACCTATGTTGGCGGCGATATCCTTTTCATCGAAACTTCACAAAGCGACGGAAAAGGAGAGCTGCGTCTTACCGGCAACCTTGGTAACGTAATGAAGGAAAGCGCTACCACGGCGCTGACCTACCTGCAGGCCAATGCAAAAAAATACGGTATTCATCCTGAAGTATTCCAGAAAAAGAATATCCATGTGCATGTTCCTGAAGGCGCTGTGCCGAAAGACGGTCCCAGTGCAGGGATCACAATGATGACCGCTATCGCATCTGCATTGACCGGCAGAAAAGTAAAGCCGTTCCTGGCCATGACCGGGGAGATCACCCTGCGCGGCCAGGTATTGCCGGTAGGAGGGATCAAAGAAAAGATACTGGCTGCAAAAAGGGCCGGCATGCGGGAGGTAGTGCTTTGCTGGCAGAATGAAAAAGATGTGCAGGAGATCAATTCAGATTTCATAAGGGGGATTAAATTTCATTATGTAAAAACCATGCAGCAGGTATTGGATATTGCCCTGGTAGGGTAATAGCTTTGGCCTGTGGGGAGGAACGTGTTCAGTCATTCGGTGTGGGCGAAGGTTACATTCGAAGCAGCGTCCTGTGCCTTTTCCGTTAATTTCAAGTAATTTGATGCTCCTGTTCTGGATCAATATCGCCCGCTGGCTGGAGGAACATATGCTCACCTGTCCTTCTGTAAGGTGGTTTCATATGCAGTGCCCCGGATGTGGCATGCAAAGAAGTGTTATCGCATTGCTGAAAGGTGATTTCTTTGCATCTGCGGTCCTTTACCCGGCGTTGATACCCATGCTCGTTTTGTGCCTCTATGCTGTTGCGCATCTTATTTTTCGTTTTTCCCGTGGTGGCAGGGTGATCGTGATTATGCAGATTTTGGTTGTTACAGTCATGCTGGTTCACTATTTTTATAAAATACTAACATCACAAATCATAATATAAGTTGGAAAATCAAACTTCGATCTTCGGTAATGACCAGCCCAGGTCACTGCCCAATGCCTCTGCTGTTTTAGTGCTGGGTATTTTATCCATTGTCGGATGTGTTTGTTATGGTATCCCCGGACTGGTGTTGAGCATCATTGCACTTGTACTGTACAACAAGGATATCCAGTTGTACAGGATAAATCCGTCATTATATACAGAATCATCTTACAGCAACCTGAAAGCCGGAAGGGTATGCGCGATTATCGGGCTGATCCCGAGCCTGATCGTGCTGGTTGCTATTGTGATCATCATTTTTACTGCAGGTGCAGGCATGCTGATCAACTGGGATTTTTGATGTATTGCTGCGTAGCGGCCGGGAATCCTTTAAGCTACCCGTGACATTATTTACCTATAAGAACGTCATACTTTTGCGGAATTGTGACACCCCGGAAATGATTGGTCAATCCGTAGAAAATAACAACAGTGAACAGGATACCAAAGAAAAGTATGGCTTTTGATTGATTTTCGGGGGAGAGTCCTGATAAAGAGCATTTCATTTTCCGGTAATGGACTGCGGCAATATGGCCAAAAAATGAAAGGACAGCAAGCCCGTAGTAGGGAATGAAAAACAGGCTGAAAGGAAAAGTGTTGAGTCCGGCTACCCCGAAATAGAAGTTGGTGTCCAGGTGCAACACGGCACGACCTATCAGGACGGACGTAACGTGAACCAGGAGAAATATGCCCATATACAGCCCGGTCCATATTCTCAGCTTTTCCCAGCCACCTGTTGCCCGCCACTTTTTTCTGCACAGGCTTATCCCGGAAATAATCTGTACGGGCACCGCGGCCAGCAGTATTGTCTCAGCCAATGCATTTCTGTAAAAGAGACGAAGCACCTGCATGATTTCTATATGCTTGTCTGCTCCGGCAATGCTGCAGACATGGTTGAAAAGATGGATCCCGGTAAATACGGAAATCAGGATACCGGACAGGTAGTGAAGTTGTTTCATAAAGGCATTTTTGCAAAATTGCATGGTCTGTGGATAAGTTCATTTGATGCAGATCAAATTCGTTTGTGCGATCCGCGGATCCTGCTCAGCGTTTCAAGTGTGATGCCGAGATAAGAGGCTATATGCATCAGGGGAACCCGCAGGGTAATATCCGGGTTTATTTTGAGCAGGTTCTCATATTTCTGCCGGGCAGTTTCGAACTGAACAGATACGATCCGTTGCTGAAGCCGGAGCATTGTCTGGGTAACAACATATTTGCCCAGCCGGTCAAAATCCCTGTGTTTGTCGGAAAGCCGGAGGAAGCTTTCACGGTCCATTGCCAGTAAAATGGCAGGAGACAGCACCTCGATATAATGAGGACTGGGAATATTTTGAAAAAAGCTGTTGATGGAACAGATGAAATTTCCCTCAAAGGAAAACCAGTCCGTGATATCTTTGCCGTCTTTCAGATAATAAGCCCTGGCGCAACCTTCGTAGAGATAATAAGTGGTATCAGCGTATTGCCCTTCCCTGACCAGGATGGTGTTTTTTTCTGCATGCAGGATGGTGCTGTTTTGCGCTGCATCCAGCAAACATTCTTTACTTAATGGAAAGTATACCTGGCATATGTTTCGGGCTATTGTTTCAAATTCCATTAAAAGACAACTATTTGTTGTCAAATATAGCGCATGTATCCTGATGGGAAACAGCCTTCGGGCACGATCGATATGCCTCTGAAAAAGAAGGGGAAATATCCGGAAGGCTTATGTACATCACACCTGCCTGGCCCTGTACCAGACACTTAGAAGGGTACCGAAGGTAGTTATCAGCACGCCGAGCCATAAAAGATTGATGAATGGAAACTGGAATGCTTTCAGCGTTATATAGTTCATAATAGCGCTGGACTCCTTGATGCCGAGCTCTACCCGGTTTCCTGTTTTATTTACCTCCAGCACCAGGCTCTGCGCCATCACGGTATCCCTTTTGGGAATAACCGTTCCGTCTTTGGTAAATAATGCTGGCTGCGCCTTGAAGGTTGTGCCGTTATTGCCGTATATCGTCACATCTGCCAGCCAGGCACTGTCTACCAGCGGCAGGTCCTTATTGGTTTCTTTATCTGCTTTGATCAGTTGGTCTATAACGATATAACCCTCTGAATAAAATACCGTATCCCCTGTGAGAACAGGAACATGCCTGAAAGTGGAGGTATCCTTGATGCTTTCAGGATCCGGCATAGAAGTAACAAAGGTGAATATATCTTTGTTCCAGTAGTGCCTGGAATCGGGGTTGGCGGAAAGGTTGGTCCTTCCTTCCTCACCTTTGATCAAAAAAGCATTAGGATATAGTGTAAATTCTTCCTTTATCCGGTCGTTTACTGAATCCTTCCAGATATAATGGATCTTAAAATATTTCTTTTCATCATTCGGATAACTGGTATCCCCTGTATAAGTAGCGATGTATTTATTAAGCGGGGTAGGAACGCCCTGTACCAGGGTCACATTCTGCATACCGCTGTCATCTCTTCCTTTGGGAT
>Ga0222429_100837_pt1 | contig 12012 bp, 10 predicted proteins | sample 1B50Ametagenome_FD_182475 | JGI IMG/M metagenome (GOLD analysis project Ga0222429, IMG submission 182475) | Enriched microbial communities from leaf-cutter ant dump, University of Wisconsin, Madison, United States - 1B50A (version 2) | ecosystem: Environmental > Terrestrial > Nest > Insects nest...
TCGGTGGCGGCCTGGGCCTCGGGGTAGGCGCCCAGGTTGGGGCTGTATTCGACGGTCAGGTGGGGCATGGTGCGGGCCTTTGCGGTGGGGTTGGCGGGGGGGTTACAGGGTCTGCGTGGGCACTTTGTGGCGCAGCTCGACCTGGCGGTTGTTCTCGTCCACGAACACCAGCTGCGGCTGGTGGGCGGGCACGTCTTTTTCGTGCACCTGGGCGAACGCGGCGATGATGAGCAGGTCGCCGTTGCAGGCGCGCCGCGCCGCCGAGCCGTTGACCGAGATCATGCCGCTGCCGCGCTGGCCCTTGATGGCGTAGGTGACGAAGCGCTCGCCGTTGTCCACGTTCCAGATGTGGATCTGCTCGTTCTCGATGATGTTGGCGGCTTCCATCAGGTCTTCGTCGATGGCGCACGAGCCTTCGTAGTGCAGCTCGCAGTGCGTGGTCTTGACGCGGTGGATCTTGGATTTGAGCAGGGTGCGGAACATGGGGCTTTCCTTGTCTTACAGGGTGATGCGGGGCACCAGGATGGTGGGCGCGGCGGGCGCGGCCATGGCGGGCCAGTCGCGGCTGTAGTGCAGGCCGCGGCTTTCGTGGCGCATTTGCGCGCTCTGCACGATCAGGTCGGCCACCTGCACCAGGTTGCGCAGCTCCAGCAGGTCGCGCGTGACGTGGAAGTGCGAGTAGAACTCGTGGATCTCGGCCGTCAGCATGGCGATGCGGTGCGCCGCGCGCTCCAGGCGCTTGTTGGTGCGCACTATGCCCACGTAGTCCCACATGAAGCGGCGCAGCTCGTCCCAGTTGTGCGAGATGACGACCGACTCGTCGGCGTCCGTCACGCGGCTGTCGTCCCAGTGCGGCAGCGCCGGCACCTCGGCCGGCGCGGCGGCGGCGATGGCCTGCGCGGCGGCGCGGGCGAACACCATGCATTCGAGCAGCGAGTTGCTGGCGAGGCGATTGGCGCCGTGCAGGCCGGTGTAGGCCACCTCGCCCACGGCGTACAGGCCGGGCAGGTCGGTGCGCCCGGCCAGGTCGGTGAGCACGCCGCCGCAGGTGAAGTGCGCCGTGGGCACCACCGGGATGGGCTGGCGCGTGATGTCTATGCCCAGCTCGGCGCAATAGGCCAGGATGTTGGGGAAGTGCTCGCGCAGGAACGCCGGGCTTTGGTGCGAAATGTCCAGGTGCACGCAGTCTAGGCCGTGCTTCTTCATCTCGAAGTCAATGGCGCGCGCCACCACGTCGCGCGGCGCCAGCTCGGCGCGCTCGTCGTGCTGCGGCATGAAGCGCGTGCCGTCGGGCAGCAGCAGCCGCCCGCCCTCGCCGCGTACCGCCTCGCTGATCAGGAAGGACTTGGCCTGCGGGTGGTACAGCCCCGTGGGGTGGAACTGGATGAACTCCATGTTGGCCACGCGGCAGCCGGCGCGCCAGGCGCAGGCGATGCCGTCGCCGGTGGCGGTGTCGGGGTTGGTGGTGTACAGGTAGACCTTGCCCGCGCCGCCCGTGGCCAGGATGGTCTGCGGCGCGCGGAAGGTGACGACCTCGTCGCCGGCCTCGTCCAGCGCGTACAGCCCCAGGCAGCGCTGGCCCGGCAGGCCCAGCTTGCGGCTGGTGATCAGGTCCACCAGCGTGTGGTGCTCGAAGAGGGTGATGCCCGGGGTCTCGCGCACCACGTCGATCAGCGTCTTTTGCACCGCCGCGCCGGTGGCGTCGGTGGCGTGCACGATGCGCCGCGCGCTGTGGCCGCCCTCGCGCGTCAGGTGCAGGCCGTCGCCTTCGAGCGTGAAGGGCACGCCCAAGGCGCGCAGCCAGCCGATGGAGGCGGGCGCGTTCTCGACCACGAAGCGCGTGGTGGACGGATCGCACAGGCCGGCGCCGGCCACCTGGGTGTCCTGGATGTGCGCGGCAAAGCTGTCGTCGTCGGCCAGCACGGCGGCGATGCCGCCCTGCGCCCAGCGGCTGGAGCCTTCCTGCAGCTCGCGCTTGGTGATCACGGCCACGCGGTGCGTGGGCGCCAGGTGCAGCGCGGCCGACAGGCCCGCCAGGCCGCTGCCTACGATGAGAACGTCGAAGTCGTGTGTTGCCATGTGTCTTGCAGGTTGCGCCACGGCCGCCAGCCATGGCTGGTGGATGAATCAGGCCGGGGTATAGGCCAGCCGTACGTAGATGGGGGCGAAGGCCTCGGCCTGGGTGATCTCGATGAGCGTTTCCTTGGCCAGCTCCAGCAGCGCGATGAAGGTCACGACCAGCACGGTCGGGCCTTTGTCGGGCTGGAACAGCTCCTCGAACGGTGCGAAGCGCCGGCCCTGTAGCGCCTTGAGCAGCTGGCTCATGTATTCGCGCACCGACAGTTCCTCGCGCGTGATCTTGTGGCTTTGCACCAGCCGCGCGCGGCGCATGATGTCGCGCCAGGCCTGCTGCAGCTCGTCCAGGCTCACGTCGGGAAAGCGCGGCTGCAGGCTTTGCTCGATGTACACCTGCGCGCCCAGGAAGTCGCGCCCGTGCTGCGGCAGGCCGCCCAGCTGCTGCGCCGCCAGCTTGATCTGCTCGTATTCGAGCAGGCGGCGCACCAGCTCGGCGCGCGGGTCCTCGGGCTCGGCCTCGCCCTCCTGGCGGCGCGGGGGCAGCAGCATGCGCGACTTGATCTCGATCAGCATGGCCGCCATCAGCAGGTATTCGGCCGCCAGCTCCAGGTTGCGGCTGCGGATCTCGTCCACGTAGCCCAGGTACTGGCGCGTGACATCCACCATGGGGATGTCCAGGATGTTGAAGTTCTGCTTGCGGATCAGGTAGAGCAGCAGGTCCAGCGGCCCTTCGAAGGCCTCCAGGAATACCTCCAGCGCGTCGGGCGGGATGTACAGGTCCTGCGGCAGCGCGAACAGCGGCTCGCCGTATAGGCGCGCCAGCGCCACCTGATCGACCACGTCGGGCATGGCGGCGCCGTCCGTAGGGGGCGCTCTGTCCAGTGCGGCCGTGGTCATGGGGATTAAGCTATGAGATAAATAGCTGTACGCGCTTTGCTGGAGCGCGCAGGAGGGCTATTTACTTTGCGGGATTTTCCCGGAAGGTCTGGAAGTAGACGTAGGGCTTCTGCGCCACGCGGCCGGCGTTGTAGTCCTGCCAGACCTCGGCGTCCACGTCCTTGTCCCACAGCAGCGCGCGGCCTGCCTGCTGCTTGGTGTCCAGATCGGGCTTGCTCGTCTTGAGCTGGTTGATGAACTGCGTGGCGTTGGATTGGTAGTCGGGGCGGCGGAAGAAGGACATGGCGTATCTGTGAAAACCTGTGCAACCGGGCATTTTAGAGCGTAAACACGCTCTTAGCGCCGGGGCCCCCAGCCGTACCACAGGCCGGCCAGCGCCGGGGCCCACAGGCACAGGCCGGCCAGCAGGTCGCCCAGCCCGCCGTCGGAAAACAGCGCGCCGACCAGGCCGACGGCCGTCAGCAGGCCCAGCAGCACCGGCCAGCGCCAGATGTCCCAAAGGGTGGATTCGCGCGGCTCGTTCATGGCGTGACGGCTCCCGGGGCGTCTTCGCCCGCTGCGGCGGTGCTGCGCGCCTCGCCGCGGCGCTTGGCCAGCCACAGGTACAGGCCGCTGCCCAGCACGATGATGGTGAGGATGTCCAGCAGCGCCCAGACGATCTGCATCAAACGCCCGCCGTAGTCGCCGAAGTGCAGCGGCTGCGACACCAGCAGCGCCGTCAGGTACCAGGGCAGGTGCGGCGCGGCGGTGACCTCGGTGGTCTTGGCGTCGATCAGCACGGGCTGCAGCAGGCGCGAGGTGAAGGCCTCGCTGCCGCGCAGGAAGTAGGTGTGGTGGTGCGGGCTGGAGAACGCCGTGCCGGGGAAGGCGATGAACGACAGCTGCGTGCCCGGCGCCTGCTGCAGCGCCACCTCCAGCCCGCGCTGCACCGAGCCACGCTCGGCCAGCGGCACGGTGGGCTGGCCCTGGTAGGGCGCCAGCAGGCTGCTGAGCTGGTCGTACTGCCAGTACTTGATCAGCAGGTCGGCCCAGGTGTTGATCATGCCGGTGCCGCCGACCACGAACAGCCACACCAGCGTGACCGCGCCCAGCAGGTTGTGCAGGTCCAGCCACTTCAGGCGCGTGGTGCGCTCGCGGCGCACGCTGCCGAACGCCAGCTTGCGCATGAACGGGCTGTAGAGCACGGCGCCGCTGACGACGGCGGCCAGCAGCAGCAGCCCCATGAAGCCCAGGAACAGCTTGCCGGCCAGGCCGGCGAACAGGTCCACGTGCAGCTTGAGCATGATCCACATGAAGCCCTGGTCGAAGCGCGGCTGCCCCAGCACGGCGCCGGTGCGCGCATCGACGACGACCGAGCGGAAGTCGTCGGTGGGCGCCGGGGTCGGCGTCAGCGTGACGAACCACAGGTTGGGGTCGTCCTCGGACTGCGAGACGAACTGCACTACCCGGTCGGGGTGCTGGGCGCGGGCCACCTCCAGGACACGATCGAGGCTCACGCGCGGCGTGTCCGCCGGCATGCTGGGGGCCTCCACCTCGGTGCCCAGCAGGTGGCCGAGCTCGTGGTGGAAGATCAGCGGCAAGCCGGTCAGGCACAGGAGCAGCATGAACACGGTGCAGACCAGGCTGCTCCACTTGTGCACCCAGGTCCAGGTCTTGAGGGTCTTGGCTTGCATGGTGGCTTGCTGGAGGAATGGCGCTTAGAACTTGTAGCGCAGCGCCAGCGTGGCGTTGCGCGGCGCGCCGTAGGTGAATTGGCTGTAGGCGGCGAACATGCCGTAGTACGACTTGTCGAACACGTTGTTCACGTTCAACTGCAGCGACAGCTGGCGGCTGAAATCATAGCGCGCCATCAGGCCCACCAGCGCGTACGCCTTCTGCGTGATGCGTTCGGTCTCGCCCAGCGGGTTGGCCGCGTCGGTGTAGGTGTCGCCCTGCCAGGTGGCGCCGCCGCCCAGCGTCAGCCCGTTCCACGCGCCCGGCAGGCGGTAGGTGGTGAAGAGCTTGAGCAGCTTGCGCGGGTAGAGGCTGTTGACGTCGGCGCCGCCCGCGTCGGTGGCCCTGAACTGGGTGTAGCCCGCGGTCAGGTTCCAGCCGCGCGCCAGCTCGCCGCTCAGCTCCAGCTCGAAGCCCCGGCTGGTGGCGCCGTCGGCGGCGCGGTAGGCGGTCTCGGGCGGAACCGTGCCGGGAATGTTCTCGCCGGTGCTTTGCGCTAGATTTTGCTGCTTGATCTGGAACACGGCGGCCGAGGCGTGCAGCCGGCCGTCCAGGAATTCGCCCTTGGCGCCCACTTCCAGGCTCTTGCCCAGGATGGGGTCGAGGTACTGGCCGCTGATGTTGCGTTCCTGCTGCGGCTGGAAGATGTCGGTGTAGCTGGCGTAGGCCGAGACGCTGTCGTTCACGTCGTACACCACGCCGACGTAGGGCGTCAGCTCGTGCTTGAACGCCATGTCGACGGGCGGGGTGTACATGTCGCCGCCCTTGCGCTCGAAGCGCGTCAGGCGCGCGCCGGCAATCACGCGCAGCGGGTCGGCCAGGTGCAGCCGCACCACGCCGTAGACGGCGTTCTGCGTCACGGTGTTGTCGCCGTAGTAGCTCAGCGGGCCCCAGGCCGGCTCGGGGTAGCTGCCGTTCCAGGTGTTGAAGTCCGGCGCCATGGCGCCGCTAGCGGCCCGGCTGTCGGCGTTGAACTGCTGCTTGGCGTGGGTGAAGCCCAGGGCCAGCTCGTGCTTGCGGCCCAGCCATTCGAACGGGCCGCTGGCCTGTAGGCCCACGTCCTCCTGCGTGGTAGCCACCTTGTAGGAGCCGGGCGACGTGAACATGCCCAGGCCGGTGGCGCGGTCGGGCGCGCCAAACAGGTACAGCAGGTGCGAGTCGGCCTTGCGCTTGCTGTGGTTGTAGCTGGCGCCCAGCTTCCAGCCGTTGTCGAACTGGTGGTCGAGCGCGGCGAAGTAGTTGTCGGTCACGGAATTCCAGCGCACCCAGTCGGCCGACGTGGTCTTGGAGCGATCCCATTGCGTGTGGCTGCCGTCGGCGAACCAGACCGGCAGGCCGCCCCACATCGCGCCGCGCGTGTCGTTGTCCTGGCGGCTCAGGCCGGCGCGCAGCAGCGTGCGCGGGGTCAGGTCGGCCTCCACGGTGGTGAACAGCGTCGTGCTGTCGTTGCCCAGCAGGTCGATCCAGCTGTCCTTGCGGCTGTCCTCGGCCACCAGGCGGGCGCGCACGGTCCTGGCCTGGTTCAGCGGGGCGGACAGATCCACCATGGCGCGGCGCTGGCTCCAGCTGCCGAGTTCCAGTTCGGCCGTGCCGGTGAATTCCTTGCTGCGCGCGCGCTTGCGCACCAGGTTGATGGCGGCCGACGGGTCGCCCGCGCCGGTGGTCAGGCCGGTGGCGCCGCGCACCACCTCGACGCGGTCGTACATCGACAGGCTGGTCAGTATCTCGCCCGAGCTCCAGGGCTGCTCCCAGGTGGTGGGCACGCCGTCGATCATCAGCGTGTTGATGTCGAAGCCGCGCGCGGTGAACTGCGCGCGGCTGGTCTCGTACTGGTTGACGGACACGCCCGTGGCGTTGTTCACCACGTCGGTGATGTTGGACAGGCCCTGGTCTTCGATGCGCTGGCGCGTCACCACCGACACCGATTGCGGCGTGTCGCGCAGCGCCAGGCCCAGCGGCGTGGCTGCGCTGGACTTGCCGGCCGTGCTGTACAGGCCGGTGTTCTCGGTGGTGTCGCTGGGCGCCGCGGACTGCACCTTGACCTCGGGCAGCGTGCCGCTGGCCTGCTGCGCGCCGGCGGCGGCGGGCAGCGCCATGGCGACGCAAAGCCCCAGGTCCTTGAGCGTTTTGGCGGCGCCCGCGCCTCGTCCATCCCTCTGCATGTGTCGTACCAATCGTATGAAGTTGCGTTGAAGCCAGATATGCCCTGGCGGGCAGGTGGATTGACGAATGTCAATCCGAGCAATCGAGCATGCTAGCGCAAACGAGAATGATTTTCAATAAATAAAAAAACACTCGTTCTTATTTGTATCTGGTACGCAACGGCGCAACCGCCGGCGCAGGGGACTGCGCCGTGCGGGGCATTTTGTTACGGCGCGATCTTGCGCTTGAGCGCCTGCGCCACCGGCTGCGGCAGGCTGGGCAGCGACTTGAGCACCCAGGGCAGCACCTTGCGCTTGGCGCCGGCGAGCGACTCGGGCACCAGCGCCTCGATCAGGTGCGGGCCGGGCTGGGCCAGTGCGTATTCCAGCGCCTGGCAGAAGTCCTCGGCCGTCTGCGCGCGCGCCGCGTGCACGCCCATGCCCTGGGCCAGCTGGGCGAAGTTGAGCTGCGGGCCGTGCAGGTCGAGCTGGGATTGGGCCTTGGGGCCGGCCTCGTCGGCGCCGACGCGGTCGAGCTCGATGTTCAGCACCGAGTAGCTGGCGTTGTTGAAGATGATGGCCGTCACGTTCAGGCCCTCGCGCGCCATGCTCCACAGCGCCTGGATGGTGTACATGGCGGTGCCGTCGCCGATCAGCGCGATCACCGGCCTGTCGGGGCAGGCGATCGCCGCGCCCACGGCGTTGGGCAGGCCCTGGCCGATGGCGCCGCCCGTGAGCGTGATCAGGTCGTGGCGCGGGCAGCCGGTGGTCATCGCGCCCAGCATCAGGCCGCTGGTGATGGCCTCGTCGATCAGGATGGCGCGCTCGGGCAGCAGCGCGCCCACGGCCTCGCAGACCTTGGCTGCGGTGAGCGGCCCGTGCGGGCGGCCTGGGCGCTGCGGGACCTGCAGCCGGGGCTGGGCCTGGCCGGCGCCCAGCGCGGCGGCGAGCTTGCCCAGGCTGGCCGCGGCGTCCTGCTCGGGCGCGGCCAGGGTGTGCACGGTGCAGCTGCCGGGTACCAGGTAGCTGGGCTTGCCGGGGTAGGCGAAGAAGGAGACGGGGGCTTTCGCATCGACCAGGATCAGGTGTTCGATCGGCGCGAGCTGCACGCCGGCCATCTCGGCCAGGTAGGCGATGCGCTCGACCGCGGGCAGGCCGGCGCCGCGCTCCAGCCGGGTGGGGAAGACCTCGGCTAGCAACTGCACCCCGCTGTGCGCGGCGATGCGCGCGGCCGCCAGCAGCGTCGGCTCGCGCAGCGCCTGGCCGCCCAGCAGCAGCGCCACCTTGCCGCCCGAGCGTATCGCCTGCGCGGCGGCCTGCACGGCGGCGTCGCCGGCCGGCTGCGGCGCTGGGGCGGGCGGCGGCGGGCAGGGCTGGCCGCCTTCGCCCCACGACACGTCGGCGGGCAGGATCAGCGTGGCCACCTGGCCGGGCAGGCCGCGCGCTGCGGCAATGGCGTCCACCGCGTCCTGGCACAGCGCGGCCGTGGTCTGCGAGGTGCGCACGAAGCCGGGCGAGACGTTGCGCGCCACGGTCTCGATGTCGCTTTGCAGCTGCGCGTCGTACTGCGTGTGGGTGGTGGCGTGGTCGCCCACGATGTTGACCACCGGCACCTTGCCCTTGCGCGCGTTGTGCAGGTTGGCCAGGCCGTTGCCCAGGCCGCAGCCCAGGTGCAGCAGCACGGCGGCGGGCTTGCCGGCCATGCGGGCGTAGCCGTCGGCCGCGCCGGTGGCCACGCCCTCGAACAGCGCGAGCACGGCGCGCATGCGCGGCTCGCTGTCCAGCGCGGCGACGAAGTGCATCTCGCTGGTGCCGGGGTTGGAGAAGCAGACCTCGACGCCCGCGTCGGCCAGGGTCTTCATCAATGCGTGTGCGCCGTTCATGGAAACTCCTTGATTGATAGCTGGTTGCGCTTATCTGGTAAGCGTTAGATGCCAATTTGGCTTGAACCTAGAAATGGCAGTTGAACGCGCTCGCCAGTGCCGTGATCGGCGTGCCAGGCAAGGCGTGACGACGCAGCGGGCTAATGCCCGCAAGGAGGAGCAACGCGGCATGGCGCGGCGAGCGCGGTGCTGGCGAGTGCGTAGCGTGTTCACCCCGCAGGTGATGGTCAACGCAGCAGTGAAAGTCAGTATTCATGCAGTTCTCGTGAAGATGGCAAGCGGTCAACTGCCGTTTCTAGGTTGACATATAGAGATGGCTGCGGCCAATGTCGGCCACGCGGGTGACGCCTGCCAGGCGCATGGTCACGGCCAGTTCGCGCCGCCAGGTCGCCAGCAGCTGCTGCACACCCTCCTGGCCGCCGCCGGCCAGCGCCCAGACCCAGGGCCGGCCGATCAGCACGCCGTGCGCGCCCAGCGCCAGCGCCTTGAACACATCGGCCCCGCTGCGTACGCCGCCATCGACCAGCACCTGGGTGCGCGCGCCCAGGTCTTGCGCGATGGCGGGCAGCGCGTGGGCGGTGGCGGGCGCGCCGTCGAGCTGGCGTCCGCCGTGGTTGCTGACGACGATGGCGTCGGCGCCGCTGTCCACGGCGGCGCGGGCGTCATCCACGTCGAGCACGCCCTTGATGACGAGGCGCCCGCGCCACTGGCCGCGCAGCCAGGCGATGTCGGCCCAGGTCACGCTGGGGTCGAACTGCGCGTCCACCCAGGCCTTGAAGGCGTTCAGGTCGCGCCCGCCCGGCACCTGCGCGGCCAGGTTGCCGAAGATCAGCGGCTTACCGCCCAGCGCCACGCGCCGCACCCAGCCGGGGCGCGCCAGCACCTGGCTGGCGCGCAGCAGCGCGGCGCGGGCGCTGCCGTGCGCCAGGCCGTTGCGCGTGTCGCGGTGGCGCAGGCCGGTGGTGGGCAGATCGACGGTGAACACCAGCGTGCGGCTGCCCGCCTCCCAGGCCTGCTGCAGCAGCGCCTGCACCGCGCCCCGGTCGCGCAGCATGTAGAGCTGGAACCAGGGCGGTGTGCCGGCGGCCGCCGCTACTTCGGCCAGCGGGCAGATGCCGACGGTGGACAGGGTGAAGGGCACGCCAGCGGCAGCGGCGGCGCGCGCCGCCTGGGCTTCGCCCCGGCGCGCCATCATCCCCGCCAGCCCGATGGGCGCCAGCGCCAGCGGCATGGCGCAGTCCTGCCCGGCGAGCTGGCAGCGGGTCTCGACCTGGGACACGTCCACCAGCACGCGCTGGCGCAGCCGCAGGGCGGCAAAGCCCTGCACGTTGGCGGCCAGAGTGGCTTCGTCGCCGGCGCCGCCGTCCACGTAGTCGAACAGAAAGCGCGGCAGGCGCCGGCGGGCAAGGGTGCGCCAGTCGGCGGCGGTGGCGGGGTAGGACATATCAGTTCTCCATGACGTTGTGCGCCACCCACAGCGCACGAAACCGGCGCGGCCCCAGGTACGGGTGGCGGCCCAGGCGCGGGCAGCTTCGCTCCGGCCGCCCCGCAGCGAAGGCTGCGTCCCCCTCCCACGCGCAGCGTGAGAGAGGAGGGGGAAGGCGCCGAAGGCGACCCAGGGGGGCTTCCTCTCAAGCAGCATGGGCGGCATGCGCAATGCGGCCTCGGCCAAAGCGCCGCATGAGCAGCGCAAACGCCAGCCCGCCCGTGTACATCAGCACGCCGTAGATTGCGCCGGGGATGGCTATTTCGTCGTTCTTGAGCACGGTGCTGGCAATCACCAGTGCCAGAGCGGCGTTCTGCACCGATGTCTCGATGCCCAGCGTGACCGACTGCGGGTGCGACAGCCTTGCCGCCCAGGCCACGGCGAAGCCCAGCGCCAGCATGCTGACGTTGAGCACTACGGCGAACGGCGCCAGCGAGGTGAAGTTCTCCAGTATCTGGTTCCAGCCCTTGGCCATGGCCAGCACCACGATGATGACGAAGAACACCGTGGCGATGTTGGTGGCGCGCAGCTCGAAGCTCAGCGCCCAGTCAGTGAAGCGCCGCCGCGCCCACATGCCCAGGCTGACGGGCACGCCCAGCACCAGCGCCACCTGGCCCATCATCTGGCCCACGGGGACGTGGACGGCCTGCTGCGCGCCCATGAAGTGCCCCAGCGCCCAGGTGACGACCAGCGGCAGCGTGAAGATGGTGAGCACGCTGGCGACGGCGGTGAAGCTCAACGCCAGCGCCACGTCGCCGCGCGCCAGGTAGGTCAGCAGGTTGGACGTGCTGCCCGTGGGGCAGGCCGCCAGGATCATGAAGCCCACGGCGTACACGCCGCTGATGCCCAGCAGCTTGAGCATGAAGTAGCACGCCAGCGGCAGCAGCACGAAGTGGCACACCACCCCGACCAGCAGCGCGCGCGGCTGCGTGAAGATGCGCCGGAAGGCGGTGGGCGTGAGCCCCAGGCCGAGCGAGAACATGATGAACGCCAGGATCAAGGGCAGCAGCACGCCCGAAATGAAATCGCCTTGCATGGTTTTTTTGTCTCCTTGTGATGGTGTGAATCGTTGTGCCGTGTCTCAGCGGTTGCGCCAGAACATCGCGCCCAGCACCTTGCTGGGCCGGCCCGCATACGGCGGCAGCAGAAAGTCCACGGTGCGCATCGGCCCCTGGCGAAACACCGGGCGCAGCTTGGAAAACGTCATGAAACCTTCGTGCCCGTGGTAGTGGCCCATGCCGCTGTTGCCCACGCCGCCAAAGGGCAGCGCGTGCTGGCCGGCGTGCAAGAGCGTGTCGTTGAGCGTGACGCCGCCCGACAGCGTCTGCTCCAGGTACTGCCGCTGCAGGCGCTTGTCGTCGCTGAACAGGTACAGCGCCAGCGGGTGCGGGCGGTCGTTGACGTAGCGCAGCACCTCGTCGTGCTGGCGGTACGGCAGGATGGGCAGCAGCGGGCCGAAGATCTCGCGCTGCATTACCTGCATGCCGTCGTGCACGCCCAGCAGCGCCACCGGCGGCATGATGCGCCGCGCCGCATCGCCCGGCTGGCCCGGGCACAGCGGCACGGCCTGCGCGCCCTGGTCGATGGCATCTGCCAGCATGGCCTGCAGGCGGTCGTACTGGCGCTGGTCGATGATGGCGGTGTAGTCGCCGTTCGTCAGGTCGGGGTAGCGCTGCGCGATGATCTTCCGGGCGTGTTCGATGAAGGCCTGCTCCTGGCCCTGGGGCACGAACAGGTAATCGACGTTGGTGCAGATCTGCCCGGCGTTGAGCATCTTCACCCACAGGATGCGCTCGGCGGCCTTGTGGGTGAAGAT
>Ga0222429_100845_pt1 | contig 11690 bp, 13 predicted proteins | sample 1B50Ametagenome_FD_182475 | JGI IMG/M metagenome (GOLD analysis project Ga0222429, IMG submission 182475) | Enriched microbial communities from leaf-cutter ant dump, University of Wisconsin, Madison, United States - 1B50A (version 2) | ecosystem: Environmental > Terrestrial > Nest > Insects nest...
TTTCCACTAGCTGCGAACGGCTGTTGGAAGGCTGGTAGTTTTCTATTGCGGCTTTGATGTCTTCATCAGCTACGCCAAAAAATTTGCCTGCCCCCGCTGCCGCTAATATATTGGGCAGGTTATAATCTCCCACCAGATGGCTCTTTACCTGCATGGTATCCTGCAGCAGGATATCAATGAATGGCTGATTATTTTCAATCACTCCGTTCAGGTCGGCATTACGGGTGCCGTAGGTAAAGATCTTTAACCCCCGGCTCATTTCCCTCAGGTACATATAGTCCCACATCACAAATGCGGTTCCGTTGTGACTTCGTAAATAATCATAGAGCTCGCCTTTTCCCTTTCTTACTCCTTCTTCACTTCCAAAGCCTTCCAGGTGCGCTTTCCCACAATTGGTTATCAGGCCGTGCGTAGGATCTGCGTATTGGCAATAGCCTGCAATCTCTCCCCGGTGATTTGCGCCCATTTCTATAACAGCCATTTCCGCATCAGCCTTTATAGATAATAGGGTGAGCGGTATCCCTATATGGTTGTTGAGGTTGCCAACCGTTGTATAGGTTCTGTATTTTTGTGATAATACCGCATGCATCAGCTCTTTGGTGGTTGTTTTTCCGTTGCTGCCGGTAATACCAATAAATGGTATGGAGAACTGCTGCCGGTGATAACCCGCCAGCTGCTGTAATGTTGTCAGCACATCCTCTGTCCTGAAAATCCGGGCATCAGAAAACCCCGGATCTTCGTCTACCACAACGTAAGATGCTCCCGCATCTAATGCCTTTTTCGCAAACACATTACCGTTAAAGCTGGGCCCTTTCAGTGCAAAGAATATATCGCCGGGAGCAAGCTTCCGGGTATCTGTTTGTACCCCGGGGTTGTTTGTATATATTTCGTACAGTTTCTCAAGCATAATGCAAATGTAAAAAAGGAACAGGATCGGGCTTACTTAAAGCCGGGAACATTATTTTGCCACCAGCGGCTGATCTCCCCGGTGATCCGGTCGTCATACCTGCGTTCTTCAAAAACCTCTACCGACCGGATGCCCCGTATCACGTTTGTAACGAATATTTCGTCCGCTTCTCTCAAAAACGGCACTTCCATGGAAATTTCCCGGATAGGGTAACCTGCTGCGCCGGCCTGTTGCAGGAGGTATCTGCGTGCCACACCTTCCACGCAGCCTTCACCAACAGAGGGCGTATATATTTTCCCTTCTTTGATACAGAAGAGGTTCGCGATGCTGGTTTCCGCTACCCGGCAAAACTGGTTCATGACAACAGCATCATGCAGGTTGTTTTTTGCTGCGTGCAAAGCAGCGATGGTACAGGGTAGAAAATTATTCGATTTGATGCAGGAATAGGTGCCGGCAGCTTTTACAGCGTCATAACATATGCCGATGCGCAGTCTTTCACCGGAATGGGGCGGGGGAGGATATACTTCTACGATATACTCCGGCGCCTGGTGGGCAAGCGGGTGCATCCCTCCGTTTCCGCGGAAAACATTCATCCTTACCACGGATTTTTCCAGTAGCTGGTTTGCTTTGCAGAGCCTGAGAATAATGGTTGATAATTTCCGGGGAGAAGGGAAGGCAGCGATGTTGAACTGCATAAGAGACATGCCCTTGAATAACCTGTCCATATGCAGCTTTTCCAGTACAATCCGCCCGTCCGAAACCTGCATGGTTTCAAATATACCGTCTCCATAACGCAAAGACCGGTTGGAAGGACTGATTACGGTAGCATCCGGAGCAACAAGCCTGCCATTATAAGAAAAGAAATTTCCCGGCATCAGGTTCTTCTGTTTAGCTATTTGTCGTCTATAATGCCGACCCTGATGGCGTAACGTACCAGTCCGGCCATTGATCTTACACCCAGCTTCGATTTGAGTTTATCACGTATGGCTTCCACTGTCCGCGGACTGAGCCCTACCTCATCCGCAATTTCTTTTGTGCTTTTTTCCTCGCACATTAGCTTTAATATGTGTTTCTCCTTATCCGTAAGCTTTGCTTCCTGCGCACCAGGCGATTCGTTGTTCCTGTTCTTCAGACCATCAAGCAGCGCAATATTGGTCTTTTCATTGAAGAAATACTCATTTTGATAACAGGTCCTGATCGCTTCGTATATTACTTCGGAGTCGGAATCTTTGGTAAGATATGCGTTAGCGCCCAGTTCCATCAGCTTGGAGATCATAGAATGCTCGTTGTGCATCGTAAGCATTATGATCTTCATGTCCGGGTAATTCTTCCTCAGCTCCGGAAGTGTTTTGATGCCATCCATAATGGGCATTTGAATATCAAGCAATACCACATCAGGCTGTAAATGCTTCAGTAAGTGCAATAACTGTTGCCCGTTGTCTGCCTCACCTATCAACCGGATATCTTTTTTTGTACCGAGTGCTGTTTTTACGCCTGCTCTGAAAAGCACATGATCGTCTGCAATAATTACTTTTACAGGGGTTACGAGTTCCAATGGTTTCATCATTTTATTATTGGTTCAATATATGTGTAGGTTCATTACATCTCTGTTTGTGAAGCTTACCATATATTTTTTAAAGGTAGTATCAAATTCCAAATAAGGCTAAAAATCAACAAATAAATCCGGTATCAATTGTTCAGCCCGTAAGCCGTTCCCGGTCTCCATCTGGTTCATTTTTTATATGTCGTTCAAATATAGGGGTTAATTGATGTTTTTGAAACAGCATCCGGCTTTTGGGCCGATTATCCAGTAATTGGTTGGAGATCCCGTCTCTATTTTCAGAACCCCCGTAAGGTTAGCTGATGAGCTTATTACGCATTCCGTACATAACCAGCCCTGCAATGGTTTTAGCGCCTACCTTTGATTTCATGTTTTGTCTTACGGTCTCTATTGTACGGGGACTTAAAAAAACCTCCTTCGATATTTCCTCGGTGGTTTTGTCTTCAGAAATGAGCTTTAATATTCTCAGCTCTTTTTCTGAGAAGGTTACCGGGTTGGGATAAAACTGCCTGATCTGTCTTTTGTGCTGCAGTTTTAGCAACACCGCCTTATTGACCAGCTCATTAAAATAAAAATCGTCGTTCATGCAGGTCAGTATGGCATTGTATATTTCTTCCGGATCGGTATTCTTCGTCAGGTACGCATTTGCGCCCATTTCCATCATTCTTGATATCATTTCCTGGTCATCGTACATGGTCAGCACAATGATCTTGATATCTTCATATTCTTTGCGAATAAGCGAAATTGCGTTTACACCATCCATCTCAGGCATCCGTATGTCCATCAGCAGAACGTCAGGCAACTTGATCTTGATCTTGTGCATCAGGTCTTTCCCGTTTTCCGCCTCCCATATTATTTTTAAATATTCTTTCCCGCTCATCGCCATCCTGATGCCATCCCTGAAGATCTTGTGATCGTCAGCAATAGATACTTTAATCTGGTAGTTGTTGGTTGTCATGGGCATTTCCTGGTATTGGTTAAATTTCCGATTATCAAAGGTTAATTAATTTTTTTGAATAATGAACACGTACTGCATCAGCCAAACACTAGTAAAAATACCTAGTAAAAAACCTATAAAATTCACCGATTTCTGCTTGCGTCTCCCGCTGTTTCCCAACGTAATTTTGCTTTGAAATTCATGCTTTCGCATTCCGTTTGCGCTCATTTCATGCCGAAAAGCACCTGCCATGCCGGCGTTGCAAAATTGGCGAGCAAATATAGTAAAATTACTATAATTTAAAAGTATTTTTACTTTATTTTTAGTTTATACTCAGTCACTAATCTTTGCTGTAATACTTTCTCCATCTGCTTTTTGTTTAACATATATCAACGGATACAACTATGGACCTGTTGCTCATATTGATGAAGCAGGTCATTTTTGGCGCTAGTCAATCCTTACTTTCTTATTAAACCACAAAACTTTTAACTATGACACAAAAAGAGACATTTGTGAAAAACCCGGGTATTTCTCTTGCTGAGATCGGAGAGCATATTGGCTTTGAGAAAGGAGCCAAAATGGTAAAAGATTACTATGACACCTTTGGCGAAAACGCATGCCACTTTGTAGGCAGGAACATATTGCTGAAAATGCTGGAGCAACCTGATTGTGTTGGCATTAACGTGTATAAAGGGTTAAACGATGCCGGCGTTGCCACCTACGTTTTTGTTGGCGTGGACTCAACCGGTAAAGCCATCCTGGAATATACTGCCATCAACGACGGCGGTAACCTTTCCAAAGAAATAGGCCTTGTGACCAACAGGTTTTCCAAAAAGGAAGGATGGTGGTCCTGGGATTTTGAAGATATAGGCATCAGCGTAAAATAGCTAAAAACAGTATAATTCTGGTTCTTCAATAACTTTTAAGTAGCTATATTTGGAGAAAACGACGGAATATATACGAAATTTTACGAAATATTGCCCTGGTCTCTGACCTGCTCCCCTTAATCCTATTTATTTTCCTTGCCAATGCAAGGAAGAATTTAGGGTTAAGGGTCTTTTTTGTTTCTATACTGTATAGCCTGTTTCTTAATTTTTTTGTTCTTTCCAACAGGACCATATGGCAGGAATATTACCTGCTTACCCTTGCCATTACTACTATCCTGGAGTTTTTCCTGTTTTCTTATTTCTTCTCCCGCACGTTTCAGTCGCTGACTATAAAACGGATGTTATACGTGGTTACGTTTGCAGTGGGGGTCTACCTGTTTTATGAAATCATAACCACTCCCCGGGATGTGTATGATCCCACTCCTTCCGTCATCAGCTCTCTTATCATTCTTGTTTATTGTATTATCTTTCTTTATGAACGGGTAAAGGATATCAGCGTACCGTATTTTTATTTTACCGCTACTTTCTGGGTGGTAGTGGCGTTGATCGTATATTGTGCCGGTACTTTCTTCGCGTTGATGTATGCTAAAAGTTTTATCGAGGGAAAGGATGAGAACGAATATGATATCATTCACGATTCGTTATATCTTTTTAAGAATTTGATTTTAATTATCGCATGCTTTTCAACCGACAGTAAAAACACGTATACCAAACTAAAAGACGGAAGAAATACGTTAAACAAATATACCTGAAACCCGACATGAAAGCCCCTATGATTTTATTGCAAACAGACCGGATATCCGGCATTGTGCTTTTCGGAACGTTGGGGATGCTCGCGTTAGCTATCGGTATGATCATTTTTATCATTTTTCACCAGAGAAGGGTCATCCGGTACCAGATGCAGCTCCAGGAGATGGAGGAAGAGCAGCAGAAGCTGCTGTTAAATGCATCCATCAGGTGGCAGGAAGAAGAGAGGCAACGTATTGCCGCCGATCTTCATGACGATGCGGGACCCTTACTGGCAACGGCCAGGTTGTACCTGAACGAAAACCTTGTACACCAGGATATTAACACCCAGCTGCAAAGTATTTACAATGCCAAGCAGATCATTGACGACACCATTCAACTGATCAGGAACATTTCGCACAGCCTGATGCCGCCTACCCTGAAAAACTTTGGTCTGGAATCCGCAGTGAATGATCTTTTTCAAAAGATCAGCGGCTCGGGCATGGTAAATGCAAGCTGCCGTTTTCATGATTACCGCGAAAGGCTGCGCCCGGAACAAGAATTGCTGATTTTTCGCGTTATCCAGGAACTGGTGAACAACATTTTAAAGCACAGCAGCGCCAGCTTTATCCATGTTACGCAGAATTACGATGACCAGCGGTTTTTTATCAGGCTGCATCACGACGGGAAAGGCATCACACAGGCAGATTTTGAGAAGCTGAATAAAAGTGCGGCGGGACTGGGGCTTAAAAATATTCAAAGCCGGGTGAAAGTGCTGAAGGCCAGAATAGAATTTGAAAAAGATATATCAAAGACCTATTTTAAAGTGACACTTGATATACCTGTTGAAAATATTGAACACATAACGTAACCCTTGGGAAATAACAAAGAGGATTTTTATGAGTATTATCAGAGTAGCCATAGCAGATGATCACCAGTTATTCCGCAAGGGGGTCATATTGTCTCTGCGCCCTTATACCAATATCAAGTTTGTGCTGGAGGCAGAGAACGGGCAGGAGTTACTGGATGGTATACCCGAAGCGCAGCCGCAGGTGATATTGATGGACCTGCGCATGCCTGTAAAAGATGGTATTGAAGCCACTAAAACGATCAGCAAGGAATACCCCGATATATATGTTATTGTGTTATCCATGTATGAGGATGAACGGTTTGTTTCCCACCTCATGGAAAACGGTGCCAACGGGTACCTTTTAAAGAGCGCAGATCCGGCAGAAATAAAAAAGGCTATCGTGGAGGTAATGGCCAAAGGCTATTATCTTAACAATTTCGTAAATAAGGTCTTGCTGAAAAAATCCCATGTCAAAGCCAGAACAGCACCTTCCCTCAGCAACGAAATAGTGGTAAATGACAAGGAAAGAGAAGTGCTCCGGCTGTTATGCATGGAGTTTACGGCATCAGAAATAGCCCAAAAAATGGAGATCAGCGCCAGAACGGTAGAAGCCATTAAAGACAGGCTGATGGAACGGTTCAACCTGCGCAATACTGCCGGCCTTGTTTTCTTTTCGGTAAAAAATAACCTGATAGACTAAGTCCTTCCTGTTCCGGTCGTTTCATTTGTAAACTTTAGCTATTTTAGCGGCAAGTAAACTATATAGCAGATGAAATACATGTTATTTGCCGGGATCCTTTTTATGTCTGTCCGGGCAGCCGCCCAGACCCCTGAAGAAAAGCTGGCAGCAAAGGGTATCAGGCTTTCGGAAGTAAGCAAACCCGTAGCCAACTATGTAAATGTTGTCCGCACAGGCAACCTTCTTTTCCTGGCTGGTAAAGGTCCTCTTGTGAACGGGGAATATATAAAAGGCAAGCTGGGTAAAGACCTCACTGTTGAGCAGGGATACAAGGCTGCCGAGATCACCGCTATTGATCAGCTTTCCGTGTTAAAGGCGGAGCTGGGCGATCTTTCAAAAGTGAAACGTATCGTAAAAGTGAACGGTTATGTGAACAGTGAAAGCGATTTTTATGATCAGCCGGCTGTGATCAATGGCTTCTCCGACATGATGGTATATGTATTTGGTGAAAAAGGAAAACACGCCAGGACCTCACTGGGCGTTAATACGCTTCCATCTAACATTGCGGTAGAAATTGAGCTGATCGTAGAAGTAGAATAACTATCCTATTACGAGGCTCAGCAGCATTACGGCACAAAGCCCTACAATAGCGACAATGGTTTCCATAACGGACCATGATCGTATGGTATCTTTTATGCTGAGGTTGAAGTATTCTTTGAACAGCCAGAAGCCTCCGTCATTTACATGGGAGAACATAAGGCTGCCGGCGCCGATGGAGAGTACCATCAGGTTGGGGTCTACGCCGCTCTGTATCACCAGGGGGCCTACAATGCCGGCAGTGGTCAGTCCCGCCACGGTAGCCGAACCTATGCATACCCTTATGATAGCGGCAATTATCCAGGCGGTAATAAGCGGATGCAGGGTGATCCCCTGCAGCGAGTCTGCAATTTCCTTGTTTACACCGCTCACGGTCAGCACTTCTTTAAAGGCGCCCGCACCTGCAATGATCAATAAGATCATGGCGATGTCTTTTACCGCGCTTTCATAGGTGTCCATGATCTTTTTCATGCTCATACCTGTGCCCCTCCCAATACTGAAAGTGGCGAACAGCAATGCCACCAGCATAACGATCATGGGGTTGCCCCAAAATGCAAGTTGTCCTTTCAACGCGGGCGCATCCGACACAGAAGGCAATATGGCGGTAGCGATCAGCAGCAATACAGGAAGCAGGGAAGTCAGCAAACTGTTCTGCAGGCTTGGCAACTTCTCCTCGGGAATAACTGCCGGCCGGAAGGTAGCAAGCGGGTGCGCTTCTATATTCCTGAGCGTTTTAGCGAAAATGGGACCTGCAATAATGATGGCCGGCGTGGCCACCACCAGCCCGTACAACAGGGTCCGCCCCATATCTGCGTTAAACTGCTGCACCAATGCTGCCGGCGCGGGATGCGGTGGCAGGTACCCGTGGGTGACAGACAATGCAGAAAGCATGGGAATACCGATATAAACAGCGGGTAGCTTATACTGGTAGGATATCGTAAAGATCAAAGGGACCATCAGCACAAAACCGACATTATAGAACAGGGGTATGCCTATAATGAAACCCGTTATCATCAATGCCCAGCGGATATATTTTGTACCTGCCCGCTTCATAAGGGAAGTGGCGATCTGCTGCGCGGCCCCGCTTTCGGCTACCAGCTTCCCCAGCATAGCGCCCATCACGATCACGCCTGTAAGCGCACCCAGTGTATCGCCCATACCTTTTTCAACAGCCCCCGCAATTTTATCCATCGGTATTCCCAGCCACCAGCCGCCAAGCAAAGACACAATAAGAAATGACAGGAACGTATTGAACTTACCCCAGGTGATCAGTAATATAAGCAGCAGCAGGCAGGAGGCGATAATTATAAACGTCATTCGGCAAAAATCATTAATGGATCAAACAGTCAGTCAGGCGTATTTCAAATTTTGCAGGTGGGCAAAGGCTCCTGCCTGTAACTTCCCCTAAGGGGCCAGTATCTCACCAACCGGAAAATTTGTACAGAGCGACAATTTGGAATACACCCGTCAGTTCCTGTGGAAACTGTCAGCTAATATAAATGATTAATTTTAGTATACCCGATTTAATGGTTACAATCATTTGTATGACAATGATTGGCCTTCCTGCAAAAACGGTAATTAATGTAGTGGGCGGAAACAATGAGAATGACAGCAGGGATCAGGATCCATATATGATAATCGTGAAATGCTTCCTTCAGCAACAGGCAGGCAATACCACCGCTGAACAATATAATGGGAAGCAACTTATGATGGTGTTTTTTATATCCGTGGTAAAGCGCAAACACACCAATAGCAAAAGCCAGGAGTATCATGAACAATTCAAAATAGAAATTATTTATGATGTTGATGCCCAATACCGGCAAGCTACTGATCATCAATGGCAACACTGCGCAATGTATAGCGCAGGCCACGGAAGCGGTAACTCCAAGTGCATCATAGTTGATTTTGAACATCCGGTTAAAATTTGGGGGACAAATATACGAATTTTATGCAACTTTGTTGCAATTGATATAAATCATACGGAATTTAGCCTATCTGCTGCACAAAAGGGATGAGATGGGTTGTACCTTTGAGATATGAGTAAGAAAGCCTGGATCTACCTTCTCTTTTTCGTAGCGTTGCTGGGAGGGTTTTATGTTTTTTTATTGAATATCATTGATACTTCCAGGTCGCGGTTGCCGGTTTTGAGCAATGTGCAACCCTTCAGCTTCGTCCGCCAGGATGGAGAAACCGTTTCTGAGAAAGGAGTTGACGGGAAAGTATATGTGGCAGAATACTTTTTTACAACCTGCCAGGGGATTTGTCCCAAAATGAACACCAACATGAAAAAGGTGTACGATGAGCTGAAGGGTGAAAAAGATTTCATGATCCTGTCGCATACGGTAGACCCCACGAACGATACGGTTGACCGGCTTAAGTTTTATGCAGATTCAATGGGCGCCAATGTAGATAACTGGTGGTTTTTAACCGGCAACAAGGCACAATTATATAAATCTGCGAGGGAAAGTTACATAATTGACGATCCTAAAAATAACGCAGCCAATATTGAAGAAGATTTTCTGCACACCCAGTTTTTTGCGTTGGTGGACAAAAACGGCAGGGTAAGAGGAGTATATGACGGTTTAAAGAAGGCGGAAGTTAACAAGCTGGTAAAAGATACCAGGGACCTGTTAAGCGAAAACAGGGAAAGTCAGGGATTTTAACAACGACGTTTCCTGCACCGGATACAGACCCCATATAAAATTACAGGATAACAAGCAGGAGGAAGTAAGTTCTTCATCAATGATACGACCACCCTCCTGCCGCAAAAACGCAACGATGTTGTAGTGGAAAGGATGATCGTGTGTATAGAGACTGCAGGTTGAGTACCGCTAAAACAAAGACAAAAAAAGGTTGCCTTTATGGTAAAAGACAACCTCTTTCAATATCCTGTTGTATGTTGAGTATAACGATTATTTCATTTTTTTCGCGTCATCCAGGAACTTCGCCAGTCCGATATCTGTTAACGGATGCTTCAGTAGTCCCAGGATGGGTTCCAGCGGGCAGGTACAAACATCTGCTCCCAGCTCAGCAGCCCTTACAATATGTAATGAACTGCGTATGGATGCTGCCAGTATCTGTGTTTTAAAGCCCTGCAAAGAATAGATCTGGGCGATTTGTCCGATCAGTTCCATGCCATCCCAGTTACCGTCATCAATTCTTCCAACAAAAGGAGAAACATAAGTGGCCCCTGCTTTAGCAGCCAAAATTGCCTGACCGGCGGAGAATACCAGCGTACAATTGGTTTTGATACCGTTGTCTGTGAACCATTTTAGTGCCTTTACCCCGTCTTTGATCATCGGCACTTTAACCACAATATTGGGATGGATCGCAGCAAGGATTTTTCCTTCAGCTACAATACCGTCAAAATCAGTTGAAAGCACTTCGGCGCTGATGTCGCCATCTACCATTTCACAAATGGTTTTATAATGATTCCTGATACCTTCTTCTCCTTTGATGCCTTCTTTAGCCATCAGGGATGGATTGGTCGTAACGCCGTCCAGGATACCTAATTCGCTTGCTTCTTTAATTTGAGCCAGATTGGCTGTATCAATAAAAAATTTCATGGCTTGTTTTTTTCGCTTTGGCAATTATTAGTTTATCTATTAATAGAACAAATATACAGAAATAAAAAGGCAAGTTACTTACATCGCACCGCTACAACCGCCTACCCTTGCTACCTTCCGGTCCTGGGGGAGTTCAGCAGGAGCTGGTCGTATAAGACTTGCCGGTGCAAAGATAATAAATCTTTTAATGAAACAGCAGGCGGACGTATTTTTGGGTGCATTTACCTACGGTGAGTGTAGTTCAGGTTTTCGTATAGCCACATTTACTAATCAATCGCCCCGTCTCCGTCATTTCGATCCCGCTCCGGCTGTATTAATTTAAATACATATTACAGCGGGAGAGAATCTGTTGGACAAAGTGCAAAAGTCGGGCGGATTTACCTTGGGTGAGAAAAGTTCTCCCTCGCAAAAGAGTGATTTTATTATAGTCTTCGTGTTGGTCCGGTCGAAATGACGATCATACCCGACGCGGAACTCAGCTTTCTTTGGAAACCGCAGCAAACTGCATTTCATACAGTTTGGCATAATATCCTTCCTTTTCCAGCAGTTCCGCATGGGTGCCGGTTTCCTTTATTTCCCCATGGTCCAGTACCATGATCTTGTTTGCCTTACGGATGGTTGAAAGGCGGTGGGCGATGATAATGGAGGTCCTGCCTTCGATCAGTGTATCGATCGCGTGTTGTATCAGTTGCTCACTCTCGGTGTCGATAGAAGAGGTGGCCTCGTCCAGGATAAGAATGGCGGGATTGTACAATAAAGCCCTTATGAAAGACAACAGCTGCCGCTGGCCAAGCGACAGGGTGCTGCCCCGTTCCATCACATTATAATCGTAGTTGCCCGGCAGCTTCATAATAAAGTCATGCATGCCGATCAGTTTGGCCGCACGTATCACCTCTTCCCTTGTGATCGCTTCATTTCTCAGGGTCACATTTTCCATGATGGAACCCGAAAAAAGAAATACATCCTGCAGCACCACCCCG
>Ga0222429_100846_pt1 | contig 11686 bp, 5 predicted proteins | sample 1B50Ametagenome_FD_182475 | JGI IMG/M metagenome (GOLD analysis project Ga0222429, IMG submission 182475) | Enriched microbial communities from leaf-cutter ant dump, University of Wisconsin, Madison, United States - 1B50A (version 2) | ecosystem: Environmental > Terrestrial > Nest > Insects nest >...
TCTTCATTAATAAACAAAGGAATGCCGGAAGAAGGGTCCAGCCCTTTGAAATTGATAGAAAAGAGACTGTTTACGGGGTACCCCTGCGTGTTACCTCCTTCTGCTTTTACCAGGTCGAAGATCAGGGGTACATTTTGCGCATTGGTGATTTTTGTTTCGTTGTACCCGAAAGTAACCGTGCTGGTCCATCCGTAATCTTTTGACCGCAGGATCCTTCCTGTTACCAGAAATTCAAAACCTTTTGATTTCATGTCCGCATAGTTGGCTACTTTGTAGGCTTCCCCTCCAATTCCTGAAGTTTTTATCCTGCTAATAAGGTCAAAGCTGCGGCGGGAGTAGAAATCAATACTGGCGCTCAGCCTGTTACTGAACAGCCCGAAATCAGTTCCCAGGTTCGCCTGGTAATTTTTCTCCCAGGTCAGGTCATTGTTCTGGATATTGATCATATCCAGAACAGATTCACGCTCTTCTGTATAAGCCCTCTCCGTTGTTTTGCTTCTTAATACAATATTTGAATTGGTGGCAGGGCCCATGCTGGCAGTGATACCGTAGCTCGCTCTCAGCTTCAGGTAATCCATGAAGCTGATGTTGTCCATGAACTTTTCCTGGTCTATATTCCATGCGCCGCCAAAGCTCCAGGTGGGCAGCCACCTTGCCTGGGGGGAGGCCCCCAGCATATTGGATCCATCGTATCGTACCGTTCCGTATAAATTATATTTATGATCAAATGTGTACTGGGCGTTAAAATAAAATGCTGCGAAACGATCATATAACCTGGTCATCTCGTAATACGGGAAGTTTCCTTCAATGGTTTGCTTGAGGATACGGTAGTCCACAAAGGGAACGCCACCGTTCTCGTATTGATATCCGTATCCGGTATTGGAAAAGTTCTGGCGATCAGCATATTTTATCTGCTGACCGAGGAGCAGGCTTATATCGTGCCTGTCTGCAAATGTGTTTGTATAACTCAGGCTGTTCCGTACATCAAAATTCAGCAGCTGATCTTCCACCCTGTTGTAAAACCCGCCATAGGGTAGTACTACCTGCTTTGGAGCATCCGGGTGTTCGGGATCACGGTACAGGTACTTGTTGTTGTCATTGACCACGCTGTTCTCATTTGCACGATAGGCATTGGCCATGTTGGCATTTTCGGTTATCTGGTGTTCCCTGGACGATTTTACGTAGCGTAACGCGCCGATAAATTCATATTTCAGGTGAGGCGTTATATTATAGCTCAATTCCCCCTGCAGCTTCAGGTCCATAACATTCAGGTTGATAAAATTATTGGCCAGTTCATTTATGATATTGAAGGGAGCCCAGTTTCTTTTGAAATACTCCAGTTCGCCGTTTTCATCGTAAGCGGTAAGCGCCCGGTTTGTATTTAACGCATAGTTGAACGGGTTGATGTCAAAGTCACGGTCAAACTGCCCTGACACAGGATTGCTGCTTCGCTTAAGACTGCCGGGGGCTCTTTGCTGCCGTACGGATCCGTTGGTCAGGAACCCGACAGACAGTTTATCCGAGAATTTATAGTTGTTCCGGAAGTTGAGCGTATATCTTTTTACATTATCGGCTATCGTCCATCCGTTATCGTTATAGAAGCTGGTAGAAAAGAAAGATTGCGACCTGTCTGTGCCGGAGGAAATGCTGAGCGAATGCTCCTGGGTAAAGGAATTCCGGAACAGCACATCGAACCAGTCTGTATTGGCGTTGGCGTAACGAAGCAAGAATTGTTTTTTTGCTTCCGGATCGTTCAGGAGCGGAAAGTCTCCATTATTATCCCCATTTACCTTATTATACATCTGCCCGTATACACCATAACCTGATCTGCTCAATACGCCTGAAGTCAGATAACCTTTTCGTTCCAGCTCACCCAATACGGACATTTGCTGCGCAGAGTTCATGATGTTGTAATCCGCATACGTAGGTTTCAGCTGGCTGCTGAAATTGCCGGTATACGCCACGCTGGGTTTTCCCGACCTTCCTTTTTTGGTAGTGATAACCACTACGCCGTTCATGGCGCGGGCGCCGTACAATGCGGTAGCTGCGGCATCCTTCAGGATGTCGAATGTTTCAATATCATTAATGTTGATACCTGCTACCGAAGAGCCCAGCATGGTAGTGGGGTCTCCGCTGGAAAGCTGGTCGTTGGAAATATTCACGATATCTTCCAGTACTACCCCGTCTACGACCCATAACGGCTTATTGTCGCCGTTGATAGAGGTGGCGCCCCTTACCCTGATCTTGGGGGCCGAGCCAAATGTGCCCGAAACGTTCTGTACCGATACCCCGGCTGCCCGTCCTTCCAGCATGCGGCTCACATCTGCTACCCCGTTCATTTTTATATCGTCTGCTTTAAGAGAGGTAGCGGCGCCTGTAAATTTTTTCCTGTCCAGGTTTTGAAACCCGGTTACGACCACTTCAGATAAAGCACCCTCGGCATTGGTCAGCTCCACAGTGAGTGTGGCTTCTCCGTTATAACGGATGGTTCGGGTGTTTTTACTTATGAAGGAAAATTGCAGCTTGTCTCCTTTTCGCACACCGATGGTGAAAATGCCTTCCCCGTCTGTAATGCTTCCTTTCCCGTTCCTGAGGTTTTCAACAGACACGCCCGGCAGGGGGCTGTTGTCTTCGGCATTTATTACTTTTCCTTTCAGAATAACGGAATCCTGGAATGTATCGTTCAACCCTGATAGCAAGGGACTGGCTTCAGCAGATGCCACAATGGATAGAAATGATATGACGAAAAGGAAAATATAGATGGCTGGACGATTTCCTTTTAAAGGATGCATAGTAATCAGATTTAAGCAGTGTTCTATATAAGGACAATTAAAACCGGCAAAATGTTGCCGGAACTAAATTATTCCGAAGTTAAGGCCAACTGAAATAAAAAAGGGTGTATTTCAAGTTTTCGTTCCATACAAATTTTCCGGTCGGTGTCTCACCATAACCGTAAACATTAGGAACACAATCGGTAAAATACCCCGAAGGGGTTTAATTTGAATAACCACTGGTTGTACCGGTGGTAAGTCGTCCGGGATTTACATTGAATCTACCGCGGCGGGTTCAACAGAAACGTTGATATTTACCTCCCAACTTTGTTGGGGGCTATTCACGTGTAGGCCCTTCAGGCTTAAATTGACGACCATGATGTTTCACCGACCGGCAGCGGATTCTACAGGCGGGCATCACCATCCGCCTGTGCAGATTTGAACATTTCTCGCCGTATTTACAGGCAAAGAGAATGATAAATAGAATTTTATATAAGACCAGGCATAATTATCTTTGCAGCACTTTTATTTAATATTTAATCTTACAAAAGTTGTATTATGAAAAAATATAAAGCGGGCGTACTCTATGGCGAAGAACTGGAAGCATTGTATAATGATGCGATCCAAAACCAGTTTGCCCTGCCTGCCGTGAACACAATCGGAACAGATTCAATTAACGCTGTGCTGGAAACGGCTGCAAAGGTTAATTCTCCCGTCATAATACAATTTTCCAACGGAGGCGCCCAGTTTATTGCCGGCAAAGGAATGCCGAACGACAATCTGCAGGCCAATATTTCCGGGGGTATTTCCGGTGCTTTGCATGTGCATAATGTGGCCAAGTACTATGGAGTGCCTGTCGTATTACATACAGACCATGCCGCAAAAAAATGGCTTCCGTGGATAAGCGGGCTGCTGGATGCCGGCGAACAGTTTTATAAAGAAAAAGGGCAACCACTGTTCAGCTCACATATGCTGGACCTGAGTGAAGAGCCTATAGAGGAAAACATAGAAACGTCGGTTAAGTTCTTTAAAAGAATGGCACCACTGGGCATGAGCATTGAAATTGAGCTGGGGGTCACCGGCGGGGAAGAAGACGGGGTGGATAACAGCGATGTGGAAAATGACAAATTGTATACACAACCCGAGCATGTAGCTTACTCTTATACGGAGCTCAGCAAGGTTGGAAAATTATTTACCATAGCAGCCGCATTCGGTAATGTACATGGGGTATACAAGCCGGGCAATGTGGAGCTGCGTCCCGAAATACTGAATAACAGCCAGCTGTATATTGAGAAGGAGCTGAAAACAGGTCCCAAGCCGGTGTATTTTGTATTCCACGGGGGTAGCGGATCTCCCCGGCACCAGATAAGAGAAGCGATCGGGTATGGCGCTATCAAAATGAATCTTGATACCGATATGCAATGGGCATTCTGGGATGGAGTCCTGAATTATTATAAGAAGAATGAAGCATACCTGCAAGGCCAGTTGGGCAACCCTGAGGGCGAAGACAAGCCGAATAAAAAATATTATGATCCAAGGGTATGGCTGCGTAAAGGACAGGATTCATTTATCAAACGGCTGGAAGTAGCGTTTGAGGACCTGAACTGTCTTAACAGGAACGCGTAGATGATTGCGGTTCCGGGATCCAGGATCGCTGATTGAAATCTGAAAACCGGTGATGAAAAGATATTGATGTGTTGAACTTTATGTGGTTCGGCACATCATTTTTTTTCGGGAGAACTGTAATGGATCTATTACCGGGGAACACAATTAGTTCCTGTAGTGACCAGTCCATTAATAAATTAAGAATGAATTAAGGGAAAAAGCTTAATATACCTCAACTTCTTAACGCTCACTGCATCATTCAGGAACGGTCAGGTTCGCAAAAGCAGGTATTTTCTTTGCTTTATTGATCAAAAGGGTTTTCATATTTGTAGCTTAATTTTCCTTCCGTTATTATTACTTCCTGGTTTCCATCATTGAGCTTTCCGGAAAACGTAGCGTAAAAACAAGATTTGTTATTGGTTATTACATTACTTTCAAATTCCCCATTCATAAAATCACCGTCAAATGAAATATTGTCGATGTATTGATGGTATATGAATTGTTCAATTACATTGACCCCTGTTTTTTTATATGGAAGAAGAATGGAAAAGCTTTGCTCGCTGTATGGCGTATTACTATACCTGCCCGAATTTATATCCAGTATATATCCGTTTTGTGTTAAGATTATCCCGTAGCCTGATGCTTCAAAAGATTGAGATTCTCCATTTATTTTCATTGTTATATTCGTTTCTAAGCAAACCGGCCCCTTGTCATCGTCGGAGCAGGCGGTAAAAACAATCGATAGCAGGATGATCAAGACGTTAATATAATATGTTTTACAGGTCATGTTTATTGATTGTTGAATGTTACGATAAGATAGTTGTCTTGTATAAAAGGTAAAAATAATAATACTGCCCTATTTGCTGCCCGTTATTTTTATTGAAGATGGAAAAAGCTACGACTTTCCCCCACCCTTGTGTAAAATCCTGCTGTTCAGGGGGTAAATGCTACTGATGACCGCTACGAACCGTTTTGAAAGCGGTTTAAGCAGGATAAAAGAGGGAAAAGCAAATATGTCTAATTTTGCGACTGGCAAGTCTTAATATTATACTATGAAACGGAAAGCGATATTGCTTTTAGTGGTCTTATTGCTGTTGCCGGCTTGTTAGACTGTCATATCTGCCATCTGTAAAAATACATGCCCGCCTGCAGGCGCATCTGTAATGACCAGCTACAGAACCCTGATACATTATGCAATAAAGGGATCAGTTGATTTACCATCGTTGGCTATACCATGTCACGGCTCAATGATTATGGTGAGACGCTGGTCGGTAGCGGATGCCAGGGGCGGGTATCGCCACCCGTCTTCGAAGAATACGTCCGTTATAAGCTGAATGTGTAAAGAAACTTTTTGTTTCTTTACAATCTCTAAATAAAAATACGCTGGTTTGGAATCATCACATCAAAAAACCCCGATCGAAAAGCTGGTCAACCCTGTACAAAGGTTTATCAGGTTGGAAAAATCAGGAGGTATAGTATTGGGTATCAGTGTTGTGGTAGCGCTGATTTTGGCTAATTCGCCCTGGTCGGGGGCGTATCATCATGTCCTGGAACATACAGTTGGATTTCTTTGGGATGGTAACCGTTATTTTGAATTCAATCTGCATCACTGGATCAACGATGGCTTAATGGCTATCTTCTTTTTTGTGGTAGGACTTGAGCTGAAAAGAGAAATTGTAGGAGGGGAGCTTTCCAATCCACGGAAAGCATTACTTCCCATTGCGGCTGCCATAGGTGGTATGATCGTTCCCGCGGTCATTTATTTATTACTGAACCCTTCCGGGGAAGTGCATAGCGGATGGGGGATACCTATGGCTACCGACATTGCATTTGCATTGGGTGTGCTGTACCTGCTGGGCAGCAGAATACCTTTAGCTTTGAAGGTATTTCTGACAGCGTTGGCTATCGTGGACGACCTGGGAGCAGTGCTGGTAATTGCTTTCTTTTATACTTCCAATATCTCTGTTACCCATTTAATAATTGGTGGTCTTGTTTTATTGGCGATGTATGCCGGTAACAAACTGGGAGTAAGAAGCATATTATTCTATGCCGTTTTAGGTATCGGAGGGGTATGGTCTGCCTTTCTGTTATCGGGGGTACATGCAACCATTGCTGCTGTACTGGCGGCTTTTACCATTCCTGCCAACGTTAAAATCAAAGAAGCGGCTTTTGTAAACCGGATCCAGCAGTTGCTCAGGGAGTTTAAGGGAATTGATCCGAATAACCAGGTACCGGTGCTTACGAACGAACAGCTGCATATCGTGGAGGAGATCAACACAACCACGGTGGCTGCAACTCCGCCATTGCAACGCCTGGAACATTCCATGCATCCGCTGGTGACTTTCGTGATCCTGCCCATTTTTGCTTTAGCCAACGCGGGTGTTTCTTTGGATATTGATCCCGATACCCTGTTCAGCACCAATGTGACCCTGGGAGTTGCCCTGGGGTTGCTTATAGGTAAAGTGGCAGGCGTCACAGGTTTTACCCTGTTGCTGGTAAAGCTTAAGATAGCGCCGTTTCCCGAAGGAATGAATTTGCGCAGCTTATTCGGACTGGGGCTGCTGGCATCAATCGGCTTTACGATGTCCTTGTTTGTTACTTCCCTGGCTTTCACCCGGGAGGAATACATGGTGCAGTCCAAGATCGGGATATTTGCAGCTTCCATCATCGGCGGTGTAGCCGGGTATTTTGTTCTAAAGAAAAATTCGCAATGATCCCCTTCGCTGGTAGCAGAGGCTCCTGTAGGCCGCGTAACAGCTATAGTACTTTTTTCGCTGTAATTAAGGTCATGTAAACAAGACCAGGACAGATGTCTGCCCAATTTTATTATAAAGTACCCAGGTGGTAATATGAGTACTGTTTAGAGTAAAAAGTGAATCCCTGATATCATTGTTTAGCTCACTATATCATATTTCAGGAACAGGAAATCAGCCGGCCTGGCAATCGTAAATGCCAGCATGCCGTTTTTATCTACTCTTTTGGTTTCGATTTCCCCGGTTTTCACATTCGTGATCCTTATGGTTTTTCCAGCAAGAAATTTCAGCTGTATTTTCTTTTCCGTCTCTTTGTTATGCAGTTCCCTGAACAAGAGCAGGTAATTATTATTCAATCCGTTTTCGCTAACCATCTGGAATCCGGACCAGGTTGCATTATTGGGCTGTTCCCCGACAGGGAATGTATATGCCGTAAATATATTTCTCTGGTGTTTTTTAAACAATCTTATTAGTTCCTTCAGCTCTTCAGTTCCTTCCGGGTCTAAATATTGACCGCTCTGAAAGAAGCAGGGCACAAAAGGCAGTCCCATGGCAAAACAATAAGAATGGCCATGTCCGGGTGCGTCACTGAGGTTGCCGTTAACGCGCTTTGGATTTTGCAACATTACCTGCAATTTGTTGCTGTTAAAATATTTAGCCATTAACCAATGCTGCATGAGCACCTGGTAAGGCACCATCGTTAAATGCTCGGGCAATCCTTCCTGGATATTCTGGAAATAAATGCTCCCGTATTCTTTGGAATAGTACCACCCGTAACGGGGATCATCATATTCGGGGCATAGTGTAAACTGTGTTTTCATGGGTGCGTATTTCATGGCTGCCCGGTATTTACCGATGCGATCCTCGTAATCGCTTTTGTTGGCCAGGCTGTCAAAGTCCACTTTCCAGGATATGAATCCTAACTCGTCAATATTGTTCTTTAACTCCTCCACGGTAACATACCTGGCAGTCACCCATAATCCAAACCGCAGCTTATACTGGTCAGCCATTTGCTTCAGGTCTTTCCACCCGTTTTTGTAACGGGGGCTGAAGTCCCGGGCTGTATTATAACCATCCACTTTTTGCCATCCGCCGTCAATCTGCATTACGTCGATCCCAATGTTAGCCAGGGCCGGGATTTCCTTTTTCAAAAAATCTTCTTCCGTAAACTGTTGCCCGGCGGGATTTGCCGGTCCCCATGTATTGCTGAGAATAAACATGTCCCGTTCGGGAAAAACAGGATAACGCGCTCTGTCAAATTTTTTCAGCGCCATCTGCATCCCATCATTACCTCCTTCCCATATAATTGTCCAGGTAGCCCAACATTCACGGAAACGATCGAAAAGTATCTCTTCGGCTGCGAGCCCCCACCCGGTTACACGTGTACCTTCCGGCCCGGAATAGAAACTGCCCGTATAATGCGCAGGCTGATTGACACATTTCGGAGATTCTTTTATAATGCAGACACCGTATTTTCCATGATCATATTCTACACTTAACCCGCTTGCCCAATCGTTATCTTCGGTTTGAAACAACGGGTATCCCGTTACGATCCGTTCTTCAAGCATCAGGCGACCGGGATCATGCCTTCCTCCCGGGTTATTATAATATCCCCAATAACGGCGTTGATTTTCTTCGTTAAATATTAATGGCAGGTACTCGGTCCTGGGACCGGGGATTGCTATCGTGTTTCCATAATATATTATACTCCCGTCATCATCTTTAATTTTGCCCGCGTTGAACCCTTCAAGCGCTTTCACCCGGAGCTGCGTTCGAACGCCCGGCGCATCAGGGTATACCCAAATTACATGTTGAAGCATCAGTTTTGCTGCCGGGTATTTGATAGTAGACAGAACCTGAAGGTGTCGGTTGCTGAAGCCTTCATCGTCATGCTCGCCAACCACTATGTCGATCAATTCTGCTTTGGACGAATCAGAAATGGCGCCCGGCAGATCCCAATCGCACTTTACAGCTACCACCGGGCCGGCGTATTCTTTCCCTGTTGACAAATTTTTCAGGCTGACCGTTTGCCATCCTGCTTCATTCCATTGCCACGCCCGTTCAATTTTTCCGGTAGATATTGTTATGCGGTTTTGCTGTAAAGTTACCCGGGCATTTCCAAAACGATATACGGTATCCCTGGCATCGGTAGCCCAACTCATTCCGGTAAATAAAAAAAATACGGCTGCCAGTATACTGGTCTTTTTCATAATATACTAAGGTAAGTTGATCCGGTAAGTTAGTGACTTTTTGTATTTGACCCATTTACAGCTCCCTGGGAGCTTATTGGCTTTGATGGTATGTAAGCTGACTCAATATCCGGAAATCCAATCCTGTGATAAGAGAGGTCAGGACCGGTTCCCTGAAATTTTTGTATTTCTTAGCAGGCTCTTTCACACAAATCGCCATAAGTTTTTGTGCAAATGAAATAAAAAAGCAGCTGTAAAATTCACAGCTGCTTTTTTATCGTGGTGGACCCTGCTGGGCTCGAACCAGCGACCCTCTGATTATGAGTCAGATGCTCTAACCGGCTGAGCTAAGGGTCCATTCCTCAAGAGGAATCAATATTGTGAAATCAATATAATATAAGCTCTTTTTTTCCGGATTGCAAATGTAGAGAAAAATCTCCTATCCAATTATTTTTTTCTGGAAGCAGCAAAATATCTGGATTTGTTACCTTATAAAGTAGAACTTATGCATTAGTTTGCGACGAATTGCTCCTTATGAAATTGCAGAGCAGCGAAATATCATTCCTACAGCAGGTGGTTGCGCTCCACAGCGACCAGCAAGCTTACAATAAGCTGTTCCTCTATTTTTATTCATCCCTGAAAGAGTTTGCCTGCAGCTTTTTAAAATCAAAACAGCTTGCCGATGAAGTGGTGTCTGATGTTTTCATTAAGATATGGCAGAAAAGAGCCACTTTACATACTATTCAGAACCTTAAATTATACCTCTTCACCAGCACCCGGAATACTGCATTAAATTATTTGAAAAAAGAAGGGTTGCAAAAACCCCTGCCGGAGGATTACTGGGTAGAGCTTCGTAGCATATATTTCAACCCCGAACATCTTTTGATCACGGAGGAAATGATAGAGAAGATCCATGCTGCCATTCAGCAACTGCCTGCCAGGTGCAGGCTGATCTTTAAGCTGGTAAAAGAAGAAGAGCTGAAGTACAGGGAGGTAGCCGGACTTTTGGATATATCCGTAAAAACAGTAGAGAATCAAATGACCCTTGCCCTGAAAAAGATTGGCAATGCCATTAATTTCGATATCAAACGTTCTGTTTCTCCATTCAAACATGCCTGATTGTCATTGTTTTATCTTAAGATAAGACAAAATGACCTCTTTGGATGCATTTTATCATTCATCATGGCACAATTTTGGTGATTTACTAGAAAAGCTTGGCCTCGAAGTTTAAATTTGCCATTCAATCAATTCCCAGATCCTTTGCAAAACTGCTTACTTTACTTTCTTCTAAGTAGATTAAGAATTCTTTAATCCTTGTGAATCAACCAATTATTTAGCTACTACTATTTCTGGAATCATTCTTGCTAAATGGGAGTAGACCAAAAAATTGAGTTATGTTAAGAATGTTAGTAAATGGTTTTGGTTGCTTGATCCTTTTATTGTCCCTTTCGTTTACCACCGTTGCTGAAACGGGGAACAGGCTTTCCGGCCAGGAAAAAGATACTGCTATCGTTGCCCTGGATGTGGAAGAGCCGTTGCTTGCAGAGCATGTAGCTGCCGTTGCGGTAGATATAGATGAAAATGTGATTACAAAAACAGAGGAAAAGCAGGTAAAAGCGATCGTCACGCCTGAACTGCTTTTCAAACAGCTTCATCCTTTATCTGTTTCATTTGTAAGGGAGTATAACAGGAAAAACGAAGCACGGTTTGAAAAGATCGCAGAAAAAAACGCCAGGCATCTTTCTTTAATAGATAATATCCTGGAAAAAAATAATCTTCCGCTGGACTTGAAGTACCTGGCCATTATCGAATCCGAGTTATACCATGCTGCTGTTTCCAACAAAGGTGCCGTAGGGCCCTGGCAGTTTATGGCGCCCACTGCCCGGTTAATGGGGTTAACAGTGAACCGGCATAGGGATGAAAGACGCGATCTGACAAAAAGCACCCATGCTGCAGCCAAATACCTGAAGATCTTATATGGTCAGTTCAATGATTGGTATTTAACCGTGGCAGCCTACAATTGCGGGGCTTCACGGGTGGAATATGCTATCAGGAAAAGCGGCAGCCGCGATTTCTGGAAATTGCAACATTACCTTCCCGCAGAATCAAGGGGACATGTAAAGAAATTCATAGCTACCCGCTATTATTTTGATGCACGGGAAGCCAGGAGCAATGTGGTGGCGCCTGCGCTGATGAATGTGGAGCGGTTTTCAGGGGACGATGTGGAGGCAACCCTGATCGTTACCGGGAAATACCGGTCCGCGGCTCTTATCCAGGCATTGAACATGGACGCTGATATGTTTAATGCGTATAATCCCGGTTTTGACGCGGAAGTAGCAGTAAATGGTTACCAGTTAAAGTTGCCCAA
>Ga0222429_100847_pt1 | contig 11670 bp, 6 predicted proteins | sample 1B50Ametagenome_FD_182475 | JGI IMG/M metagenome (GOLD analysis project Ga0222429, IMG submission 182475) | Enriched microbial communities from leaf-cutter ant dump, University of Wisconsin, Madison, United States - 1B50A (version 2) | ecosystem: Environmental > Terrestrial > Nest > Insects nest >...
ACCTTGTATAACGAAGGTCTGGTAAACGCGGGGCAGGCGCCTTTATATCCGGATCCTGCATCCTTAGGCGCTGGTACAGACTGGCAAAAGGAAGTTTTCCGTACCGCTCCAATGACTGACATAGGTATAGCCGCCAGCGGTGGTAATGAAGTAAGTAAATTTTATTTTTCTGCAGGTTATACCAAGCAGGATGGTATTATTAAAAACAGTTCTTTTGACCGGATCAACCTTCGGGTGAATTCATCGCATTCCATCAACAGGTTCATTAAGATCGGGCAGAACTTATCAGCGAGCATGGCGAGGTATAGCAATATTTCAGAATTCGGATACGGCGTTTTGAATGGTACGTTGACAGCCAATCCTGAGATACCTGTAAAAAATGCAGATGGAAGCTGGGGCTTTTCCCAAACTTCCCTGAACTCCAGTAATCCTGCGGCTTCTTTAAGCTACATTAATGACGATACAAAACGGCCGGTGGCAAATGGAAATGCTTATATTGATATCACTCCTTTTAGCGGGCTGGTCTTCCGTTCTCAGTTTAACTTTAATATCGGCAGGGCCGAACAAAAAACTTTTACACCGGTATACAGGGTTTCTGCTTCACAGTTTAATGAGGTAGCTACACTTACCGAAAACACTACCCGCTTTAACGATTATAGCTGGGCGAATACTTTAACCTACCAGAAAACTTTTGGAGAGCATAACCTGGAAGTACTGGCAGGTATAACCAACCAGGAATCCTATACGCAGAATATTACAGCGGAGGGCAGAGGGCTTCCGCCCGCGGCAACGCCGAACGAGAGCCTGCGTTATCTTGACCTTGCGATCTCTAACTTCAGAACCGCAGGTGGCGCCGGTGAATGGGGTATCCTTTCTTACCTGGGACGTGTTAATTATAATTTAAAGGGAAAGTATTTTACAACGATTAACTTCCGTGTAGATGGTTCTTCCCGTTTCGGTGAAAACAATAAATATGGCAGCTTTCCTTCCTTTTCTCTGGGATGGAAAATTTCAGAAGAGAATTTCCTGAAAGATGCCGGCTGGGTGGATAACCTGATGTTAAGAGGAGGATGGGGCTCACTGGGTAACCAGAGCTCATTGCCTAATTATGCTTTCGCAAATCTTGTTACGCCAAATATTAATTATGCCTTCGGTAGTCCGGGTTCTGTTGTAAGAGGACAGGCGCCCACTACACTGGGCAACCCGGATCTGAAATGGGAATCAACACAGGAAACAAGCCTGGGATTTGATTTCAGAGGCTTCGGCGGAAAAGTGAACGCTTCTTTTGACTGGTACAACAAAAAGACCACTGATATGTTGTTGCAGGTGCCCCTTGTTGGTTATACCGGCATTACAATTGCGCCTTATATAAATGGTGGTGATGTAGTTAATAAGGGAGTTGAAGTAATGCTGGGATATAATAATTCAACCAGCAGCGGCATCAGCTACGAAGTTTCCGGAAATATAGCTTTTAATAAAAATAAAGTAACGGCGTTGAGCAATTCGGGAACATCCATTCAGCAGTTCCTGAGCTTTGTGGGACTGGTGAATTCAACACAGGTAGGTGCGCCGATCGCTTCTTTTTACGGCTGGGTGGTAGACGGTGTATTCCAGTCGGAGGATGAAATTGCCAGGCATGCCTTTCAAAGTAACGGTACAGCTCCCGGTGATTTTAAATTCCGTGACCTCGATGGAAATAATGTGATCAATGCAAATGATCAGACTATTATCGGTAACCCATGGCCCAAGTTTACATATGGCTTCAATGGAAGTATTTCATACAAGGGACTGGACTTAAAAGTGCTGTTGCAGGGCACTCATGGCAACGATATCTTCCAGGCCTTTAAGTTCAGGACAGAAGGAGCAAATTTCTTCAACTACACCAAGAATGTATGGGATAACCGATGGACGGGCCCTGGTACAAGCAACACCATGCCGCGTCTTACCACAAGCGATCCCAACAACAATATGCGTTCATCTACTTATTATGTGGAGGATGGCTCCTACCTGAGGGTCAGAAATATTCAACTGGGCTACAGGATACCTACGAAAGTGGCCGGACTACGTAATGCAAGGGTATATGTATCTGTGCAAAATGCATTCACGTTTACGAAATACCCGGGCTTTGATCCGGAAATAGGAACCAACCGTACCAATAACCCGCTCTATATCGGGCTGGATGAAACCAATTATCCGATCCCGCGTATTTATACAGTAGGCTTTAACGTGGGGCTTTAATGTAAAGTAAAATTCAGCAAAAACTAATAGTGTTAAACATGAAATACTTAATCTATATATTGTCAGCCGGTTTAATTATCGGCTACCTGGGGTGCAAAAAAACTTTATATAAGGAGCCGCTGGCCCAGCTCAGTACGGAGGTGAATTACGTAACAGAAGACGATGCCAAGAAAGCCCTGACTGCTGCGTATGCGCCTGCCGCGGGCAACAACTGGTGCTGTACTTACATACAGCCGGGTTATATGCATTGGGTGCTGGGTAATGTGGCTTCAGATGATACTGATAAAGGCGGTGAGTCCGGGTCTGACCAATTATACGCGCAGCAGGTGCAGCTCTTCAATATTCCGGCAGACAATGACGCAACCCGGTTTGCTTATCAGATCTCTTATGTAGGGGTTCGCCGTGCCAACCTTGTGCTTGAGAATATTGTAGACATTCCTATGGATGAGAATTTAAAAACGCGTTTCTTAGCAGAAGCAAAGTTCTTAAGAGCCTGGTATTATTTCAATTTAGTGAAAGCCTTTGGGGACGTGCCGTTGGTGCTTTCTGCCCGGTTTGAATCTTATGACCTGGTACGGTCAGCTAAAGCGGATGTGTGGGCGCAGATTGTGAAAGATCTTACGGAAGCCGAAGCGGTATTGCCCGATGCAGGTCAATATGCCGCAGCAGATCATGGTCGCGCTACTAAAGGCGCTGCCCAGGCTTATCTTGGCAAGGCTTACTTATATATGAAAGATTATCCGAAAGCCGAAGAATGGTTTGGTAAAGTGATTGCCTCTAATCAGTATGAATTAAGCACAGACTATCTGGAAATGTTTTTAAGAGCCGGGGAAACCAGCAAAGAGCATATTTTCCAGGTGAAATTTTTAAATGACCAGGGCGCGCAACCTGCTAATAACAACAACATAGGCACCACGTTCGGCAGCCGGGCAAGAAGCGGCTGGGGCTTTAATTTGCCCACGCAGGATTTCGTGGACGCTTTTGAGCCCGGCGATCCGCGGTTAAATCAGACGGTTTACAAAAATGGTGATGTAATGCCGGACGGACTGGTTGCAAATGTCGGGAACAGTACGACAGGCTACCTGGTAAAAAAATACTATGTACCGGAATATGAAAGAGTACAAGGCTCTTTACAGGCTGGAAGGGATGATATCTATATGCGTTTAGGTAAAGTATACCTGTGGTATGCGGAAGCCGCCAACGAAGTAGAAAAAACAACGGAAGCTTTATTTTATCTGAACGAAGTACGTAAACGTGCCAGGCAGGGGAATAATGCAGTGTTGCCTGATGTAACGGTAACGGATAAGGATGCTTTGAGAGAAGCCATCTGGAAAGAGCAAAGGGTAGAATTTGGACAGGAATATGAACGATTCTTTGAATTGGTGCGCCAGGGCCGTGCAGGACAGGTGTTGAGAGCCTATGCTGCCAAATACAACACAGCCAAAGGAGAAGGATTCAGAGATGGTGTAAACGAGATATTTCCTATTCCACAATCTGAGATCAACCTGAGTGGTGGTAAGATCACGCAGAATAATGGTTATTAACAATTGAGTATTGTTTGGGGCTGACTAAAAAGAGAGAACGTTATTGCAAGGAAAGAACGCCGGAGCAGTTGCGGTGCGAGGTGAAATCCGGATATTGTTGATTGCTGCTTCGTAGCGTGGCGGATGCGTAACAGCGGTACTTTTAGTCAGCCCTGATTTTGTCCGGATAATTGTAAAAGGACTGTTTAAATCTTTTGTATCTACCGGGAAGAACAAAATTTCATTTTATAAAATGGAACGTAATAACAGGACCATTGCCAGGATGACTTACCTGGCCCGGTCGTTTAGAAGCTGCATAACGATTTCGTCTTTTAAAGATATGTTGCGCCCTTTAGCGGGTTATATCATCTTATCTGTTTGCCTGGCCGGGTGTAAAGATGGTGTTGTAGATGAGCAGCACCGCACCTGGAAAGACTATGGAGGCGGTCCCGATCAATCAAAATATGTAGTGACGAATACCCTGAACCGTGAGAATGTTAATCAGTTGGAAGTTGCCTGGCAATATTCAACCGATGATGGAAGAGCATACCAATGGAACCCGTTGGTGGTGGATACCTTCATGTATGTTTTGGCTAAAAACAGCTCGTTGGTTGCTTTGCATGCAGAGACTGGTGAAGAGATATGGATACATGCAGGTTTAAGAGGAATAGCACCGCGCGGTATTAATTATTGGGAAAGCAAAGACCGGACAGACCGGAGACTGATATTCCAGATGAACAACTACCTGCAGGAGATAGATGCCTTAACAGGGAAATCTATATTGAGTTTTGGAGACAGCGGGTTGGCCGACCTGAAGCAGGGGTTGGGAAAGGATCCGATAGCAATAGCCAGGGCACAATCCAGCACGCCGGGAAAAATATTTGAAGACCTGCTTATCCTGGGCATTGCCCCCGGGGAAAATTTTATGTCCGGTCCGGGACATATCCGCGCGTTTAACGTGGTAACAGGAAAGATGGAATGGGCGTTTAATACTATTCCGCAGCCCGGAGAATTTGGTTATGACACATGGCCCAAAGATGCCTATAAGTATGTGGGTGGTGTAAATGTATGGGGTGAAATTTCTGTGGATGCAAAACGGGGTATTGCCTATTTTCCCGTAGGCTCTCCCACGTACGATTATTATGGTGCTGACAGGAAAGGCGCCAATTTATTCGGTAACTGTATCCTGGCTTTGGATGCACGTACGGGAAAAAGATTGTGGCACTACCAACTGGTACACCACGATCTGTGGGATTATGATCTGAGTGCCGCACCTCAGCTTATTACGGTTAACCATAACGGAAAGAAAACGGATGCCGTGGCGGTGGCAACAAAACACGGTTTTTTATTTGTATTTGACAGGGTAACAGGAGAACCGCTTTGGCCTATTGAAGAGCGTCCGGTGATGGCAAGTGACGTTCCGGGTGAAGAGGCTTGGCCCACCCAGCCTTATCCTACTGTGCTGGAGCCTTTCAACAGGCAGAAGATCACATCAGCGGATCTGAACCCCTATTTTTTATCGGACAGTGAACATGTAAGCTGGAAGGCGAGGCTGGATACGGTTCCTACAGGCTTGTTCGTACCGGTTTCCGCTAACCGGGAAACTTTTTCTATTCCCGGCGCGGTGGGCGGCGCCAGTTGGGGAAGCACAGCGGCAAATCCGGAAAAAGGAGAAGTATATATCCGCAGCATCGACTGGCCCTCCGTGTATGGAAAGATGATCAGGATGTCTCCGCCCGGCCCGGAAGAAGTTGCTTCAGCAAAAAAGATATCAGGGGGACAGGAAGTTTATCTTGCTGCGTGTCAGAGTTGTCATGGGGCAGACAGAAGGGGAGGGATCGGGCCGGACCTGACGAACCTGAAGGCAAAATACGGATTGAAAGAATTTCAGCAGCTGGTGCATGGAGGAAAAGGGGAAATGCCCGCGTTTCCTGCATTTACCCAGGAGCAGGTGACCAATGTTTATAATTATCTTTTAACAGGTCCGGACTTTATGGGCAGAATGCTTCCGCCGGTTGCAGCAAAGCCGCTTACCGGACCTGTGGTAGACTCCGGTGGAGCGCCACATGGACTGGAATCAAGAGCCGTTGTTATCCCGGGTGCAGCAGGTGCAGGTGGCGGCTTTGGAACCAGTTATGGTATTCCTTATCCCGAAGGGGTAGAAGCGCCCCTGGACCGTTATTATATTCCTCCGGGATGGGGGTTGGGATTCCCGTATATTATAAGCCCCCCGTGGTCTACTATATCGGCTTATGATCTGAATACAGGAAAGAGAAAATGGCAAATACCTATCGGATCTGATAAAAAGGCCGAAGAGCAGGGCGGCAAAAATACCGGTATGTTAAGGGCGCAAAGGCAGGGTATGATCGTTACTTCTTCAGGTGTGTTGTTTTGTACGGGTAAGGATGGTAAAATATATGCTTTTAATACGGATAACGGGCAGGAGCTTTGGTCAGCAGCATTACCGGCGGGTACAGAAGGATTGCCGGCTTTTTACGAGGTGAATGGCAGGCAGTACCTCGCGGTTTGCGCCACCACGCCCATAAGATTTGGCAGGCAGGATGAGCAGCAGGGTACAGCACCACCCAAAGAAAATGCGGGATACTATGTTGTATTTGCTTTACCTGATCATAAAAAGCAAGACGGGAAAAAATAATCCGGTTATATTCAATATAACAGCCAGGCATAGCCGTAATAATTCATTAACTTTTTAATTTTGGAATATGAAAAAGTTAATACTGTTTTTATCATTGCTGATCACGATAGATCTGTCGGCGCAAACTGTTGCCATTTCGGCTGCTGATCTTGATTATCGTAAGGATGGGGATAACTACCTGCTTGTTTTAAGAAGGGGTCAGCCTGTAGTTGCCAGCCTCAATGCATTTATGGAAAAAGAAAAGCTGCCGGGCGCTACCTTTTCGGGCCTGGGTGCTGTGCAGGATGCGGAGGTTGCCTACTACAATATAGATATGAAGAAATACGCTTATAAGCAATTCCCGGGGTCGATGGAAGTGCTTTCTTTGGTAGGTAATATCGGTTGGTTTGAAGATAAGCCGGTTGTGCACCCGCATATCAGTCTCGGAGCTTCCGATTTTACCATGCATGGAGGGCATCTCAAAGAAGCGGAAGTATCGCTGATCCTGGAGATATTCATAATACCCACCCGGAAAAAGATCGTCAGGGAACTGAATAAGGAATTCCCGGAATTGCGTACCATAAAAAGAATAAAGGAATAAGAACATTACAAATAAGCAGGCTTGTTTTATTCGCTGTTACTAAAAAATGCCATATGAAATCGTTTATTTCAATTTTGATCTTTAGCTGCTGGTGGATCGCCGGTTATGGTCAATCCCGCCAACTCTCGGAATTTACATTGTCTTTTATGCCCGATCATACTTTTAAAGGGTCAGCCTTGAAAGGATGGCATACATTGGGAAACGCCACCTGGCAGGCCAAAAACGGCGAAATAACAGCAAGGGCTGCAGCAGGAGGTGCCAGTTGGCTGGTGCTCGACAGCGGTTACCAGGATGTCAGCTTCCATGCCTTGTTCAGAAGTTCGGGGAATAGTGAAGCAGGGTTGCTTTTCAGGCTGGAGCGATCTGCTAACGGGTACCGTGGCGTGATGTTGAGCCTCAAAAAAGATGATATATTTCCTTATAGTGTAACCCTTGACCAGCAGGGAAATATTCTTACCCGGGAAAAGCTTAGAACAGCAGGAGGGATCAGCTACAGGACAGCACCACCGCCGCCACCTGCCGATAATGCATCTCCATCACGCTCTTTCCCGCCCCGTCCGGCGCCACCGGCCGATTTGCCGGTGAAGATGCCCGATACAGATTACAGGCCCGGTGACTGGAATCAGGTAGAGGTTTTTCTGGAAACAAATGTGATCAGGAGCTTTTTGAATGATGGAAGGGAAGTTGGCGGCGCCATAGAGGAGGATTACGGACTGACAGGATTTGGACCCCTGGCATTATATATTTCGGGAAAAGGGGAAGTCAGCTTTAAAGATGTTATGTACCAGGATCTGTCTGTAAGAGTGACCCCGGCGGAAACATCGTCACCCCGTTTTAAGGTACAGCGCATCAATGATTTTTATTATTCATGGGGATCGGCTGCTGCAGATTTTAACCAGGATGGACATATAGATATTGTAGCAGGTGCCTATATCCATTTCGGTCCGGATTTTACAAAGGCAAAGGAAATATATCCCGCTGTTGCAAAGGGACCGTCCCTGGAATTTTCTCCTGTTAATCACCAGTTCGCATACGATGTCAACCAGGATGGATGGCCTGATATTATCACTGGTTGGGGAGCCCCTACGGTTTATATTAATCCCAAAAAAGAATCCAGGCGCTGGGAAAGCTACAAGCCGATACCACCCACGCAAAGTGAAACCACGCTTTTTACCGATATTGATAAAGATGGAAAACCCGAACTGGTGTATGCTTCACAGGGGCAATTCCGGTTTGCCAAACCCGAGCCTGCTTCTACCACCTGGACAGAATACAATGTTTCTGAAAAAGGATACGCCCTGGCGCACGGAATAGGTACCGGCGATATTAACGGTGACGGACGTGCGGATATATTAGGCGCTACCGGGTGGTGGGAGCAGCCGGAGAAGCTGGATAAGGATAAGACATGGAAGTATCATCCCTATGCATTTGGCAGGTATAAAAACAGGGCGACCAATATCGGAGGTTCTGTTATGGCGGTGTACGATGTAAATGGCGACGGGTTAAATGATGTTGTGAGCAGCCTGAATGTACACGGATTTGGATTGGCATGGTTTGAACAAAAAAGAGATGCTGCCGGAGGGATCTCCTTTGTGCGACATATGATCAATGATGACTATTCTCAGAAAAGTGTGGGTGATGTTACTTTCTCCCAGGCGCATGCTGCAACATTTGCAGATATTGACAGGGATGGAGTTGTTGATTTTATTATTGGTAAAAGACATTTTACACACCTGGATAATATGTATGATCCCGATTCCTATGGCCCGCCTGTGTTGTATTGGTACCGCACGGTACGCAATAAAAATGCACCAGGTGGCGCCGAATTTGTTCCCGAACTGATCCATAACAGGTCCGGCGCCGGTTCCCAGATAACGGCCATAGACCTGAATAAGGACGGTGCAGTGGATATAATAACTTCCAATAACCGTGGTACCTTTATATTCTGGAATAACGGGTCAGCAAAGCAATAAAAAACAACCAGCGTAGTGCAACCCGCATGTCCCCCGCTGGCGGGGGTGAAGCACCGTTAGAACAATGTTGCACGCGAGGGGGCGGATATCCTCCCCCAGGGAAATTTGCTGATGATGCAGGTTGATGTCCCCTCCCGAGGGGGACATCGAACTGGCTGAAGATAAATACACCCACCCCGTTGCGTGTCCTCACGCAACTTTCCCACGGCACTGAATTTACATTCACAAGCGCTTATTCTATCATAATGGCGGGCTGACAGATCAGGCGAAAGTTTAATTTTGTACAGGAGGTTGCCATACCGTACAGTTGCTTCACGATAGCTCAGGCAGTTGGAAGAAAAGGATACGGTTCAACCGAAAAGTAACCAAATCAAACTATCATGAATAAAGACTTAATACTTCGGGAAAAGCTTGCGCTCGCACGAACAGTTTTAGCCAATCAATCTACATTATTGTCATTTATACGGACATCGATGTATTTTTTAGTGGCAGGAGTCAGCATCAACAATTTGACGACTGTACCGCACGGGCTTCTTATTGAAATTGTATTTATCATTATTTCTGCAGCTTTGTTATTGGTCGGTGTTTTTAATTATTTCAAGCAAAAAAGGAAAATAACCGAAAGCGAAAAGCATATTGGTGATTATAAGCTGGAATACCTGAATAAAGAATAATTTGTTTACTGGATACAAATAATTATTGCAAGGGACTTTTGTTCTGGCCGCCCCGTAAATGTATTTAAAAATGTATGTGACCATTTGTGAAAGCAATGGGCGCTTTATATTCAAGCCATACATGTTATATTAGAGGCACTGATGAAACCTCATCGTTTTCTACCACAAACCGGTAATGGGCATTGTCAGGTCAGTGTCAGTTTCCGTTTCTCGTAATAATGTTTCCTCATTTAGGAACCCTTCGTTTTTTCCTGCGTCTACTTTTGCAAAAAATAAGACCAGGCTGTTTATGAATCATATTCCGGCAAAGGCGGTTAATAAAAAACCAAGATCCCGCAGCGCTTTCTACAGGATATCTGCCTGGCTTCATCTTTGGATCGGCCTGATCTCCGGAATAGTAATGATAATTGTTTGTCTCACTGCATGCATCTGGGTTTTTCAGGATGAAATTACTTCGCTTTCCCAGCCGTATACAAAAGTGAAGGTGTTGGAAAAACCTGTCGTTAATCCGTCCGTATTAATGCATATAGCGGATTCGTTGTATCCTGCCAAGAAGCCCGGCTATGCCTATTACCAGCAGGGACGAACCATTACCCTGGCGTTAGGGCAGGGCAGGAGGGGCAATACTATCTTACATGTTGATCCTTATAGCGGCGAAGTAGTAAAAACGATAGAGCGGAAGGAAGGGGAGACAGACTTTTTCCGCTTTATATTGAATGGGCACAGGTTTTTATGGCTGCCTCCCAAAATAGGCCGACCGATCGTGAATTACGGAACCTTGGTATTTGTGATCACACTGATCACGGGAATGGTTTTATGGTGGCCGAAAAAATGGACGAAGGCAACCAGGGATCAAAGCTTTAAGATCAAGTGGAAGGCCTCATTCAAAAGGGTCAACTACGATTTACATAATGTGCTTGGATTTTACTCGTTGCTGGTACTTTCGGCCATTGCGCTTACGGGTATGGTATATGGCATAGAGTGGTACAGCAAGGGGTTATATTGGGTTACCTCCGGCGGGCAGACCTTGCCCGAATTTAAAAGAGCGGTTTCTGATTCCCTGCAGTCGGGAAAATATTATACTCCACAGCAGGTAATGGATGTGACCTGGAATAAAGTGCTGTCCGAACATCCTGAAGCAAAAGGCTTCTATTATGCATTTGCCGACACATCCAGGCCCGCTTCCGCGATTGCCATAACCATTTATCCTACCGTAGGGAAATATTATGATAACCGGAGCTTTTCCTTTGACCAGCATACGGGGGAAAGGATAACGGCGGGCAGTAAGTTATACGAGACAAGCTTTGAAGATGCGCAGGTGGGTGCCAAAATAAGAAGAATGAATTATGATATTCATGTAGGTGCCATACTTGGTCTCCCGGGAAAAGTGATCGCTTTCTTTGCGTCATTGATTGGTGCCAGCCTGCCGGTAACAGGCTTTATAGTGTGGTGGGGAAAAAAGAAGAAAAAAGGGAAAGCAAAGAAGAAAACAAACCATAAACCAGAAAATAAAACCAATGTGTATGTAAAAAAGACGGTGATACAAACGGCTGACCAGTAAATTAAATTAAAAAAAGGGGTCGCACAGCGGCAACTGCACGACCCATCCGCTACAGCGGAGCTTTTAAATCTGTTCAATTTTAAAGCAATGCAATATATAAAAATATTGTTATCGGCACTACTGTGCTTATTCATAAATACAGCAACAGCACAGGACAACACAAAGCAGGGAAGCATTTCCGGTTATGTAAAAGACCAGGACGGCAATCCTGTATCACAGGCAAGTATACTTGTAAAAGGTACCTTAAAAGGCTCTATATCAGACGACAACGGCTATTATTATATTCCCGGTATTCCTGCCGGAAGCGTTGTGATCCAGGTATCAGTGGTGGGCTACCATTCCTACGAAAGAAAAATCACTGTAAACCCCGGCAAGGAGGCTTCTTTGGACATAAAAATCACTTCAGCCAATAAAACACTGGAAGAGGTGTCGGTAATAGGCAGAACGGCCACCCAGCTCTCCAAC
>Ga0222429_100849_pt1 | contig 11654 bp, 9 predicted proteins | sample 1B50Ametagenome_FD_182475 | JGI IMG/M metagenome (GOLD analysis project Ga0222429, IMG submission 182475) | Enriched microbial communities from leaf-cutter ant dump, University of Wisconsin, Madison, United States - 1B50A (version 2) | ecosystem: Environmental > Terrestrial > Nest > Insects nest >...
CAGCGGCCGGCCCACGGCCTCCTTGCCCGGCGGCGGGGTGGAGGCCGCGATCGTCTGCTCCTGCTCCGTGTCGGGCCGCACGCGCCACAGCCGGTAGTGGTAGCCGCGCTCCGCGAGCTGCGGCAGCCGCGCCGCCGCCAGGACCTCGGGCAGGCGGATGGTGACGTAGGTGAAGCCCCAGAAATCGCGCTCCCCCTGCGCCCCTTCGAGGTACACCGGCTGGCGCCCCACCACGCCGAGGCCGCCTTGCACGAGCTCCATCGGGCCCGCCAGCGTGAGGCGGCCGGACTCGCGGGCGCGCGCGGACTCGGGACCCTGCTGGGGGTCGTTGAGCTGGTCGAAGCCGATCAGGTTCTCGTTGCCCTGCCGGGGCACCACCTGCCGGATGACGCCCTGGGGTGACAGCCCCATGGCAGCAATGCCGGGGTAGAACGGCAGCATCTGCGTGCCGATGTCCTCGAACTGGGGAACCTGGCCCCGGCCCTGGCGGACCAGCGCCACCAGCGCGTTGTTCGCCGACAGCGCCAGCTCGATGGCGCGCTGCAGGGCCTGCCCGTGGTCGCCGGCCAGGTCCGCCACCTGCGTGCGCTGCTGCATGCGCTCCTGGCGCTCCAGCGAGCCGATCAGGGCGCCGGCGCATGCCGCTGCCAGTGCGAACACCGCCACCGGACCTGTGAGGGCACTGCGAAGTCGGTGGAGGGCAGGGGCGTGCACGGCGGGGGTTCCTGAATTCCATTATGCAGGCCCATGCCGGCGCCGGGCGTGCCGTGGCAAGGAGATCCTTGTCATGGCGCTGACATGCCTTCGACATGGCGATGTCATGGGGCGATTTCACACTCCAGGCCAGACCTCACACCGGAGATGTTGCACCATGAACGAGCTTTCCACCTTGACGCCGGCCATGTCCCCCGACACGCCCTCCGGCAGGGCTCTTCATGGCCCGGCCGCCGTTGCGGGCGCGGCGCGGCCCGTGCCGGAGCGCGGCGCCATCGAGGTGACGTGGGCGCGGCACCTGGACGAGGTGCGGCAGGCGCAGCGGCTGCGGTACGAGGTCTTCGTGGCGGAGATGGGCGCTCGATTGACGACCCCCGTCCCCGGCCACGACGTGGACCTGTTCGACGACTATTGCGAGCACCTGCTGGTGCACGACGTGGCGAGCCGGCAAGTCATTGGGACTTACCGGGTGCTCACGCCCGCGCAGGCGCGCCGCGTCGGCGGCACGTACAGCGACACCGAATTCGACCTCACCCGGCTGCGCTCGCTGCGGCCGCGCATGGTGGAGCTGGGCCGCAGCTGCGTGCACCACGAGCACCGCCATGGCGGCGTCATCATGGCCCTGTGGAGCGCGCTGGCGGACTTCATGGTGCGCAACCAGCTGGACACCATGATCGGCTGCGCCAGCATCCCTATGCTCTGCAACGGTGTGGTCAGCGGCGATGCCGCCGCCAGCATCTGGCAGCAGGTGCGCAAGACGCACCTGGCGCCCATCGAATACCACGTCCTGCCGCGGCTGCCCCTGCCCGTGGACCAGCTCGACGGGTCGGTCGCCGTGGAGCCGCCGGCCCTCATCAAGGGCTATCTGCGCCTGGGCGCCCGCGTGCTCGGGGCTCCGGCCTGGGACCCCGACTTCAACACTGCCGACCTGCCCATGCTGATGCGGCTGGCGGATCTGCACCCCCGCTACCGCAAGCACTTCCTGGGGGCGTGATGCGCACCGCGTTCGATGCCCTCGGCCCCTGGATGGCAGACCCCTGCGGGCCTGAAGACGCGGCGGCCGACGCACCGGCATCGACGGCAGGGCACCGCCGCTACCGCACGGTCTTCATCTCGGACCTGCACCTGGGCACGCCGGGGTGCCAGGCCGCGGCCCTGCTGGACTTCCTCAAGCACCATCCCAGCGACCAGCTCTACCTGGTGGGCGACATCGTCGACGGCTGGCAGCTGCGCCGCAAATGGTTCTGGCCGCAGGCCCACAACGACGTGGTGCAAAAGCTCCTGCGCCGCGCGCGCAAGGGCTGCCGCGTGGTCTTCGTGCCGGGCAACCACGACGAGTTCGCGCGCGCCTTCGTCGGGCATTCCTTCGGCGGCATCGAAGTGGTGGCGGATGCCGTGCACACCACGGCCGACGGCCGCAGCCTGTGGGTGATCCACGGGGACCATTTCGACGGCGTGATCCAGTGCGCCAAGTGGCTCGCCTACCTGGGCGACAACCTCTACGAATTCACGCTCAAGCTCAACCGCCACCTCAACACCTTCCGGGCGCGCGTGGGCCTGCCGTACTGGTCGCTGTCGGCGTACCTCAAGGGCAAAGTCAAGAAGGCGCTCAACTACGTCACCGACTTCGAGGTGGCCGTGGCGGCCGAGGCGCGCCGGCGGGGCCACGACGGCGTGGTCTGCGGCCACATCCACCGCGCCGAGATGCGGGAGATCGACGGCACGCTTTACTGCAACGATGGCGACTGGGTGGAAAGCCACACCGCCCTGGTGGAGCACATGGACGGCCGCCTGGAACTGTTGCAGTGGCATGCGCGGCCCGAGGCCCCCGCGGCATCCCGCGCCACCGCCGAGGCCGCCCTATGAGAATCGCCCTGCTCACCGACGCCTGGCTGCCCCAGGTGAACGGCGTGGTCACCACCTTGCGGGAACTGGTGCAGGAACTGACCGCTGCCGGGCACGAGGTGCAGGTGCTGCACCCGGGGCAATTCCCAACGCGCCCCTGTCCCGGCTATGCGGGCATCGATCTGGCCGTGCGGCCGGGGCGGGCGGTGGCCCGGATGCTGGACATCATGCAACCCGACGCCATCCACCTCGCGACCGAAGGGCCGCTCGGCTGGGCGGGGCGCAGCTACTGCCTGCGCCGGGGACTGGCGTTCACCACGGCCTTCCACACCCGGTTTCCCGAGATACTGAATGCAGCGCTGCGCGTGCCCCTGGGGTGGGGCTATGCCCTGTTCCGGCATTTCCACCGCCCGTCCTCGGGCGTGATGGTGCCCACCCAGGGTGTCTTGCAGATGCTCGCGCAGCGGGGCTTTCGCAACCTGCGGCTGTGGACCCATGGGGTGGACACGCAGGCCTTCCCCTTCCACGGCGAAACGACGCCCAGCCCGATCACGGGCGCGCTGGCGCACCCCGTGTCGCTGTACGTCGGGCGCATCTCCTACGAGAAGAACATCGAAGCCTTCCTGCAGCTGGACATGCCGGGCACCAAGGTGGTGTGCGGCGTGGGGCCGCTGGAGGCGCGGCTGAAAGCCAGGTACCCCCAGGTCCGCTGGCTGGGCATCCTGGACCGCGCGGCGCTGGCGCAGGTGTATGCGGCGGCCGACGTGTTCGTGTTCCCCAGCCGCTCCGAGACCTTCGGCCTGGTGATGCTGGAGGCCATGGCCTGCGGCACCCCCGTGGCGGCGTTCCCGGTCGAGGGGCCGATGGAAGTGCTGGGCGCCCATGCGGGCCAAGGGCCCCGGGGCGGCGTGCTGCACGACGACCTGCTCGCCGCCAGCCAGGAGGCCCTGGGCGTTCCCCGGGCCGAGGCCCGCGCGCGGGCGCTGGATTTCACCTGGGCGCATGCCGCCCGGCTGTTCGGGCAGTACCTGGTGCCTGCCCGCGCGGCCAGTGTGACAAACCTCCCGGCCGTCACGAAAACTGTCACAACTCTGTCATCCGGGCGTTAAATACTGCCGTCATCTGCATCCGCCGCACCTGCGTATCCATGTTGCCCTTGACCTCCGATGGCGCCGCCGCGTCGCCGCACGACAGTGACGCCACGGCGGGCCACCTGCCTGTGCCGGTCTTCCTGGACCGGGACCACAGCATCCTGGCGTTCAACGAGCGCGTGCTGGATTGGGCCGTGCGCGCCGACGTGCCGCTGCTGGAGCGGCTGCGCTACCTGTGCATCGTCTCTTCCAATCTCGACGAATTCTTCGAGGTGCGCGCTGCGCCCCACATCACCGCGGCCCAGAAGGGCGAAACCCAGGGGCGCTACTCCACGGCGTCGTTCGAGGCCGTGGCGGCGAAGGTGCATGCACTGGTGGACCGCCAGTACGCCCTGTACAACGATGAACTGGTGCCCGCCTTTGCGCAGCACGGGATCCGCATCCTGGGCCACGGCGAGCGTTCGCCCGAGCAGAAGCGCTGGGTGCACGACTACTTCGCGCGCGAGGTGCGGCCGCTGCTGATTCCCGTGGGCCTGGACCCTGCGCATCCGTTTCCACAGGTGGCGAACAAGTCGCTGAATTTCATCGTGCGCCTCAAGGGGCAGGACGCGTTCGGCCGCGAGAACGAGATCGCCATCGTCAAGGTGCCCCGCGCGCTGCCCCGGCTGGTGCGCATGCCGGCCCGGCTGGCGGCCAAAGAGGCGCTGTTCGTCAGCCTGTCCAGCATCATCCGCGCGCACCTGCACGACCTATTCCCCGGCCGCGAGGTGACCGAGTTTTCGCAGTTCCGCGTCACGCGCCATTCCGACTTGGCCCTCGACGAAGAGGACGTGCGCAACCTGCGCACCGCCCTGCGCCAGGGCCTGCAGCACCGCCACTACGGGCAGGCCGTGCGGCTGGAGGTGTCGGCCGGGTGCTCGCAGTTCCTGTCGGACTTCCTGCTGGCCCAGTTCGCGCTGCCCGCGGCGGCGCTGTACCGCGTGCAGGGCCCGGTGAACCTGGTGCGCCTGACCCAGCTGGTGGACCTGGTGAACGACCCCCGCCTGCTGTTCCCGCCCTGGCGCTCGGCCTGGCCGCGCCAGCTGCAGCCGGGCGTCTCCGTGCTGGAACAGTTGCGCCAGCGCGACGTGCTGATCCACCAGCCCTTCGAGAGCTTCGACGGCCTGCTGGCCTTTCTGCGCGAGGCCGTCAACGACCCCGACGTGCTGGTCATCAAGCAGACTATCTACCGCACCGGCTCCGACTCCGAGCTCATGAACCTGCTGACCGAGGCCGTGCGCCGGGGCAAGGAAGTGATGGCCGTGGTGGAGCTGAAGGCGCGCTTCGACGAGGAGGCCAACATCAACTGGGCCGAGACACTGGAGGCCATCGGTGTGCAAGTGGTCTATGGCGTGGTGGGCCTCAAGACGCACGCCAAGATGCTGCTCGTCACGCGCCGCGAAGGGCGGCAGCTGCGGCGCTACGGCCACTTGTCCACGGGTAACTACAACGTGCGTACGGCCAGGCTCTACACCGACTTGAGCTACCTCACGGCCGACGAGGACGTGACGGCCGACATGGACGGCGTGTTCAACCACCTCGCCAGCCAGAACCGCCCGCCGCGCCTGCGCAGGCTGCTGCTCGCGCCCTTCCATCTGCACCGGCGCATGCTGGAGAAGATCGAGCAGGTGGGCCTCGCCGCCAGCCGGGGCGAGGACGCCCGCATCGTCGCCAAGATGAACGCGCTGACCGACGAGGCCCTGATGCGCGCGCTGATCCTGGCCGGCCAGCGCGGCGCCCGCATCGACCTCATCGTGCGCGGCGCCTGCATGCTGGCGGCCCAGGTGCCGGGGCTCACGGACAACATCCGCGTGCGCTCGGTGATCGGCCGCTTCCTGGAGCACACGCGGGTGTTCTACTTCCGCGCCGGGCCGGAAGAGGACCTGTACCTCTCCAGCGCCGACTGGATGAACCGCAACATGATGCGCCGCGTGGAACTGGCCTGGCCCGTGACCGACCCCGCGCTGCGCCAGCAGATCGTGGACGAATGCCTCGTGGCCTACCTGCACGATGACCGCGACGCCTGGACCCTGAACGCCGAGGGCGGCTACGACCGTGCCCCGCGCCCCATCGACGGGCTGGGTGCGCAGGACGCGCTGATGGTCCGCTACGGCCCGGCCCCGGCGGCGGGCACCCTGGAGCAAGGGGCGCCATGATGGACCTCATCCTGTGGCGCCATGCCGAGGCCGAGGAAGCGGTGGAGGGCTGCGATGACCTGGCCCGCGCCCTGACCCCGCGTGGCGAAAAGCAGGCCGCGCGCATGGCGGCCTGGCTGGACCGCCAGCTGCCGGACGGGCTGCGCGTGCTGGCCAGCCCGGCGCGGCGCACCGAGCAGACCGCGAGCGCGCTCGGGCGCAAGTTCAAGATGCGGGCCGAGCTGCTGCCAGGGGGCACGCCGCAGGACCTGCTGGAGCTGGTGCAATGGCCGCGCGCCAAGGGAACGGTGCTGATCGTGGGGCACCAGCCGATGCTGGGCCAAGCCATTGCCCAGCTGCTGGAGCTGAAAGCCACCGAGTGCGCGGTGCGCAAGGGGGCCGTGTGGTGGCTGCGCCAGCGGCAGCGGCTGGATGAGAGCCAGACCGTGCTGATCACGGTGCAGTCGCCGGAACTGCTCTAGGGCCATTGCACCCCGGTAGCTATTGAAAGAGTAGCTGCCAGCGCTTGCTAGATAAGCACTGGGGGCCTATTTGACCCTAAACTTTGGCTTGCTTGCGGGCGCTCTTGGCCACAGGCTTGGCGCGGGGTGCCGCAGCGGGTGCGGCCGCGTCGGCCTTGGGGCGGCCCGTCTTGATCGAGGGAACGGCCTGCACGGCACCGCGCAGTGCGCTGTCGGTCATGGCCGCCAGCACCTTGAGGCCGGCGCGCAGCAGCTCGCTTTTCTTGACGGGCTGGGCCAGCGCCGCGGCGCGCTGCTTGAGCGTTTCGATGACGGCGTATTCGTCCTTGGGGATGGTGAAGCTGTCGCGCACCAGCTTGGGCTTCTTGGCCTTGCTGTCCTTGGCGGGCTCGGGCGCCGCTGCTGCCTTGGCAGGCTTGGCGGCGGGTTGCTTCTTGGGCGCGGGCTTCGCTGCAGCTTTCTTCACGGCCTTGGCCGGGGCCTTGGAGGGCGCCGCCGCGGCTGCGGTCTTGGCGGCTGTTTTGGCGGGGGCGGCAGGGGCCTGGGCGGGCGAGGGCGGGGTGGTGCTGGAAGTGGTCATGGCAGTGTGCGTTGAAACGGTATAAACAGTTTATACCGTTTGTCGCCATTGCTCAAGGCAGGTCGACCGCCAGCTCCCAAGGGGTCTTCTGCCAGGCCTGCACTTCTTCCCGCAAAAGATGCGCTGACTGCGGGTACGCGGCGGCCCAGCCCGGGCGGGCCGCGATGCGGAAGCGCGGCCCCTCGCGGCGCAGGGCAAGGCCGGCGGTATCCGGGTCGCGGCGGGCATGGCACAGGGCCACGGCCAGGCGCAGGCTCAGCAGTTGCAGTGCGAAAACGGGGTCTTCCAGGTCGGCCTCGATTTTGCGGACCTTGCCGCGCTGGCCCTGCACGAGAACGCCCAGGCGGTGCAGCTCCGATACGGCAAAGCCGGCGGCATCCGTATTGTCGAGGATGTAGGCGCCGTGGCGGTGGTAGTCGCTGTGCGATATGCGGCAGCCGATCTCGTGCAGCTTGGCTGCCCATTCCAGCTTGCGCGCCGCGCGTTCGCTGCCTTCGGGCGCGGCCTGGCCGAACAGCGCGCAGGCGGTGCGGGCCACGCGCTCCGCCTGGGCTTTGTCCACGTCGAAGCGTTGCATGAGTCCGTTCACGGTGGTGGTGCGCAGGTCCGTGCCCGGCTGCTCGCGGTCCAGCAGGTCGTACAGGGCGCCCTGGCGCAGCGCGCCCTGGGCCACCTGCATCCGGTCGATTTCCAGCAGGTCGAACACGGCACGCAGCACACTGATGCCGCCGCCGATGACGGGGCGCCGGTCTTCCTTGAGGCCTTCCATGCGCAGGCGTTCGGCGGTCTGGGCGCGCAGCAGGCGCTCGCGCAGCCAGTCCAGGCCCTCGCGGGTGATGAGGCCCGCGGGGCCGCCGGCCAGGGCCAGGATGTCGCCCACGGCCCCGGCCGTGCCGGAGGAGCCGTAGGCCACCTCCCAGGCATCGGGGCGAAAGGTCTCCAGCGCCTCGTCGAGCACGGCCTTGGCCGCGATCTCGGCGGCCATGAAGGTCTGGGCCGTGAACTCGCCGTGCGGAAAGTAGCGCTGCGACCATGCCACGCTGCCCACCCGGAACGAGGCTACGGCCTGCGCGGAGAACTGCTGGCCCAGGATCAGCTCGGTGGACCGCCCGCCGATGTCCACCACCAGCCGCCGCTCGTCCGACTGGGGCAGCAGGCGCGCCACGCCCTGGTAGATCAGCCGCGCTTCCTCGGGGCCGGACACCACGTCGATGGGGTAGCCCAGCACCTCGCTGCCGCGCGCGAGGAATTCCTCGCGGTTGCGGGCCTCGCGCAGGGTCTGCGTGGCCACCGCGCGCACCTGGGCCCGCGGAAAGCCGGCCAGCCGCTCGCCGAACCGCGCCAGGCACGCCCAGCCGCGTTCCATGGCCTCGCGCGTCAGGTTGCGGTCTTCATCGAGGCCGTTGCCCTGGCGCACGGTTTCCTTGAGGTATTCCACCCGCTGGATGTGGCCGAATTCGTAGCGCCCGATTTCGAGGCGAAAGCTGTTGGAGCCGAGGTCGACCGCGGCGAGGCGTGTGCCGTTCTGCATGGTGGTTCTGTTCAAAGTGCCCCGGCATCGTAGCCGGAGCCGAAGGGCGCAGTTTGTGCCGGTTTGGTGACGGATCCGTGACGTTTTCAAGACCAGGCGCCATATGGCATTTTTTTGGCAGCGCGGCGCTTGTGTCACTGAGTTGTCATTTTCGGTCCCTAGAGTTCAGCCTGTTCCTGTCAACCCTGAGTCCAAAGGCAAACCATGAAACGCACATTCCTCAAGACCGTCGCCGCTGCCGTCCTGGCCACCGTGGCTGCGGGCAGCGCTTTTGCAGCAGACATCACCGGCGCTGGCGCCTCCTTCCCCTACCCCATGTACGTCAAGTGGGCCGAAGCCTACAAGAAGGAAACCGGCACGGGCCTGAACTACCAGTCCATCGGCTCCTCGGGCGGCATCCGCCAGATCCGCGCCAAGACCGTGGCTTTCGGCGCATCCGACGCCCCGCTGTCCGGCGCCGACCTGGACAAGGACGGCCTGGTGCAGTTCCCCGCCATCATCGGCGGCACGGTGCCCGTGGTGAACCTGGACGGCTTCAAGCCCGGCGAACTGCGCGTGACCGGCCCCGTGCTGGCCGACATCTACCTGGGCAAGATCGCCAAGTGGAACGACGCCAAGCTGGCCGCGCTCAACCCAGGCAAATCCCTGCCCGACCAGGCCATCACCGTGGTGCACCGCGCCGACGGTTCGGGCACCACCTTCAATTTCACGGACTACCTGTCCGCCGTGAGCAAGGAATGGGCGGACACCGTGGGCAAGAACGCTTCCGTGAAGTGGCCCGCAGCGTCCTCCGTGGGCGGCAAGGGCAACGAAGGCGTGGCTGCCAACGTGACGCGCGTGAAGGGTGCCGTGGGCTACGTGGAGTACGCCTACGTGAAGAAGAACAACATGACCTTCCTGCAGCTGCAGAACGCCGACGGCAAGTATGTGAGCCCCGACGACAAGAGCTTCGCCTCCGCCGCCGCGGGCGCGGACTGGTTCAGCGTGCCGGGCATGGGCATCTCCATGGTCAACGCCAAGGGCGCGGACAGCTGGCCCATCAGCACGGCCTCGTTCATCCTGATGTACAAGAACCCGGCCGACAAGGCGCAGTCGGCCGAAGTGCTGAAGTTCTTCGACTGGGCCTTCAAGAACGGCAAGGGCATGGCCGCCGACTTGGACTACGTGCCGCTGCCCGACAGCCTGACCGCCGACATCCGCTCCAAGGTCTGGTCGCAGATCAGCAAGTAACCACAGCACAGAGCGAGTCTGCCCCCAGAATACGCCCATCGGCCGGCCGGTCTGGCCGATGGGTGCTGGTTTGCGGGGCCTCCAACAAGCCAGATCGGAGTCAACATGAGCGTGGGAACCACCATGAGTTCGCAACCCGTGCCCGTCCAGGCCAAGGACCTCCCCACCGAGTCCATGGTGTCGATCGCCCGGCGGCAGCGCCTGCAGGACATCGTTTTCCACCGCCTGACCCAAAGCCTGTCGCTGCTGGTGCTGGCGGCGCTGCTGGGCATCATCGTTTCCCTTTTCGTCTATGCGTGGCCGGCGTTCCAGAAGTTCGGCGTCCAGTTCCTCTGGCGCGTGGAATGGGACACCGTCAATGAAGAATTCGGCGCCGCGATCGCCATCGTCGGCACCCTGGTCAGCGCGGGCATTGCGCTGCTGATCGCCGTGCCGCTGGCCTTCGGCATCGCGCTTTTCCTCACCGAGACCTGCCCCGTGTGGCTGCGCCGCCCGCTGGGCACGGCCGTGGAGCTGCTGGCGGCCGTGCCGTCCATCATCTACGGCATGTTCGGCCTGTTCGTGTTCGCGCCGCTGTTCGCGGACTACTTCCAGATGCCCGTGCAGAAGCTGCTGGGCAGCATGCCGCTGGTGGGCTTCCTGTTCGGCGGCAGCACCAACGGCTTCGGCATCCTGGCGGCGGGCATCGTGCTCGCGTTCATGGTGCTGCCCTTCGTGGCGGCTGTGATGCGCGACGTGTTCGAAATCGTGCCTCCCATCCTGCGCGAGTCGGCCTACGGCCTGGGCTGCACGACCTGGGAGGTGGTGCGCCGCGTGGTGCTGCCCTACACGCAAAAGGGCGTGATCGGCGGAATCATGCTGGGCCTGGGCCGCGCCCTGGGCGAGACCATGGCCGTGACCTTCGTGATCGGCAACGCCAACCGCATGCCCACGTCGCTGTTCTCGCCGGGCACCTCCATCGCGTCCACGCTGGCCAATGAGTTCGGCGAGGCGGCGGACTTCCACCTGTCCGCGCTGTTCGCCTTGGGCTTCCTGCTGTTCGTGATCACCTTCGTGGTGCTCTCCGCCGCCAAGATCATGCTGCTGCGCGCCGAGAAGGCAAAGGGACTGTAGAGCGTGTTATGCACTTTTACGTACCCACGTTGGGCCAAAAGGCCTGTGATCGCAAGGCGCGGACTGCCGCCAAGGCCGGAGCCTTGGCAAGGTCTGCAACGCCGCGAGCACTGGCCTTTTGGCCCAACCCTTCGGGAAAGCCGGGGAAAGGCCCGGCCACGTTGTTGCAGCACGCTTGCGGTATTGATACCGCGGCGCGTCCTGCGCCTAGTTGCCGGGCCTTTCCCCGGCTTTCGTGGGCACGTAAAAGTGCATAACACGCTCTAAACCATGGAATTCAACCAACAACTCTACAAAAAGCGCCAGCGCTCCAACGCCATCGGCCTCACGCTGTCCCTGGGCGCCATGGTGCTGGGCCTGTTCGTGCTGCTCTGGATCCTGAGCGTTCTGCTCTCCAACGGCTTTGCCGCGCTGGACTGGCACATGTTCACCCAGTCCACCCCCGCGCCGGGGTCGGAAGGCGGCGGCCTGGCCAATGCCATCGTGGGCAGCCTGATGATGGTGGGCTTCACCGTGCTGGTGTCCACGCCGATCGGTGTGCTGGCCGGCGTGTACCTGGCCGAATACAGCGGCCAGAGCAAGGTGGCCGAGCTCACGCGCTTCGTCACCGACATCATGCTGTCGGCGCCTTCCATCGTGCTCGGGCTCTTTGCCTACGCGATCGCCGTGGCCACGGTGGGCAACTTCTCCGGCTGGGCCGGCAGCCTGGCCCTGTCGCTGATCGCCGTGCCCGTGGTGGTGCGCACCACCGAGAACATGCTGCGCCTGGTGCCCGGCAGCCTGCGTGAAGCGGCGTTCGCGCTGGGTGCGCCGCGCTGGAAGGTGTCCACCATGGTCACGCTGCGCGCCGCGCGCAGCGGCGTGATGACCGGCCTGCTGCTGGCCGTGGCCCGC
>Ga0222429_100853_pt1 | contig 11559 bp, 1 predicted proteins | sample 1B50Ametagenome_FD_182475 | JGI IMG/M metagenome (GOLD analysis project Ga0222429, IMG submission 182475) | Enriched microbial communities from leaf-cutter ant dump, University of Wisconsin, Madison, United States - 1B50A (version 2) | ecosystem: Environmental > Terrestrial > Nest > Insects nest >...
GGTGACGGCGGTGACGGCGGTGACGGCGGTGACGGCGGTGACGGCGGTGACGATTGCGGATGCGGCGACAAGGAAGTCCCCCCGGATGCCGATCGGGTGCAGAACAACCTCGTGGACCACGGCTGGGCGGGCGGCGCCAGTTCCATTTACGGCAAGGAGTCCGGTGGGAACAATCTGGCGGGAGACTATGAAGTCGGCATGACCATCGGCCATGGGATCGTCGACAAGCATGCCGGCGACGACTCCATCTACGGCGGCGGGAAAGACGCCACCGGCAACAACCTGTATGGCGATTACCTGGTGTCTTCCGCGGTCGTTAGCAGCGGCGGCGACCTCGAACTGAACATCAACGGCGGCAAGGACGCCCTGTGCGACGGCAGCGGGTCCGGCAGCAACCTGTATGGCGATTACGTGCAGATCGGCGCCGTGCAGGCATTCGATGGCAGCGTCGCGATCCGCATCAAGGGAGGCTCGGACACCATCCAGGGCGGGGATGGCGGCGGCAACACCATCTATGGCGACCGTGTGGAAATCGGCAGCCTGCAATCCGCGCACGGACACCAGGCCAGCGTGCACGTCACCCTCGGGAACGACGTCATCCATGGCGGGTCCGGCGACGATACGATCCATGGCGATCATGTGGCGGGTGCGAACCAGGCCGGCGTGACCGTCGAAGGCGGCGACGACGTCATCCACGGCGGCGCCGGCAACGACACCCTGTGGGGCGGCTATGGCGACGACACCTTCGTCTGGAAGCTGGGCGACCAGGGCACGGCCGACGCGCCCGCGGTGGACCGCATCATGGACTTCGGCGTGGAGACGGGCAGCTCCGTCGGCAAGGATATTCTGGATCTCGGCGACCTGCTCCAGCACCATGCGGACGCCAGCGACCTGACGCAGTACCTGCACATCAGCGGCGACGGCGGCAAGACCGTCATCGACGTGAAGGTCAACGCCGACGGGACGGCGGCCGATCACGTGACCCAGCAGATCGTCATCGACAACATCGACCTGACGGCCGGCCATGAAAACCTGAATACGCCTGAAGGCCAGGCCGATCTGATCAACAGCCTGATCCAGCAGGGCAAGCTGAACGTGGATCACACCTGAGCCGTGTCCTCGCGGGCTTTTCGCCCGCGCCCCGGATGTGCCTGGGCGCGGGCGTCCGCCTTTTGAATGGGCGGAAAATACCCGCAAGAATCATCAGGCGGCTCGACCTCGACACCTGCCACGATGCGTTGATTCATTGCTCAGTTCCTGCGCGATTTTCGACGATTTCCAGCACACCAGCGCCGCAGAAACCCTTCAACACTCGAGGCCAGTTCCGGCAATATATTCGCCGATCTGAGCTTGCCCGATGCAGACCGGCTCCAGATCAAATCCGGGTTGACGCTTGAAATCGCCAAAGCCATTCGCGAACGAGGCCTCACCCAGGTCGAGGCGGCCAAGCGCATGGGCCTGACCCAACCCTAGACCGCTATTTCCCCCCGGCTCTGGCCGCTGCTTCCTGATCCATACGCAGTGATCGGATGGTCGGGCGCTTCCTGTCTCTTAGGGAGCCTCCGTATTTTCCCTAGGCATTTATTGACATTTATTGTCTTTTCCGCCGATACGAAGATCGCGGCCCAGCGCGTAGTATCCCGACACATGATCGCCGCAAAAGTGCTTTCCAGGCGCTGGGCGGCACCACCGAATTCATCACTGAGGGCTTCACCATGGCTACCGATACCGTCCTGATCACCCACGTCACCGGCAAGGCCTGGGTGCGCAATGCCGATGGCCAATTGATCGCGCTGCACGAAGGCATGCGCGTGCCGGTCAACGCCCACATCATGACGGACGAGGGCGCCAGCGTGACCCTGCAGGCCACGGGCGTGCCGCCGGTGATCGTGGGCCAGAACACCGACATGCTGGTCACGGAGGACCTGGCCGCGGCGCACCCGCAGCCGGCCGACAACGCGGTGACGCCCCCGGCCGACCCCGTCGCCGACCAGATCCTGGCCGCGCTGGACGCGGGCCAGGACCCGTTCGCCATCCTGGATCCGACCGCCGCGGTGCTGACCGGCGGCGGTGGCGGCGGCGACAGCTTCACGCGCCTGGCCAGCATCACGGAAACCACCACGCCCCTGGGCCTGGCCTACCCGCGCCCGGGCGTGGAAACGCCGGAATTCGTGCAACTGGGCGGCGTCGCCGCCACGGCGGATGACACGGCTCCATTGGTTCCGGCGGGGCCGACGCTGGACATCCCGGATCGTAATGACAATCCGGGCGGTGACGGCCAGGATCCGACGATCGTGCCGGGCACCTTCGACATCGGCGAAGCCGACACGACCACGGGTGTCGAGGGAGTCTTTTCCTTTTCGGCGCCGGCCGGCCTGGCCGCCCTGGTGTTCAATTTCGCGGGCGAAACCGGCACGGCCGGCGGCGATGCCGCGCCCCCGGCCGCTTCCCTGACGGTGACCCTGGCCGAACTCGTCGCGGCGACGCCGGGCGCGCCCATCGTCATCAATACGGATCGGGGCGTCCTGACCCTGACCGGCTACAACCAGGACACAGGCACGGTCACCTATCGCTACGTGTCCGACGGCTGGCAGGATCACACGGGCTCGGCCACGGATCCGTCCATCGGGCAATATCTGCCCGACTCCATCGGAGTGACCGTGGTCGACAGCCTGGGCCGTTCCGTCACCAGCGACATCGTCGCGGCCATCACGGATACGGCGCCCGTCGCTATCGCCGACATGGCGAGCGTGACCGAGGATACCGCCCTGGCCGCCGTGGGCAATGTCGTCAAGGGCGATGGCGAGCCTGGGGATACCGGAGCCGGCGACAGCGCGGACACGTTGGGAGCGGATCCGACCGTGGTGACGGGCGTTCAGGCAGGCGACATCGGCGCGGATGTCGATGGTGGTGTGGGCGGCGCCGTGCACGGGCTTTATGGCGACCTTGTCCTGGGTGCCGATGGCGCCTACACGTACACGCTGGTCAGCGATCCCGCCGACGAACGTTATACCGCCGTGCAGGCCCTGGGCCAGGGCAAGACCGCCGAAGACGTCTTCACCTACACGCTGACCGATGAGGACGGCGATACCTCGACGACAACGCTGAAGGTCACGGTCAACGGCACCAACGACGTGCCGACGATCACCTTCGGCGGCGACAACGGCGCCGACGCGAACGCGGCGGTCTCGGAAGAAGGCCTGAAGGGCGGCATCCTGCCGCCGCACGGCCCCGGCATCCCGGATGACACGGGGACCTCGGACACGACGAACAGCGCCACGGACGGCGGCACGTTCACGGTCCACGACGTGGATGTGGGCGACACGGTGACGGTGAAGCTGGGCACGCCGTCCGAGACCCTGACCTCGGCCGGCCAGGAAGTGCACTGGTCGGTGTCGGGCGACGGCAAGACGCTGACGGGCCAGATCGGGATCATGTTCTTCGGGCATTTCATCCCGGTGGCCGACGTGATCAAGGTTTCCCTGCACGACAATGGCAGCGGGAATTATTCGTACGACGTGAAGCTGCTGGCGCCGATCGATCATCCCGATGCGAGCGTCGAGGATGCCTTGAATCTGGGCGTGCCCATCCTGGTGACGGACAGCCACGGCGCTTCGGCGGCGGACAACGTCCTGACGGTGAACATCCAGGACGACAGCCCGCTGGCGGTCAATGACAACGGCGGTACGGTGACCGAGGATGCGCACGGCGCTGCCGCGGTCCTGGGGGGCAATGTGCTCCTGAACGACACCGGCTGGGGCGCGGACGGCCCGAACGATCTGCTGGACGGCTTCGCCTGGAACACCGGCGACAACGCGGTGGCGCAGGCCGACCTGTCGCAATATGGCACGCTGGTGCTGGGGGCCGCCGGCGGCTGGACCTTCGTGCTGGACAGCTCCAAGCCGGCCACTCAGGCGCTGGCCGAAGGCCAGGTCAAGGACTTCGTCCTGAAGTACACGCTGACGGACAACGACGGCGACACGTCGCAAGCCGAGCTGACCATCCACATCAAGGGCACCAACGATGCGCCGACGATCACCTTCGGCGGCGACAACGGCGCCGACGCGAACGCGGCGGTCTCGGAAGAAGGCCTGAAGGGCGGCATCCTGCCGCCGCACGGCCCCGGCATCCCGGATGACACGGGGACCTCGGACACGACGAACAGCGCCACGGACGGCGGCACGTTCACGGTCCACGACGTGGATGTGGGCGACACGGTGACGGTGAAGCTGGGCACGCCGTCCGAGACCCTGACCTCGGCCGGCCAGGAAGTGCACTGGTCGGTGTCGGGCGACGGCAAGACGCTGACGGGCCAGATCGGGATCATGTTCCTTGGGCATTTCATCCCGGTGGCCGATGTGATCAAGGTTTCCCTGCACGACAATGGCAGCGGGAATTATTCGTACGATGTGAAGCTGCTGGCGCCGATCGATCATCCGGGCGCGGGCGAGGATGCCCTGGACCTGGGCGTGCCGATCAACGTGACGGACAATCACGGCGCGACGACCACGGGCAATCTGACCGTGAACATCCAGGACGACAGCCCGCTGGCGGCCAATGACAACGGCGGCACGGTGACCGAGGACGCGCATGGCCATGCCGCGGTCCTGGGGGGCAATGTGCTCCTGAACGATACCGGCTGGGGCGCGGACGGCCCGAACGATCTGCTGGACGGCTTCGCCTGGAACACCGGCGACAACGCGGTGGCGCAGGCCGACCTGTCGCAATATGGCACGCTGACGCTGGATGCCCTGGGGAACTGGAAGTTCACCCTGGACAGCTCCAAGCCGGCCACTCAGGCGCTGGCTGACGGCGAGACCAAGGACTTCGTCCTGAAATACACGCTGACGGACAACGACGGCGACACGTCGCAGGCCGAACTGACCATCCACATCAAGGGCACCAACGACGATCCCACGATCACCTTCGGCCAGGATGGCGGCCACGTGGCCGTCTCCGAGGAAGGCCTGACGGCGGCCGGCGGCAACTACGACGACGGCATCGCCGGCCACGGGAACGATGTCCCCAGCGGCGACCAGACCGACAACCCCGCGGCGTCGGGCTCGTTCACCGTCGCGGACGTGGATGGGGATACGCCGACCGTGACGCTGGGTACGGGCGTGACGGCGGCCAGCCCGACACATCCCGCCGGCTATGCCGGTGCGCTGCAATCGCATGGCGTGGACATCCAGTGGGCCGCCGACGCCGGCGGCCATGCGCTGACCGGCTATGTCGGCACGCCCGGCCAGGACGATTATCGTGAAATCATCCAGATCGACCTGACGCCCGGCCTCGATGGGCATTACGACTACACCGTGACGCTGAAGGGCGCCATCGACCATCCGATCACGACCGACGCGGCCGAAGACGTCCTGAACCTGAACGTTCCGATCACGGTCGATGACGGCCATGGCGGGGTGGTGGATTCCTCCATCACCGTGCGCGTCGAGGACGACAGCCCCTACGTGGGCACCCCCGACGCCCAGGGTTCCGCCGGCCTGACCGGCATTCCGGAAGTGTATGTCGGGACGGTGGACTTCACGGGGGATTCCGTTGGCACCTTGCTGGGCTTCAATGATGGCGCCATCACGGTGACGGGGCAGGGCTTCTCGACGGCGACGGATTCCACCTTGACGAGCGCCAATGTGCTCCAGACTGAGAATGGCCTGGGCGTCATGAGCAATGGCGAGCCCTATCACGCCCTGCCGGGCGAAGTCGATTTCCGGAATTTTGCGGATGGCAGCAGCGCTTCCGAAACCCTGACCGTCGCCCTGCAGGACGGCAAGGTCGCCTACAGCGCCCATGTGGAATTCTCCGTCATGTTCGGCGGCGAACTCGAATCCGGGATCGTGGAGTTCTGGCGGGGCGGTGAAAAGGTCGGCGAGCAGGCCTTCGATTCCAACGCCGGGTCCGGCAACTACGCGGCGGATTTCAACGCCAATGGCTTCGGCGGCTTCGACACGCTGGTGTTCCGGGCGACCAGCAACGGCAACACCAATTTCAGCGACAACAGCGACTTCGCCGTCAAGAGCATCACCTTCGGCGGTTCCGAACTGCCCCAGGCGCTGGCCTATGGTTCGGGCCATCTCGACTACCAATACGGCGCCGACGGCGCCGGCGGCGCCCAGTGGAATACGCCGGCGGCCGGCACGATCTACGCCGATGGGCAGGAGGTCCAGTTCTCTTCCGAGGGCAATGGCACCGTGCTGAACGGCATGGTCAACGGCGAGTTGGCCTTCCAGCTGATCCTGTCGCCCGCGACCGGGAAATGGGAATTCTTCGAGTACAAATCCCTGACCGATGCGAACGACGATCACCTGAATGCGCTGCCGGCTTCCTACACGGTCACCGACGCCGACGGCGATCCGTCGGTCGGTCGGATCACCATCGGCCTGCCGGAACTCAATCACGCGCCCTCCATCGCCGACGGCACGGCGGCGGTGTCCGAGGAAGGGTTGCCTCAAGGCCTGCCGGATGCTTCCGGCACTCCCACGGATACGGGCAATGAGCGGACGACCTCCGGTACGCTGGCCGTCGCCGATCCGGACAGCGGGGACACGCATACGGTCACCCTGGTGAAACCGGCGGACGACGCCCTGACTTCCCAGGGCAACCCGGTCGTCTGGGCCCTGTCGGACGGCGATCACACCCTGACCGGCACGGTGGACGGCGTTCCCGTGATCACCGTGACGATCAACGACACCGGCGCCTATGACGTCACCCTGTCCGGCCAGATCGACCATCCCGACCACGGGACCCCGGGCCATGGCGTCGAAGACGTGCTGTCCCTGGGCATCGGCGTCCAGGTCGCCGACAATCATGGCGGCACCAGCGGCGGCACCCTGACGATCAGCATCGAGGACGACAGCCCCGAATTCGGCCAGGTGAACGATGCCGTCTTGATGAACCAGGAAGGCACGACGACGGAATCCCTGGTGTTTCATACCGGGGCGGATGTCATTGGCGCGTCGCTGGACATCACCCAAATCGAAGGCTTGCCGAAGGGGTACGATTCAAAGATCAGCGATGACGGGCTTTCGGCCATCATCTATGCCAAGGGCCATCAGGATCATCCGTTGTATACCGTGACCCTGAACGGCAATGGGACTTATTCTGTCGAGCAGCACTTCGGTCCGGAGACCCATGAACTGCATGATCAGCTGACGCCGAATAGCACCAAACACAATCCTGTTACCCATTACAACTGGGGTGCCGTGGATGTGTGGGCGCCCGACGGGCATCGGTTCAATAGCAGTCAGGCAAATGGCTTCGGCGTGGACGATACGCAATTCCGGAAGGGCGAAAGCTTCAAACTCACGTTCGATGATCCGGTGACGGCCTTCAGCCTGTCGGTCGGCAAGGTCTGGGATCCAGGCATGGTGTCGGTCGACTTGTGGGATAACGGTCACTATGTAAAGACCGTGACGGTTCAGATCAGCTCAACCGGCACCCCCTTGAGCGTCGAGGGCGGAGTCTCGTTCGACACCGCGATTGTGACGGGTGGAAACGGAACGGGCCACAAGGATCTCAAGATCGCCTTCGGCAACGACATCAGCTATACGACCGGCCTCGCCGATACCCCGGACTTCACCGTTCACGTCACCGGCACGGACGGTGACGGCGATGCGGTGACGACCTCGTTCGACGTGACGACCAAGACCAACACGCCGCCCGAATTCCTCAGCGGCGCCGACACGACCGATACGCCGCCGAACAGCGACGCCTATGCCTTCACGGGGGCGGATCCGCATGACGGCTCGGCGGCCGTGGGCGCGGTGCAGGCGCACGACGTCGATGGCGATGCCCTGAGCTATCAGATCACCGGCGGCAACGGGGACGGCGCCTACAGCATCGACGCCGCGACCGGGGAAATCCGGGTCGACGGCTCGAAGGTCGATGACCTGTTCGGCAAGGAGCAGACCGACACGCTGACGGTGCAGGTCTCCGACGGCAAGGGCGGCACGGACACCGCGACGGTGGACATCCACCTGGTCGGCGACAAGCTGGTGGCCGGCACCAACGACCAGAACGTCCTGGCCGGGAACGTCGGCAACGACATCCTGCTGGGCGATCCGGGCGGGGCCGACATCACGGTGCGGCCGGGCCAGAACTACAACATCGCGCTGGTGGTGGATACCTCGACGTCGATGGGAGAAGATTCCGGCGAGACCAAGACGGTGAACGGTTGGTATCAGGATAGTCGGGGCCGTTGGCAGAACGGTCCTCATGAGGAACCTGTATCCCGCATGGATCTCGTCAAGGAAGCGCTGAAGAACCTGGCGACCCAGCTCGAGGGCCACGATGGCAAGGTGAATGTGGCGCTGATCAGTTTCGGCAGTGACGCGACGGATGTCACGCCGAATCACGGGCAATCGAGTTACGTGTTCAAGGATCTTGACGCTGCGAAGCTGGCAGCCCTGATCGACAGGATCGACGACTTGAGCGCTGACGGATGGACCAATTACGAGGATGCCTTCAAGGAGACGGGAGACTGGTTCCAGTCGCTGCCCTCCGATGCCGGTTATAAGAATCTGACCTTCTTCCTGACGGATGGGAACCCGACGACCAGCAATAATGGCCCGTGGGGCGACCGGAATAGTTTTGGTACGGAAGCATCCGATGTTACCCAGGCTTTGGATGACTTCACACGGGTCGCCGGTTACGGCGAGGTCCATGCGATCGGCATCGGCGCCGGCATCAACGAGAACATCCTGCAGTTCTTCGACAATACCGATGACACTGGCCCGAAATCCGTCAGGGTGGATGGTACGTGGGTCACTTCCGACGCAGGCCAAGTCGAAATCGTCAACGATGCCGACGGCCTGAATGCCGCGCTGCAGGGCGGCGGACCGGACAGCATCGATCCGCTGCCGGTCAGCAGCGACACCTTGTCGGGCGGCGACGGCAACGACATCCTGTTCGGCGACGTCATCAACACCGACAATCTGTCGTGGGCGGGCCGTCCGGACAACCTGCCGGACGGATCGGGCCTGGATGCGCTGAAGACGTACCTGAAGGCCGACCTGGGTCACGATGCGACGAACCAGGACATCTACGACTACATCAAGGATCGTTCCGATCAGTTCAACGTGCCGGGCGACACCCGGGGCGGGAACGACACCCTCGATGGCGGCGCGGGCAATGACACCCTCTATGGCCAGGGCGGCAACGACACCCTGATCGGCGGGGCCGGCAACGACACGCTCTATGGCGGCGCGGGCGACGATGTGTTCGTGTGGAAGCTGGGCGACCAGGCCGAGGCCGGGCAGCCGGTGGCAGTGGACCACGTCAAGGATTTCGGCGTGGATGCGGCCGGCGCCAATGGCAAGGATCTGCTGGATCTCAGCGATCTGCTGCAGGGCCACACCGACGGCGCCGCGCAGGGCGATCATGGCGACCTGACGCAGTACCTGCACATCAGCGGCGACGGCAGCAAGACCGTCATCGACGTGAAGGTCAACGCCGACGGGACGGCAGCCGATCACGTGACCCAGCAGATCGTCATCGACAACATCGACCTGACGGCCGGGCATGGCGGCGATACGCAGGCCCAGCTTATCAACAGCCTGATCAACGACGGCAAGTTGAAGGTCGACAACCACTGATCCGGGTCCCGGTTTCAGGCCCCTTCTTCGCCCGCCCCGGGTCCTCCGGGCGCGGGCTTTTTCTTGCCTGCGGGTTTCTACTTGCACAGAAGGCGACTCGTATTGGCTTCGACGCCAATACGAAGTCCGCCTCCGTGCGCGTAGCATCCAGACACATGATCGCCGTCGCTGCGCGCTTTCCGCGCCGGCCGGCATCGCCGAATTCATCACCGGGGATTCCAATATGGCTACCGACACCGTCCTGATCACTCACGTCACCGGCAAGGCCTGGATGCGCGCATCCGACGGCACGATGGTCGCACTGCACGAAGGTATGCGCGTGCCCGTGGACGCCCACATCATGACGGACGAGGGCGCCAGCGTGACCCTGCAGGCCACGGGCGTGCCGCCGGTGATCGTGGGCCAGAACACCGACATGCTGGTCACGGAGGACCTGGCCGCGGCGCACCCGCAGCCGGCCGACAACGCGGTGACGCCTCCGGCCGACAACGTGGCCGACCAGGTGCTGGCCGCGCTGGACGCGGGCCAGGATCCGTTCGCCATCCTGGATCCGACCGCCGCGGTGCTGACCGGCGGCGGTGGCGGCGGCGACAGCTTCACGCGCCTGGCCAGTATCACGGAAACCACCACGCCCCTGGCGCTGGCCTATCCGCGTCAGGGTGTGGAAACGCCGGAGATCGTGCAGCTGGGTGGAGTGGCTGCCACGGCGGATGATGCGGGCATCGCCCCGCCGGATAATGGCGTGACGGTCACGGTGCCGCCGCCGCAACCGCCGGAGCAAGGAGAGGGGGGCGATCTGCCAGTTTATGGATGGCCCGAAGATTACACCGTGTATGAAAGCGGTTTGCCTGGCGGCAGCAACACAGACAGTTCGGCGACTGTCATCTTCTCCTCGTTCACGATTCAGGCGCCGGATGGCCTGAATACTGTGACCCTTGGTTATACGGACGCTGGCGGCGTTGCCGTGACTAAGACCCTCAGCGTTGCTCAACTGATTGATCTGGGTTCGACGCCTCAGACGATTGATACCCAATATGGCACGATGACCCTGTGGGGGTACAGTCAGGCGGCTGATGGCACGATCACGGTTGAATATGGCTATGACCTGACGAAAGCTCCTGCTGTTCCGGGTGACCAATCCAGCGAAACCATTACGATCACAGCGACGGACGTGGACGGCGACAGCAGTGGTCCGCAGCCGTTGAATATCACGATTGTGGACGACGGGCCCAAGGCGACTGACGATGCTGTCACGCAGGCTGCAGAGAACGTCGATGTGGTGGTCGATGTGTTTGCGAACAATGGTCACGGGGCCGACAAGGCCGGCGCCGATGGTGTGGATCCGGCCACGGGTGTGTCGCATACCGCTGCGATGAACGGCGGTGTGGCGGCAGCCGGGACGCTGACCTACAACGATGACGGCACCTTCACTTATCAGCCTGGCAAGGGTGAAGAGGGGACGGTGACGTTTGACTACACGTTGACGGACGCCGATGGCGACACGTCCACGGCGACGGTGACCATTACGCTGAAGGCGGATTCCACGCCGACGGTGGAGGTGAACTATGACGCGCAAAATGGCGGTGGCGTGGTGTCCGAGTCGGCGCTGCCTGATGGCAGCGGCGGCGGTAGCCTGACGACCTCGGGGGATCTGGCGATCAGTACGGGTGGGGACACGCTGGCCAAGCTGGAGGTGCAGGACAAGGACGGCAACTGGGTGACGATTGCCGCCGATGGCACGCCGGTTGCGGGTACGCATGGCACGCTGTTGGTCAATACGGATGGCACGTGGAGCTACACGCTGGATACGACGGCAGACTCGCCCAAGGCGGGTCAGACGGGGGCGGATGACCAGGTGGCCGATCCGTTTGCGGTGCGCGTCACGGACAGCGACGGCAGCGTCAATGCCGATGCCACGATCACGATCGAGATCAATGACGACGGGCCCAAGGCG
>Ga0222429_100854_pt1 | contig 11473 bp, 8 predicted proteins | sample 1B50Ametagenome_FD_182475 | JGI IMG/M metagenome (GOLD analysis project Ga0222429, IMG submission 182475) | Enriched microbial communities from leaf-cutter ant dump, University of Wisconsin, Madison, United States - 1B50A (version 2) | ecosystem: Environmental > Terrestrial > Nest > Insects nest >...
CAATGATTTCCTGGTAACCCTGGTTGGAGTTGTTGCAACCGAACCAGTTGCCCCATTCATCAAAGCTGTGACCGAACTGGCAACGGCTCGCCATCATTTCAAGATTTTTCTGATCCGGCTGGAAACGTATAGATCTTCCATTAGCATTCACCGGCAGACGTTTGCCATCTTCCCATCCCGGAAACCTGATCTCCGAGCCGGTGCCCCCGAATTCCCGGGCATAATCTCTTGTTCTCACAGCGCCTTCGTGGGCTATGTAAATCCAGTTATCCAATCCATAGACCGGGTTGTTCATATTGTGCTGCGGATTGGTTAAGGCAAACCCGGTAAGCAGGGTATCCACTTTATCCGCACGGCCATCTCCGTCAGTGTCTTCCAGGTAATATACATGTGGTGCATCGGTTACAATTACGCCTTTTTTCCACCGCTGTATACCGGTAGGTAATACCAGCTTATCCATAAAAACCGTACGCTTGTCCATCCTGCCATCTCCGTCTGTATCGGCCAGCAAAATGATATTACCGGATCCGCTGACATCCAGCGGGTAGCCATGCATTTCCACGACATACATCCTGCCATACTCATCAATTTCCATATCCACCGGCGAGGATACCAGCGGCTCCGAGGCGATCATTTCAATTTTAAATCCGTCTGCTATTTCAAAAGTGGACAATGCATCCCCGGGTTTCACGGGTCCCCTGGCGCTTTGCGACTCCTTACAGGACGGGGGTACGTAACATATGATCAGTGATATAATGAAAAGCCTGAAATATTGTATAACAGTTTTTTTATGCATGCTTAAAAACAGGTTTTGATCCATTCCTTCAAAAGAGCGGATCTTTTCTTACAATCAGGTAGTTATTCTCCTTTTAGCTTAGCCACCAGCCAGTTGTTCAGCCTGTCCCTTTGTTCCGGGTATGTCCAGTGTCCGGTTTCAGGAATAACATATATATTCTTTGGCGCTGTGATCACATTATAGGCAGCATACATAGACGTGGGAGGGCAGGTTTCATCATTGAAGCCCAGCGAATACATGCCGGGCACTTTTAGCCGCCGGGCAAAATTTACCACATCGTAGTAACCGGCAGTATTTATTTTTTCTTTCGTATTATTAAATGCAAGGTTATTTTTTTCAAACAGGTGCGGCCATCCGCCGGCCCTTCCCTTCAGGTAGCCGGTAACGTCAGATAAGGCCGGATAAAAAGACGTCAGGAACTTAACCCTTTGATCAAGCGCAGCGGTGGTGATGGCAAGTGCGCCTCCCTGGCTGCCACCGGCAACGCCCAGGTTTACGCCGTCAAATTGCGGAAGGCTCACGATAAAGTCGTTGGCGCGTATGCATCCCAGGTAAACCCTTTTATAATAATAGCGATCCTTATCATCGAGGTTGTAGTTCCAGTAACCCGACAGGGGCCCTGCCATCATATTGCTGTATACAACCGGGTCCATTGTTACCGGCACACCGTGTATCCCGATCTGAAAAGTGATCAGTCCGTTTTCAGCATTGCCAATGTCGCCATTATAAGGTCTAGCACCTGCCCCGGGCACATGCAAAATAGCAGGATATTTTCCTTCTTTTTTAGGAACACAAAGGATACCATACAACCGCGTTCCTTCCCTGAAGTTCTGGAGGTTCACATGGTATACGTTCACCTTTTCTGTGCAACGTTCCGGCAACAGGGTCATCCTGGCATCTATGGGCACTTTCGCCAGCTCGGCTTTTGCATTGTTCCAGAAACTGTCAAAATCCCCGGGGTTTTGAATAGCCGGCTCTATCCCCGACGGATCAAATCCTGCTGTTGCCAATCCACGGTAGGTTTTCCCATCTACATACGCGGTAGCCACACATCTCAGGAACCCGGGTGTTTTCATGGTTCCCCCGTCAACTGTGAGAGAGCCGTTTGACAGGGCAAGTGAATCCTTCCTGGCAGCCTCCATCTTTTCGGGACCGATCTCATACTTTACGATCGCATTTTTCAACACGTTGCCGCTTTGAAATACCGTTATTGTAAACTTTACCTTATCGCCTGTCTTATACGTCCAATCGGCGTGATCCGGTGCCACCACAACCTTTATCAACTGTTCAGACGGCTGTGCATAACTATAATGTATACATGAAAAAGCAATTACAAGAATGAAGGATATCCTACGGATAATATACAGACAGGCAGGCATAATGAAGTTTTTCTGAAAAATACGGATAATTTCCTAACTGGTATGCCTACTCTTTTACCCGAGTTTTTTTAGCAGGTGGTGATAACCCTGACAGAACGAAGGTTTGGAATACACCTGTTTACTCCCATATTGTTACCGGCCGGCAGGCCGGAAACCTGCATGCAAAACGGGCAGGATCGTATGTTTTTTACACGGACGATCCAATACTGCTACTTGCGTAACTTTTCAAGCGCTGTTTTTGTGAAATCACTCAGGACGAGCTTTCCGCTGATAGCAGCTTTTTCCGCCAGCAATTCCTCCCAGTGCTCTGTGCCGGCCCAGAACATCTTTTTCATTTCTGACATCGCCTGTGGATTGAAACGGGCGAGCTTGTCCGCCAGCCTTTGAACGGATTCATCCATGCCGTTGGCATCGGGATGCAATTCGGCAAAAAGTCCCTTTTTGCGGGCCCAGTCGGCGGGACGCCACATAGCGGCGTCTATAGCCAGGTGGCTGAACACGGTGCCGATCCTGCGCTCAATGACCGGTCCTACTACAAAAGGACCTATACCGATGGTAAGCTCACTGAGTTTTACATCACTCCCTTCCAGGGCAATGGCATAATCTGCCGCAGCGATGATACCAACACCTCCGCCCACTGCCTTACCCTGTACACGAACGATAATGAATTTCGGGCAGGTGCGCATGGCGTTGATCACACGGGCAAAGCCACTGAAAAAAGACCTTCCTTCCGCTTCGGTTGTAATGGCCAACAGTTCATCGAAAGAAGCCCCCGCACAAAAAGCGCCTTCTCCTGAAGACCTGAGCACAACCACCTTTGCCTCCGGATCAATGGCAGCAGTATTGATCTCATGTGCCAGGGAATTCAGCAACACAGACGGCAGGGAATTAGCGGCCGGGTGCGAAAATTCTATAACGGCTACGCCATTATGGATATCCGTTTTTACATAACCTTTTGTGACTTCCGACATATAAGGATGTTTATTTTGTTACACCTACTTAACAAGGGTTCGTTTCAGGAAATCATTGATACGGGTATATAAGCTGATCCTCAGAATATTAGGGGTGCCGTCGCTTAAACTATGCGTTTTATCAGGGTAAAAGTGTTGCTCAAAATTTGTCTTCAGGTTATTGGTGAGCTGTTTACTCAGCTCCATGCTGTTGTGCAGGTGAACATTATCGTCAGCAGTTCCATGCACCAGGAACAACCCTCCTTTATAATCATTGGCAAAGGTGACGGGAGAAGCATTCTTATACCCTTCCGCATTTTCGCTGGGCAATGATAAAAGTCTCTCCGCATAAATATTTTCGTAGAAACGCCAGTTGGTCACGGGAGCAATAGCAACAGCCGCTTTGAACCTTCCTGCATACTTGGTTTGGGCCAGGGACGCCAGGTATCCGCCATAGCTCCACCCCATCACGGCAATATTGGAAGAATCTATCCGGTAGTTACGTGCAAGGTATTGTTTGGCGATCAAAATATCCCGCATCTCCACATCACCCGGCATTTTATAATTCGCTTTTCTGAATGACTGACCCTTACCCGGCGTACCGTGAGGATCTATGCAGGCAACTGCATATCCCTGGGAAGCAAACCAACCCATGGTGAGCATAAACTTATCGTTCCATTTATCCATCGCTTCCTGCCGGTTGGCGCCGCCGTATACATACAATATCAATGGAGGGCGGGTTCGTGTCTGCTGGGTAGGCCGAATGATCCAGCCGTTTATAGATACCGTATCGTTGGCCCGCATAGTGAACAGCTCCGCCTTTGGGGTCCTGAAATCCTTCAGCTTTTCCTTCAGCTCTTTGTTCTCAATCAGCTTTTTGGTATTACTTCCATCAATAGAAGATACCTGGAAGGTAGAAGGGCTGTTCAACGATGAATGTTCGTCAAAATAATAACGTTTATCGCTGCTCAGCCACACATTGTGATATCCGCTTCCTTTTGTTAAACGGGTCCTGTTATTACCATCATACCCGATCCTGTACAGCTGCTTTTGCCGGGAGTTCACTTCATTCCCCGTATAAAATATCTCTTTTTTATCATCATCTATACCTTCAATTTTGAATACCTCCCACTTGCCCCTGGTAACAGGTGAAATAGTTCCGTCGTCAGCACTTACTTTATATATATGGGTATATCCGTCTTTTTCGCTAAGCCATAAAAAGTTCCTGCCGCTGTCTATAAACTGTATATTCTCCGGATGTATTTTTAAGTAATCGTCCGGGGATTCTTCCGTGTAAAGCACCGTGGTTTTTCCCGTTCCCGCATCAGCCTTCAGCACATCCAGCCTTTTCTGATCGCGGGTAAGCCGCTGCACCAGCAATGATTTGTTATCCGGCATCCACCTGATGCCGGTAATATACTGATCGGGATTGACGCCTATATCCACCGCCACGAAAAGGTTATTTGCAACATCGTAAACATACACCTTTACATCAGGCACCATTTCTCCTGCCAGCGGGTAACGTTGGTTTTTTATTTCGGCGTAAGATCTTTCATACAGGGAAATCGGATATTGTTTTACGGCATTCTCATTAAAACGCATCATGGCAATATACCGGCTATCTGAGCTCCATTCATATGCCTTTGAAAGTCCAAACCCGTTTTCGTACAACGCATCCGCCATTCCATATAAGAACTGGTCATTTGCGCCATCCACGGTGGCGGGTGTGGTTTTGTTTTTTTCAATATCCATCAGGTACAGGTTGCCGTCCAGCACATAGCTGAGATACCTGCTGTCCGGGGAAAAGGAAGAATGCAGTTGCTTTCCGTTTGCAGAAACAACAAGCAGGTTCTTCTTCTCTATATCCCAGATGTAATTAAAAGATCGCTCTGAAACAGGAAAATAAGGTTCTACCTGGGTTTTGATGAGGATCTTGTTATCGTCCGGCGAAAACCTGAAATCCTGGAAGTAGGTAAAGGTGGTGGGCACGGAATCTGCTTCCCGCTTTATCTGGTTGGAGAAAAGAGTATCAACAATACGGGTGGTATTGAAATCCAGTGATAATATGACCTGTGGGCCGGAACCGGTATCTGTTTGTATCCATGCAAACCTGGGCGACTGGTTCATCAGCTGCACCACATATTTTCTTTCATCAAAATGTCCGCTCCAGATTTTTTCCAGATCCAGCCTGGAAGGTGTTTGTGAGTATGCTTTAAAAAAAAATAAAAAAGCCAGGGGAAACAATGCGACCAGTTTTTTCATTTGCCACTGTAATTAATAAGATAATCTAGATTTTATTTTGAAGTATTTTACATGGGTATTTACTACAAAATAAAGGTATTCAGTTAAATTGCGTATTATAATTCTTTTTATAATCATGCAAAAGTATCTTATTAAGAATATTAGTGTCGTTAATGAAGGTAGAATTTTTAACACCGATCTTTTGGTTGAAAATGGCAGGATTGCAAAAATTGCATCCGGGATACAACCAACGCAGCAGGTGGTGGAAATAAACGGGGAAGGAAAACACCTGTTGCCGGGTGTTATTGATGACCAGGTACATTTCAGAGAACCCGGCCTTACACACAAAGCAAATATTTATTCTGAATCAAAAGCGGCGGTATGCGGTGGAGTGACCTCCTATATGGAAATGCCGAATACCGTACCCAATACGCTTACGCTGGAATTGCTGGAAGACAAGTATAGTACCGCCTCCGCCACCTCGCTGGCAAACTATTCCTTTTTTATGGGCGTATCTAACTCCAATGCGGAAGAAGTATTGAAAATCAATAACAGGAAAAGAGATGTTTGCGGTGTGAAAATTTTTATGGGATCGAGTACGGGTAACATGCTGGTGGACAATTACCTGACGTTGGATACCATTTTCCGGGACAGCGAGGTGCTAATCGCTACACATTGCGAGGATGAAAAGATCATTAAAGCCAACTACGAGGCGCTGAAATCCAAAAAGCAGCACCTGACTGCTTCAGACCATCCCCTGATACGCAATGAAGATGCTTGTTTTGAATCATCGTTTACAGCGGTGCAACTGGCAAAAAAGCACAATACCCGCCTGCATATCCTGCATATCTCAACCGCCAAAGAGCTGCAGTTGTTCACCAATATGCTGCCGTTGGCAGAAAAAAGGATCACCTGCGAGGTATGTGTGCATCACCTTCATTTTACTGCTGATGATTATGCTGCGCTCGGCTATCTCATTAAATGCAACCCTGCTATAAAAGCGCCCGCGAACAGGTTGGCATTATGGGAAGCATTACTGGATGACAGGATTGATGTGATCGCCACAGATCACGCACCGCATACCCTGCAGGAAAAAGGATACATCAGGAACAGGGATGGTATGCTGGTGGCGGAAGAAGGGCTTAGCTATGAGCAAGCCCACGCAGGCTTACCGCTGGTGCAGCATCCGCTGTTGCTGATGCTTTATTATCATAAGCAGGGAAAAATCAGCCTGGAAAAAATAGCAGAGAAGATGAGCCATGCGGTGGCAGACTGCTTTAACATTGCGGAAAGAGGTTATATCCGTGAAGGATACTACGCAGACCTTGTGATAACGGACCTGCAGCAACCGACAACCATACGGCAAGACAACGTTTTATACAAATGCGGCTGGAGCCCCCTGGAGGGGCAGACCATTCCTGCCGAAGTGACCCATACCTTTGTAAACGGCAACCTGGTGTTCGATCGTTATGGAAAACAGGTATGGAATGAATCTAATAAAGGAATGCGGTTGGAATTTGATCGATAGCTTTTTATAAACAGGCCTGTTTAATATGCAGATAGATAAAACCACCTTTAACGACCTTTCTATTTTTAGTCAGGAAGAGGAGTTCTCTGTATTTCATAAAATTGACCATACCCGTACCGTGGGTGGCAGGGAGCTGCTACGTTGGATGATGGCGCACCCTGCAGATGACCTCCGGAAGATACGGGAAACACAACAGATACTGAAGGTCATCCTTGAAAATACAGAAGCCTGGACATTGCGGATAAGCAATGGCACCATGATGGTGATCGAGCGCTTTTATGATGCCGGTATCGATACGATCCCCTCCCGCCCGCATGTCTTCAATTCGCTTTTTTATAAATGGTTTCACGGCCCGGATTATGGACTGATCAGGTATTCTGTAAAACATTTCCGTGATTTCGTCAGCGGGATGTCTATCCTGGGGCAGCTTATAGACAACATTACGGAGGCCCCGCCCAGGCTACAGGCTTATCGTGAAAGGATCAGCTCTATCATGCACGATCCGCATCTTATATCTCTTGCCCGGAAGAAAGAAGAAACCTTCAGTATAAAAGATGTTCTCTACTACAGCAATTATTTCAAGTACCATTTCAGGAACCGGTTTATTGAGCTGGCGGAAATATTTTATCAGCTGGATGCCTGGTATTCAATGGCTGTTGCCATAAAAAAGTTTAACCTGTCGTTTCCGGAATTCCTGGATATACCTGAACCCTATATCAAGGCCGAGCGAATGCACCATATTCTTTTATCCCACCCGGTTTCCTACGACATACAATTATCGCCCAGCAGTAACTTTATTTTCCTGACCGGTGCCAATATGGCCGGGAAAAGCACTTTTATCAAATCGCTGGGAGTAGCGGTTTATCTTGCGCACCTGGGTATGGGCGTACCGGCTGCAAAGCTGCAGCTCACCATGTTTGATGGAGTACTGACCAATATTAATGTGGCCGATAACATCGTTAAGGGAGAGAGCTATTTCTTTAATGAAGTACAGCGTATCAAAAATACCATTCTTACTATCAATGACGGCAGAAAGTGGCTGGTATTGATCGATGAGCTGTTCAAAGGAACAAATGTCCAGGATGCCATGCGTTGCTCCCTTGCTGTTATCAATGGACTGATCAGGATCAAAGGCTCCCTTTTTGTACTATCTACACACCTGTACGAAATTGGAGAAGAAATAAAAACGAACCCGAATATCTCCTTTAAATATTTTGAAACCAGCATTAAGGACGATAAGCTGGCATTCAGCTACCAGCTGAAAGATGGCATCAGCAACGACCGGCTTGGATACTTTATACTGAAAAGTGAAAAGGTTGTAGAGTTGCTGGAGAGTTTATGATCAGCAGGTTGTAAATGACACCCATACAGCACTGTTATCGACCAGTGTTGGTACCAGATCGCCGGGCGTGAACAAAATATCTTCCACAATTTACGCTGATCCTCTCCGGGGATAACACTGCTCTTGAAAGTCATATCCCCAACGCACTAATTAGCCTTTCTGCGATCTCAAAATTTTTCCTTCCATACCATCTCTGCGGGCCTGCGTACAAATCTGCAAGCATCTGCAGGAAATTGCACCATTAAAATAACCTGCCCTGTTCGCCCGGTCTGCGGAAGATCGTTGTATCCAGCCCCTGCCTGCCCTCATTCATGTGATACATTTTCCCGTATTTTTTATACTGCTGGGCAATAATATCCGCGATAGCACCTTCTCCCCGCATTCTTAACCCCCAGCGGGTATCATTCACTTTCCCATTGTGACTTTGCTCTACCAGGTGCCAGACCTTATCCGCCCTGTCGGGAAAATTTTTATACAACCAATCGTGGAACAGGAACTTAATGGCGCCATTCAGACGGATAAAAGTATACGCGGTAAAAGTAGCCCCCGCATCTGCCGCCGATTTCATGATCCTTTGCATTTCGTGATCATTCAACCCGGGTATCATCGGCCCCATCATGATGCCCATCTTAATACCTGCATTACTAAGCTCTTCAATGACACGTAACCGTTGGGTGGCCGTTGCGGTCCTCGGCTCCATTACCCGGCGGACCTCCTCATTAAAAGAAGTAATAGACACCATGGCTGTCACCAGCCTTTTCTGCGCCAGTTCCTGCAATACATCCCTGTCTTTGATGATCCATGCATTCTTGGTGAGAATACCTACAGGATGGTTGAACTCGTTACATACCTGCAGCAATCCACGGGTCAGCCGGTATTTCTGCTCCGCCGGCTGGTAACAATCCGTATTCCCGCTCAGCATGATCGGCATGACCTCCCATTTGGGATGCATGAACTGCTTCCGCAACAACTGTGGCGCATTCATCTTTACAATGATCTTTCTTTCAAAGTCAAGCCCGGCGCTGTAGCCCCAGTATTCATGTACATTGCGTGCATAACAGTAAATACATCCATGTTCGCAACCGGCATAGGGATTCATGCTGTAAGCCATTCCTACATCCGGACTGTCAACCTTGTTTACAATAGTTTTGGAAAGCTGTTCAATATACTGTGTGGGACTGTTTAGTTCACTCCAGTCATCAATACCCTCCACATGCTCCCGGGTCGTCTCGTCTTTCAGGAACCTGTTCTTCGTATTGAACTGGGCTCCCCGGCCCTGGAGATACTGGTCTTCTTCCTTCTTTTGAGCGGCAGACACTTTATAATGATCCTGCTGTAACTTACGGGACATAATAATTTTTTTTTGAGACACAAATACACAGGAACAAAGGCTCGCAAGAAAGCCCTGCAACAGTGAGCTGTGATAAAAGTGATAATATCAATGTTTTTCTGACCGCAACACATAATGTATTCAGAACAATTCCCCCTGCTTTACCATTACCGGCAAATTCTGAAACCCTAACCGCTCCGCTATCTGATAAGCTCTGTCTCCTCTTTTTCTTTTCAGCAGCAGCATGCTGTCTGCAATAAATCGCCCTGTGAACTGCCGGTTACTGTATTCCAGCCAGCCTTTTTCGTATTGCCAGGGAACCAAATTCCGTGCAATAGTAAGGTGGGGCTCCATGATGAAATGCGGCTTATTTTCATCATTCAGCTTCATCAGGCGCTGCGATTCAGCACGGATGGTTCTCACTAGGTGCTGAACAGGAACTTTAGAGGTGATATTGATATAGATGGTATGGGAGGGAAAACTGCCATAATCTTTCATTTCCAATTTGAATGGTGGAGATCCCATCGCCACCGTTCGCAGCCTGGACAACAGGCGGGGTTCCATCATTTCGTACTGAAGGAAATTCACCAGTGTAATATGCGGGCGGCTCCATTTTGCTGAATTCATTTTGTACTTATCAGCAAAATCCTCTTTAACGCCCTGTATCTTTTTTTCCAGTTCTTCATTCGGCTGCAACACCAGCAGGTATTCGTTTACCCGGTATCCAGCAAGTTTATCTCGCAGCATATCACAGATTTTAAAATGATAAAATATTTAGTATAAAAATACTAATATTTTTAGTTTTTAAAAACTAATTTTTCCTTCCTGAAAATGGGTAAGACGCATTTCGAGTTTTCGCCCCAGGCAAACTTCCGGTCTCAATGGAACCAGTCGACAGTTACCGCTCCGACCACCCGCATGCGAAGATTTGAACTCTCTTACCGCAGGTAAACATGCCTATAGATGAACCATTTGCATCACTCCAGCACCGGATATGGTATCTTTGTATAAAAGATACTGAAATGAAAAGTTTTGTTTATCTATCTATACTGGTACTATTAGCCGCTTGTGGTGATAGCGCACCAAAAGCAACCAACAATAACGCTGCTATACCTGTTACAGGCTCAGACAGTCTGTATAAGGCTGTAATGGAAGTACACGATGTTGCAATGGCAAGAATGGGGGAGATGATACGGTATAAAAAGTTACTGAGACAACAGGCAGATTCGATCAAGGGACTTAAGGACCATGATACCGCATTGGTGGAAGGATTGGAAAACGCGGCAAAAGACCTCAACGATGCTGAAGAGCTGATGAATAAATGGATGCAGGAGTTTGATCCCGATGCAGCCGGCACCACCGAAAAGGATATGACTGCGTATTATAGCCGTGAGAAAGAAAAAGTAGATACGGTAAAGGTCAGGATATTCAGCAGCCTGGAAAAAGCTCAGCAACTGGTAAAATAATCAAAGCGCATTCTTCTTAATGAACGTTTCAATCGTAGCGTCAATTTTAGTTTTACTGATCTCATAGTCGATCCTGTTGCCCAGCACCGGGTTCAGGGGATTGAGCTGCTCGTAGCTGTTTTGAAGTATGGATTTCATGGTTTCGGCAGCCTGGTGTATACCCGCTTCCAGCAAACTGTTTTCGTCACCGCTTTTATAATCTTTTTCAAGATCCTCCAGGTCGTCCTGGACAAGGTAATAATCAATAAACGAACGCCAGGCTTTCGCCATGGAGGATATCCTGTCCGGCGTGGTATCAAAAAAGCACAATGTAAAAAGATAGGCATCTCCCCTGTTGAGCGCCTGCAGCTTATTGCCCGGCCAACAGGAGAGGCGCCCCCTGTTCCCGGAGAAATAATATTCCAGTTCCTGCAGGAAGGTTTCGTTATTGCCTGACCGGCG
>Ga0222429_100855_pt1 | contig 11471 bp, 4 predicted proteins | sample 1B50Ametagenome_FD_182475 | JGI IMG/M metagenome (GOLD analysis project Ga0222429, IMG submission 182475) | Enriched microbial communities from leaf-cutter ant dump, University of Wisconsin, Madison, United States - 1B50A (version 2) | ecosystem: Environmental > Terrestrial > Nest > Insects nest >...
GGCCGTGCGCGCGGACAGGCCGCCCCGGGTCAGGTTCTCCTGCGTGCGGTTGAACACGCTCCACAGGTCGGGGCGGTTGTCGTCCAGGCGGCGCGGGGCCAGCACCTGCGCCTCGGTGATGGGCGCGGGCTTGACGGGGTCGTCGTACTTGAGGGTCAGCGCGGCACGCGCGAACACCTCGGCCTCCCGGTCGTCCAGGGTGATGGACCGCATCGCATCGCGCGAGGCCTGCGCCTGCCCGAAGCCGTGCAGCACCTCGTAGGCGCCCTCGATGACGGCGTTGGCCACGTCGCCCTTGTGGGGCACGCGCACGTCCGCCACCGTGTCGCCGCAGACGAGCCCGTTCGTGCAGACGAAGCGCAGCATTCCGGCCAGCATCTGGTAGCTGCTGGTGCCGTCGTGCGAGTTCAGCAGGATGATTTCGTTGGCCTCGCGGCCGTTGATCTGGCTGGCGTGGCGCAGCCTCAGCATGTGCTTGGTGAAGTCGCGCCGCCCTTCCTGGCGCACGCGGGTCTGGCAGACCATGAAGGCCTCGAAGCCTTCGGCGCGCAGCTTGTGCAGCACCGTCGCCGTGGGGATGTAGCTGTAGCGGTGCGAGCGGCTGTCGTGCGGGGCCTGGGCGAAGATGGACGGGGCCACCGTCCTGATCTGGTCGTCCGACAAGGGATGTTCGGAGCGCAGCATCGGCGAATGCGGTGCGAAGCGGGAAGCGAGTTGCATGGTCTTTCTCCAATGGAAGTTGGCTGTTGAACAACCCCCACCGGATTCCTAGATTCGGAGCCCTCTTCGGACTCCCCGGTGGGGTCGGCGCGAAGACCCAGTGCGGCCTCGTTGCCACCGTCTTTCCTGAGTTCATCGCCCGCGACGAAGGGGAGACCGCGGCCGGTGGCCGTCAAGGAAGAAGCGCCGGGTGCTGGGGCGGCCCGCAGCGCAGCGAGGACACGGCCCGGCGCGCCTTGACGGCCACCGGCCGCGGGCTACAGTCGCGGACAAGGTGATGGACTCAGGAAAGACGGCGAGCGCGGCAACGGTCGCTATCGGCGCCGGCACCCCGCAAGCGCAGCGCGCAGCGCCGCCAGGCGCGAAGGCCGATCAGGCGCAGCCTGTTCGGCGGTCTTGAAGGGGCGCCAAGCGCAGCGCGGCGGGGATGGGCCGCATGGCCGATCCCCTGGAGGCAAGCACAGCGCGCAGACTCGCCAGGGTCGAAGTCTTCGACACGAGGCACAGCAAAGAAAAGCGCCGCGCCCGCAGCGAGGGGGCGCGGCGCGTGACGCCTCAATGAGCGATCAGCTCGACGCCGGCGGCACCATCGCCTGCAGCTGCTCGATGACGCCCGGCTCGACGAAGACGCAAGCCTGTTTGTCCTCGATCGGCACGTTGAACACCTGGGTGAACGCCGTGCGCCGCAGATGCGCTACGCGGCCCATCCGATAGGCCTGCTCGGGCTTCAGGTGACCGCCCGCCGCCGCACCGCTGCGCTCCGGATCGCATTCGACCAAGGCGACGAAGCCATCATCGAACAACTTCTGGTGCTCAGGGCACAGCCCCCAGCCCGTCGCCATATGGCGCTTCATGCTCGCGCGCAGGCGCTTGTCCAACAGCAGGTTGCCAGTGTCGAAAGCGGTGCCGCATACGAGGCACACGCGTTGTTCCAGCGAAACGTAGGATTTGTTATCCATGATGGTCTCCGGTGATCGGGCGGGATTGCCCGGGACCGGACACCGGCACGCCGCAGCGCAGCGGTCACAGGTTCGCAGACGGCCGCAGGCCGCCAGCGTGCAGCGCACGCGCAGACCTTGAGCGCGAGAACAGCGTGACAGGATGGAGGGAATAGCAAGCCAGCCCACCACGCCACGAACCTGCATGGCAAGCGCAGCGCGCAGCGCGCCTTAGCGCGGAGGCATCAGCGATGGAAGCCGAAGGGGCGAGACGATGCAGTCGGCTCGATGCGCAGCACGTACAGCGCAGCCCGGCGCAGCCGGGGATGCAACCCCTTTTATGTGCCAATATTTCCTCTTTCTGAACTCTGTAGAGGCAGAATAACGTCTTGAATTAATGAAATATGAGATGCTATTCTGGTGATTTATGATGGATGGAGATAAAATATTGGCACTATGGCCCAGAAGACTGCTCCGCTGCTTCCCGCCACCGACGAATTGCTGCGCCGGTTCGGTGAACGCCTGCGCCTGGCGCGCCAGCGCCGGCGTCTGACAGCCAAGCAGGTGGCCGAGCGTGCCGGCATGTCGCCCATGACACTGCGCGGCCTGGAGCGGGGTGGTGCGGGCGTGACCATAGGCGCTTACCTATCGGTCATGCAGGTACTGGGCATTGAAAAAGACCTCGACCTGCTGGGCCAGGAGGATCCGTTGGGCCGGCAGCTCCAGGACGCCCGTCTGCCATCGCGCGTCAAGACAGCGCCCCCGGCTGCCATCACGCGCCGTCCTGCCGCCGAGGCCGTGCCCATGGATCAACTGCGCAGCATGCTGCAGAGCCTGACCGACGACCAGCTTCGCGAGATGCTGGCCTCGACACCATCCACTGCTGCGCATGAACAGATCGTTTCGACAAGCGCGTCTGCTCGAAAGATCCCAAAGAGAACCGGACATGCGAACGATGCGCAGGACTGGATCGAGGAGGGCGGTTTCGCCAGCGCCGACGACCTGGCCAGCCTGATCAAGGCGCCGTCCACACCGCGGGGCCGAAAAGCCCGCTGATCCATGGCTGTCTCCATCGCCGTCTACGCCGACTGGGCCGGTCTCGCACAGCCACTTCGCCTGGGATGGCTGCATGCCCGGAGAGGCGCAGGGCGGGAGACCTTCGAATTCGAGTTCGAGGCGGCCGCGCTCGCACACCCGGCGATGCGGCAGGCCCACCTGGATCCCCGGCTGGGCTTATTCGAAGGACACCAACATCCGCCGCAGGGCCACACCAGCTTCGGCGTGTTCGCCGATGCGAGCCCCGACCGCTGGGGGCGCCTGCTGATGCGCCGGCGCCTGGAGCGGGAACAGCGCGCCGGCCGAATCGAGAAAAGCGTTCGCCTGTACGAGTCGGACTACCTGCTTGGCGTTCACGACGCCTACCGCTCGGGCGCATTGCGCTTCCGCCTCCATGATCAGGGCGACTTCCTCGACAACCAGCATGGCACGGCCGCACCTCCCTTCGTGAAGCTGCGCGAACTGGAGGCCGCCAGCTTGGCCCTCGAGCGGGACGAGGACAACACAGCTGCGGCCGGCGACAACTGGCTCCGAATGCTGATTGCCCCGGGCGGCTCACTCGGCGGCGCGCGGCCCAAGGCCAGCGTGGTCGACCCGCAGGGAGAACTATGGATCGCCAAGTTCCCCAGCGTGCGCGACGAGCACGACATGGGCGCCTGGGAGCTGGTCGTTCAGACCCTCGCCAAGGGCTGCGGCCTCGATGTCCCGCCCAGTCTGGCACGCCGGTTCGCGAACCCCCACCACACCTTCCTGGTCAAGCGCTTCGACCGCACACCCCAGGGCCGGCTCCACTTCGCGTCGGCTATGACGCTCACCGGACATCTGGACGGCGACGACGCCTCCACCGGCGCGAGCTACCTCGAAATTGCGCGCGTGCTCATCGAGCATGGCAGCCAGGCGACCATCGACCTGCGCGAGCTGTGGTCGCGCATCGTCTTCAACATGCTGGTGTCCAACAGCGACGACCACCTGCGCAACCACGGCTTCCTGCTGGTGCCGGGCAAAGGCTGGCGCCTGGCCCCGGCCTACGACATGAACCCCGTGCCCGACACGCAGGGCCTGAAGCTCAACGTCAGCGAAGCCGACAACGCCCTGGACCTGGAACTGGCCCGCGCCGTGGCGCCATATTTCCGTGTCCCGAAGCGCCAAGCCGACGAGATCGTCGCGCGCAGTCAGGCCGTGGTGAGGCAGTGGCCCAGGGTGGCCGCCAGCCTGAAAATCAGTGCCCAAGAGCAGGAGCGCATGACCGGTGGCTTCCGGCTTGCTGGGTAAGTGGGGTGGAGTACAACTCCATAGATCGACTGGTCGTCGCAGGACGCCCCATCGGAGACTCAAAACGGCTGCTCTTCAGCGATCCTGCCCGGGGCATGCAGCGTTCTACGACGCAGCCCTGGAGTTGCTCGTTGCGCTTTTTCCGGAAACATGAGTGCTGGTGACCTGTGCGACCTTCAGCGGCACGGTACCCACACCCAGTGCTTTGTCGACGAACACACTGGAACCGGCGAGCGCCAGGTCGGCTTTCAGCCTAGTGAAGTCCCCGCACCAGAGATGTTCGGCATCCGTGTCGCGCGAGGTATCGCGGTCCTGCTCCAGTGCTACGGTTCGCACTTGTAGGCGCTCGGCGTCAGAGCCTCCCAGGAGTTCGACGCCATAGCCATCAAGACCTGGTTTCTGAATCACAACGCGCCCCGATTCCACCCATGCCGTCTCCATACCCTCGTGGACGGCGTACCCCAGTTTGGCCAGCCCCTGGAGGACGGCCGCACGGCGCGAGCGGGCTGCGGCCGCCTTTTCGACGGCGGCGATGACCGCTCGGCAGGCTTCCATCGCTTCCTGAATGGGCGAGTGGCTGCGCTCGGCCACCGCTGTCTGCAGTTGCGATTGGGCTTCGATAGCTTGCTCATCGTCCAAGGTAGAGAGCTGGGCAAGAACGGTGGTGGCTTCGTCGACCAGATCCTCCAGCCTCTTGGCTTCGCGAATCGCCCCAGTGAGCTCCACAAGCAAGCTGTCCAGCTTCATGCTCATTCGATTGTCCGCGGGTGCCTGCAGACATAGATCCAGGCGCTGCTCAAACGCGTCGATGGCCTTGGGGTTCTCACCCAGGAGCCGCAGCAACTCACACTGCCTGGCGATCGTCTCCACACGTGGATCGTCCATTGCCGGCCTCTGGGCTTCCTGCACAGCCTTCCATTGGGCAAACGATACGTCTGCGCCAACAGCGGTCAGACGTACAGCGAGTTCTCGTTGCGCCTGCGAAACGGCAGGTGTCTTATCGCGCGGGGCAAGGATGCGAAAGCCGGTCGCAAGCGCCTTTTCGGCAACCTCTGCGTCCGCCTTGCCGAGGGCGGCGAGCTCAAGAGCTTGCATGACATGCGGTTCCGCAGTCAATTCCTTGTCTTTCAGCGCTCGCAGCAAAGCCCCCGCATTCTGACCGACACGTAACTGTGCTTTGCGCTCATCGGCTCGGCGTGCTGCCGCAAGATCGCGGCGACGCTCCAGGTCCGCTGCCAAGAATCCAATCTCCCGGTTCGCCTCCTGATTGAATTGCACGAACTTGTCGGCATTGAGCGTGGCTCGGAGCTGCCTATGGCGCTGCAGCGTCTGTGCAAGCTCGTCCTCCTTCAGTTCACCGGCCGCCAGGGCCGCAGCCTGCCACCTGTTCAGCGCTTCTTGCAACCGGTTCGCGATCACCATAGATTGCGCCAGTAGTTCTTCCCGGGTGACGATCCGCACCACCTTCGGGCCACTCATCGCGATGCTCCCAGTTCCATGGCCTTGTCGATGGCCTCTTGCAGACGGCGGCGCTCGGCAGCCCCATCGTGGTACCAGCCCTGCGACGAGACCCGATGGATCACCGGCACAGCCCGACGCAGTACTGCCGGCCGCCACACTTCGCGTGCGCGTGCCTGCCGAAGCAACTCATGGCGGGGCGCATCGCACTCGATGCCAATGGCGAACAGGCCGGTCGATGGATGTTCGATCGCGAAATCCAACCCAAAAGCGTCGTCCGCTGTCGTCGCCGCAACCGAACGTCCCAATGATTTCAGGTATTCGCCCACCGCCATGCTGAATCCATCATCGGCGTGGCAGCGCGCCTGGATTGCCTCCGGCCGGGGATCCGCCCATCGCGACAACAGGGCTCGCGCACCGGGAAAATCACCCGAGGAGACACTGCGCGCGTATTCCATGTAACCCTGCAAAAAGTCCCTTGGCGTTGCCAGCTTGCGCCGCGTGGTCAGGGCATCCGAGATGTCGCTGATAGGCATCGACGTCACCATGTAAATCTTGCGGCGTGAGCGGGTTACAGCCACGTTGAGTCGGCGCTCCCCGCCCTTTTGTCCAAGGACACCGAAGAAGCGGCGGAAGGTGCCCTGTGGGTTACGTCCAAAAGTCGAGGAGAAAACGATCACATCGCGCTCGTCGCCCTGCACGTTTTCCACATTCTTGACAAACACGGCCATATCCTCGCCGTCCTCGTTTCGCTGGCTTTCCAATCGGTAAGCCTCCCTGAAATCAGAATCGACTTCGGCACGTGCCTCCAGCGCCTCTTCGATCAGGTCAGCTTGTTTGCGATTGAAGGTCACGACGCCCACCGACGGACGAGTTGCGTAAGGCTGCTTCCAAATGTCGGCCAGGATATCGACCACCCGTGCGGCTTCCTCGGGGTTCGTCTGATCCTGGTAGACCCCGTCCACCCGGACCATCTCGATCGGCCGAGTCGCTGAGATCGTCCGGTCGGAGTGGCGTACAGGCACGCTGAGGTCGTTGCCGTAGAAGGCAGCATTGGAATAGTTGATCAATTCACGGTAGGCAGAGCGATAGTGAATCTGCAGCCGCGCGTTGGGCAAACCGGTCCGCGCCAGTTGGAGCAAGTCAGGGCAGTCCTTGATCTCGCGCCGATTCCAGGTCTCGTCGAAGGTCTCGCGCTCCTCTTCCGTGGCGTCCTCGTCCGGCAATTCACCATCAAAAGCCTGCGCCTCGTCGTTTTCCACTTTGCTGGCGAAGAACGCCGTTGGCGGCATCTGCTTCTCATCTCCGCTGACCACGGCGATGCGTGCCCTGTATAGGGAAGGCAGCGCATATTCCACCGGCATTTGCGACGCCTCGTCATAGATGATCGTGTCGAAGAGGGCTGCCTTGAGCGGTAGCACCCTGCTCGCCACGTCCGGGTTCATCAGCCAAATCGGCCTGAGAGCCATCAGTCCGAGGCTGGAGCCCAGATCGATGAATTCCCGCAGACGCCTGGCACGTTGGCCGGTCAGGCGTGTGATGTCTTCCCACTCCTTGAGCGGACGGATCGCTTCCAGGTCGTAGTCCTCTCTCAGCAGCTGGCGATTGAGCTCGCGCATCTGGTTGTCCAGCGTGGCCAGATTGAACACCTTGGCCTCCAGCTCCTCGCGCTCCACCACCAAATCAGGCGTGAGCTGCTCGATCGAGCGCTTCCATCCCAATCGCGCTTCCCGATTGAGCACACGCCTGATCTCACTCTCGAGCTGCGGTGCGGGCAAGGTGACTAGGTAGGCTTCCTTGGTCCGTAGAACGCCCAGGATCGCCAGCGCTTCCTCGCTCAGACGCGCAGCACGTCCGCGGAAATACTGGTATGCGGCCAGCGTCGGCATAGCGGCCCTTATCGGCAACACAAGGTCCGCTGCGGGCTCGTTGCGGGCGATGGCTTGCGCACAGGCGGCGAGCCAGTCGGGCTGCATCCAGCTCTCGAGGCGCTGCAAGGCCGCCTTGCTCGAAGCGCGTGCCTCGCAGCGGGCGAAGGCACTGTCGTACTCGGAGTAAAGCCGCAGGAACTCGTCACGCGAGCCGAGTTGAGCCGCCTTGTCCACCTTGTCCGACCAGGGGGCTGTGGCCAGATGCGCGGCCAGCGTGGCAACGCGTTGCAGTGAGTGATGCGTTGTGGCCACCATAGGGGGCAGATCGAGAGTGCAGTCTGCAGCGACGTCGGGCAGTTGCAGTTGCACATGAAGGTCCCGCAAAGCCGCGCGCAGCGGCCGCAACTGCAATTCAAGCTTCGCGCCCGCCAGGAGCGCCGCAACGCGGGAGGGAGACCTGGTATCTCCAATGCTCACCAAGAAGCTCTCCACGCGGCGCTTGCGCAGGTAGCGCATGGGGTTCAGCCGGGCAAGAATGGCCGGTGTCGCCAGCGCTTCGGTCGCCAGATCGCGAAGCTGCATGAGTTTGCCGGTGGGCACGCGGCACAAAACCGGCGACAGTCGCGCGTCATGATTCGCGGTTGGACAGGCCGCAAGCGCATCGCGCACGCGCCGCAGTGAATCGATGATCCCGAGACCTGCAGGCGGGGCGTCTCCAGGTCCCCGGAAAAGTGGGAGCCAACGTGCCAGCAGCGGGCGATCACCGTCTGCGAGATCCAGGAACTCCCGTCCATATGCGGCAAGCCATTGGCGGTGCGGCGCGGGATCGTCTACTTCAAACGCGGCGTGCCGTGTGACCAACACATCGGACCGGAGCGCCTCGGCTTGCGCAAACGTCTGAAACGCTTCGTCGAAGTCGGCCAGGGTGGCGGGATCGGCGGCGAAGGGTTGCAGCTGTGACAAGGCACTGCCCTCGATGCGTGCCGGAAGCCAATACCGAACAATCGGCGCGACCTCTTCTTCCAAAGCTGCCAACTCGCCACTGTTCATCCGCTCCAGCCTGGATCTGAGCGCAGGCACGTCGAGCGGAGGCTCCGGTGTTTCCAGCCGGATCAGTTCACCCAGCAGTTCCCGGTAGCTCACCCCGATCCGCTCGTCCACGCGATGCAATGCCAGATGGTGGTTGTCCAAGGCGCCTTCGAGCGATTCGATGCGTGCACCCAACTCCTGGCGCCGCCGGCGCAGCGGCACAGCGGAGTCGGTCTTGCGCCGCACCAGATCCTCCACCTGCTCGCGCACAGCCTTGATGACTGGGCTGCGGTCCTTGTTGACGTCATTGATCATGACGACCCGGTTGCCTAGGCCTTCTGCAACGAGGCGTTTGTGCACGACCTCCAAAGCTGCATGCTTCTGGCAGACGATCAGCAGGCTCTGGTGGCGGCCGATGGCATCGCCCACCATGTTCACGATGGTCTGACTCTTGCCGGTGCCCGGTGGGCCTTCGATCACCAAACCCGGGGAAACTCGGGCGCGCAGCACGGCTTCCTCTTGCGAAGGATCGCTGTGCACCGTAAAGAAACGTTCAGCTTCGCGTGGCACCAGAACGGCTGCCTCCGGCGAAGGCGTCTTAGGGTTCAAGCGCAGCGCTGTCTCCAAGCCGGTTCCTGCAGGTGGCATCGACTTCAGCTGCCGGATGTCCTCGCCGATCGCCTGACCGATAAAGGTGACGTGAAACAGGACGGCGGCGCACTCCACTTCCATGCTGCGGACAGGCACCTGGATCTTTGGGCCCGGAAGCGCCACCAACGACCGGCTGCGCGGCAGCGCCAGGTTTCCCAGCGCGTCGATGACATCCGCGGCACGCAACGCAGACCGGCCAAGCAGTTCGTCCACGGCCTTGCGCCAGCGAACGATCGATTCTGGTCCGAGCAGGCCCTCAAGGGCAGGATTGAGGCGCACTTCCTCGCGTTCGCTGTCGAAGGCGATGCGAACGTTGCCTCGGGAACCCAGTTCGTGGTGCACGCGCACAGGCCACAGTAGCACTGGCGCAATGCGTGTCGTGGCTCCAGCCTTGGCATCGCGTGTCAACAGGAATGGGAATCCTAGGTACAGCCCGTCGATGCCGGTGTCACGCTTGTGCAGCTGCGCGTGGCGCTCAAGGCTTTGCAGGCGAGCCTCGACCGAGCTCTCCGGTACGTCAAACGCCGCGGGATCCAGCGCGATCGCGCGGTCGCCGCGCTGCAGGAGGCTGTCCAAGAGCGTAGAAGGATCCATGCGTCCGGTACGCAGTTCGGCCAGATCGACCCGCGCGGTGGTCCTGCCTATCGTCATGCGGACGAGGGGTCCGCGCATGACGGTGGTGACGATCCGCTTTTCGAAGAAGTCCAGAATCTGGGTGACGTACTCCTGCTTCTGCAGGGCTTGCCATTGCGCCTGGGGGATGGACAGGAGCACCAGCGCCCGAGCGACCGGCATCCGCTTTTCAAGTCGGAAATCGTCCGCCCAGCCATTGACAGCCGGGCTCGCGCAGCGCGCAAAGCCTTCGATGCGCTCAGCCACGGCCTGCATGATCTCACTGCGCGGCCAGCGCACCAGTTCCTGCGCCCCGCGTTCCGAGAACTGGTGTACCCCATTGGCCTGCGCGAGCAGCCTGGCCTCCTCCACGAGGGCATCGCAAGAGCGGAACTGTCCGATCGCCGCGCTCAGTAGCACGATCAGGTCTTCCTCGCTGAGGGCGCGGCGCTCCATCAAGCCGAGCAGGCCATGGTGCTCTGTGTCGGGAAGCAGGCGGCGGCGCTCCTCCCATTCGGCGGCCAGCTTGACGCGAGAGGTGCTCAACAGGTGAATGCGTACGGTGTCCTCGTCCAGATCGATATCGAGATTGCGCGCCCGAGCCCTCACGGCATGCGCCCGCGCCTTGAGCTGGCTCAGCCAGCTTTCTGTGCCGAGTTCATCCAGCAGGTCGGGCAAGCTGCCGGTGATGAGTTCGTAGGCCTCGATCGGATGGCCCAGCAGCCATCGTGGCGTGACGATGTCACCGCGATGAATCGGCGGTATTTCCGGATTGAGGACTTTCAGGGCTGCCAGAAGCCGGAAATCCTCTTCCAGGGCATCCTTGCGCGCCACACGTCTGAGGCCTGCGACAACTGTCGGGTCGGCACCGGCATCCTGAGCCCAACTCACCACCGCTCCGCGCACCAGTTGCTCGCGCGCCTCTTCCCAATTGGCGGCCTCGGCCGCTGCCAAAGCGTAGGCGTGGGGCGCGTGATAGCGTTGGCCACCCAGCGTGATGGCAGGGCCGGCCAGGTGAGGCTCGACCTCCTGTGTCGGCTGCGGTACGTCGATGGGCTTGCCGTCGAGCCAGGCCTGGACCTGGGGCCAGCGCCAACGCTTGAGCCTGTCGCGCGCCAACAGGCCGCGCAACAGCATCGTGGTGGAGGGATCTATATCCTCCGGAATAGGAACGCCATTGGCCAGCACATGGATGAGGAACGCGTGCTGATGGATGCCTTCGAAGCAGCGTCCTTGCGTGATCTGCTCCAGCAGGATCATGCCAAGGCTCCACCAGTCCGAGGCTGCAGCCACCCCGCCCGCCACCGCCTCGGGAGCCGTGTAGCGCGTGATCTCCAGCGGCGAGACGATGTCGAGATCGAACTCGGACAGCCTCGCCGAGCCAAAGCCACCGATGACCAGATCGAGCGGATCCCGATGCCGGACCAACAGCGTGCCGGGGCGTAGGTCCCGATGCCGTAGGCCGACCTCGGCCAAGGCATCGAGGGCTTTGCCGAGCTCATAGACGATCTGGCGGATCGCCGTTGGCTCGCCGACCACGATGCCCAGATCGGCCAGCGTGCCACCGGTCATCTCGTCCGCCACTTCATAGGCGCGCTCGTTCCAACGCCCCGTGGCGAAGATGTCGGGGACATGCGCTTTGGACACTCGCTTGAGTGCGTCGTAGACCGATGGGTCCGGCTCGGCACCCTGGTGATACAGAGTCAATACGCCGCGTCTCTGGCTGTCGATCTCCTCAACCAAATAGCGATCCCGCTGTCCGACTGTGCTGCTCATCTGCCGCAGCACACGCCAGCCCTCGATGATGGTTTCTTGGCCCTCGTGCTCCTCTCCCGCGCCTGTCTCTAGGGTCGCCGGAGAATCG
>Ga0222429_100858_pt1 | contig 11378 bp, 8 predicted proteins | sample 1B50Ametagenome_FD_182475 | JGI IMG/M metagenome (GOLD analysis project Ga0222429, IMG submission 182475) | Enriched microbial communities from leaf-cutter ant dump, University of Wisconsin, Madison, United States - 1B50A (version 2) | ecosystem: Environmental > Terrestrial > Nest > Insects nest >...
CCACTGGGCACCACCCAGGGCAGCAATATCGGTTACCGACAGGTCACCGAACGCATAACGGGAAAAGGTAAAACAGTGCATCACTACGCACTGCCGGCCTACTGGCACCAGCCAAACGACATGAACGGTCCCTCCGGCTGCGACCCGCTGGTGGATGGCTACTGCGATGGATTGTATCAGCTTACGCCGGTGCAGGACATATTTGTGGACCCGGGCAGTGGTTATGCAGATAAGAATAACTATGATTTTGGCATGAATCCGGCCGCGCCTAATACCTATCCCTTCCCCGAAAATCCCAATTATGACTGGAACCGGGGACACCTGCTCCGCAAGGAAATATACAATGAAGCCAATACCCTGGCACAAAAAGAAGACTATACCTACAGCTTGTATTTTCCTCAGGGCAAAACCACTCCGACGCTCGTCTACGGCCTGAAATTCGGCCGGATATATCCAAAGTATACATCCAGAGCACACAGCGCGCCATACGCCATCTGTCTGCGGGCAGCCAAATACCACTACCTGACCGGAGTGGCCAAAGTCCCGGCTTCGGTGACTACCACCCGCTACGATCAGGACAATCCGGCCAAGAGCATCAGCACCACGACCTGGTATACCTACGGCAGTACCCGTGTCAAAAAGCTGACCGAGAAACGTACGGAGCAGTCCGATGGCAGCCAGCTGGTGAGCAAATACAAATATGCCGCTGATTACTTCCCTTCTTCTCCGCCGCCGGATGAAGGCGTTTCTATCCCTCTTATAAAGCAGATGCAGGGCACGCTGGTAGAAGAAGCGCAATTTGTACGCCGAAGCAGCACCGACAGGCTTATCGGCGGTCAGCTGACTACCTTCCATGAATATATCAGCCAGCCTGTGCTCTACGGCCGGTATACGCTGCAAACGGCCAGTCCGCAAAGCAGCTATACCGCATCCGAGTATCAGGGGCCTGTTTTCTCCTTCAACAGCCGCTACCAGCGCGATCTTCTGTGCAGACGCTACGACAGTCAGGGCAACCTGCTCGAAGCCAGCACCCCGGACGACACCAGAATCTGCTATGTCTGGGGCTATCAGAGGCGCTACCCGGTGGCCAAAGTAATCAACGCCACCTACAACGAGATCGAAGCACTGCTCACAAGCAATGATTTCAGCTACCTGATGAACGGAGCCATGGTGGAAATCTTCGGCCCGGGCTATCCTCCGGAGTATATGCACACTCCTGAGGATATACGGCTTATCATCAACAAGCTGCGTACCGGTCTGCCCAATGCCCAGGTATATACCTATACCTATGATCCGCTGATCGGCCTGCGCAGCGAAACCAGTCCGGCAGGCATTACCACGTCCTACGAATACGATGATATGGGCCGTCTGCAGGCCGTCAAGGACCACGACGGCAATATCTTGGAGACCTATGAATACCATTATAAAGGACATTAATCCATCTGACACAAAAAATACATACCTACCATGAACTATCTGTTAACGATTGTCTGTAGCATACTACTTCTATCACAAAATCTCCAGGCGCAGGACAGCCTGCAGCTTACCAACCGGCATATTACCGAAGCGCTGCTCGAAAAGGCCGTACAGTATCTGGACCTGCAGCCGGAGCAGCATCCCGGCTTTCAGGAAGCCGTCTATACCTACCTGGAGCAGGCACGGCTCTATATGGCGCAGCACAGCGCCGATACATCGCTGGTGACGGACTATCTGGAGCAGCAGTGGCCTGCGCTGCTGGGCGAAGCCCTGCGCCCGGTCCTTAGCGCGGAGCAAATGCGCAGCCTCAGCGAGCGCATCCACATACAGCGCGGGCGCCGCGACATAGACCGGCACCGGGGCTACCGCCACCAGCCGCAGGAGTATCTGTTTTTCTTTTAATCGCTCGATTTCGTCTGCTTATGAATTTTTACCATACCCTATTATTACTGCTGTTTTGCGCGGGCAGCACACTAGCCAATACGGTTACACTTACTCTGCAGCCAGGCGCTGCGCAGGGAAAGGACGCCAGCATCGGCCACCATGCCAACAGCAGCATTGTTGCCAATACGAACTATGGCAATGCGACCTATCTGGAATCCTCTGCATGGAGCACCGGCATCGGCCTGATTCGTCTGCGCAGCCTGCTGCACTTTGACCTGCAGCATATACCGGTCAATGCCGAAATCCTGCAGGCAGAGCTGTATCTCTACCATCATCCGGGGCATTCGCACAGCGGTTCCAACGCAGGTCAGATCAACCGGATTATCACTCCCTGGGACGAGCAGAGCGTAACCTGGAACAATCAGCCCTTTATCAGTACCGTCAACGAGACCTATATACCGACTACGCTTTCTTCGACGGAAAACATACAGGTCAATGTGACTGCACTGGTGCAGGATATGGTAAATTTTCCCGGTTCCGGCCACGGGTTTCGTATCCAGCAGGTCAACGAAACCAGCCATCGCGGTATGGTCTTCGCCAGCAGCGACCATCCTGACCCGAACCTGCATCCAAAGCTGGTGATTACCTATTCCGAAATCAGAGTGCTGACCCTGCAGCCGGGCGCCGAGGGCAAAGATGTCATGATCGCCGGCAAGCAGGCCAATCCCATATGGGGCGATGAGCCGGACTGGTTTGCCATGGCTTCCAGCATCATCACGTTTCGCTCCCTGATCGACTTTGATCTGAGCGCGCTGCCACCGGACGCCGTGATCGTGAGCGCCCGCCTCAGCCTCTACAGCAATCCGGGGCTGCCGCACAACAACAGCCTGTCCAATGCCTGTCTGCTGCAGCGTATTACCCAGCCCTGGGGCGAGCATACCGTGACCTGGAGCACCCAGCCCGCTACCTCGGTCGTCAACGAGGTCTATCTGCCGGTCTCCCTGCATGCAGCCCAAGACTATGAGGTAGATGTCACCCAGCTCTACCGCGATATATGGGCCAATCCCACGCAGGGACACGGCCTTATGATCCGGCTGGCCAATGAAAGCAATCTCGGCGCTTCCCTTGCTTTCTGCTCCGGTGATTACAGCAATCCGGCGCGGCGGCCCCGACTGGAGATACGCTACCGTGTCTGCCAGCCGCAAACAACAGATCGCAATTACCTGCGGCGGGAGCAGCCGCTGAAGGCCGGCTTCTACACTACCACTACTCTGCAAAACACCTCCGGGCAGAACAAGCATACCCGAACCACCTATTATGACGGACTGGGCCGCCCCATACAGGAGGTGCATCGGGCCGGCAGCCCACAGGGCTTTGACCTGATACAGCCCATCGAGTACGACAAGCAGGGACGGCAGCTCAAAGACTACCTGCCCTACCCCGGCTGCAGCAATGAAGGACACTTTGATCCGAACTATACAACCGGACTATTCAACTTCTATCACCAGGCCGACAGGCTGCCGGATACGGACTATCCTTTTGCCCTGAAAGTAACCGACAACTCCCCTCTCAACCGGGTGCTGGAGCAGGGAAGCCCGGGCGATGTCTTCCAGCCCGGTGGCGGGAAAACACGCAAGCTCTCGGAACGAAGCAATAATGCCAATGAAGTACGGCAGTGGATATATAACCACAATCTGCACAATGCGCTGGGCAATGGTTTTTACCCGGCGGGACGGCTCAGCGTATCGGAAACCGAAGACGAGGACCAGCGCAAGGTATGGGTATACAAGGACAAGGCGGGAAAAACCATACTGGAAAAGCGCACAGGCAGCACGGCTGCCGAATACCTGGAAACCTACTATGTATACGATGATCTGGGGCGCCTGTGCTATGTAATACCCCCCATGGCTACGGCCAATCTGGCCTCTGTGAGCTATCTGGTGTCTGATACGGGCAGCTTCAGGCATCAGTGGATTTACCACTACCGCTATGATGAGCGGGGACGCGTCATTCACAAAAAAGTACCCGGCATGGAGGTACAGCTTTTTGTCTACGACAAAAAAGACCGTCTGGTACTCAGCCAGGACGGGCGCCAGCGCCCCAACCGGGAGTGGATCTATACCAAATACGACTGCTTTGACCGCCCGGTAATCAGCGGGATCTATATACCCGCCGATCCCTGGGGACAGAGCGATATGCAAAATCTGTTCAACAGCCTCAATGCGACGGCCGGCGTAAATGAAGCGCCCTCCGCATCGGGTCCTCATGGCTATACCGCCAATCTCTGGCCCAACAACCCGGCCAGGATGGAAGCCCTTACGGTCAACTACTACGACCACTACGATTTTGACCGCAACGGGACACCGGACTACAGCTACCTGCCGCAGGGACTCAGCGGAGAGGCCAGCCCCTTGCTCAGCGCCAAAGGCCTGCCTACCGGATCAAAGGTAAAGGTGCTGGGCAGCGCCGATACCTATCTGTGGACCATTACCTATTACGACAACAAGCTACGCCCCGTACAGGTGCGCGGAAGCAACCATCTCAACCCGACCACGGTATCGGATGTGCATACCAGCGTATACGACTTCCGGGGCAACGAGCTGCGCAGCAAAACCCTGCACAATGCCGGCAACGGCGAGATTGCCCTGCATCAGCGCAAAGACTATGACTATACCGGCAGACCGGTACGCAGCCATATGCGGGTCAACAACGAAGCCGAAGTGCTGATGGCCGCTTACCAATACGACGAGCTGGGCAGACTGCATGAGAAAAACCTGCACTCCGAGGACCAGGGCCGCAGCTTCCTGCAAAGCGTGGACTACAGCTACAACCTGCGGGGAGCGCTCACGCATATCAACAATGCCGCGCTCAGCAACGACGGGGTCAACAATAATGACGACAATGACCTCTTCGGCATGGAGCTGTACTATGAGACCCTCTCCGATGCGCCGGGGCAGACAGCACTGTACAACGGCCATATATCGCACCTGCGGTGGAAGGGCGCCAATACCTATACCTCGCTTATGCCGCAGGGCTACAACCTGGAATACGACTACGGCAACCGGCTGACCAATGCCCGCTATGTGCAAAAGCCGTCCTCCACCTGGCAGGCCGCCAACGGCTACAGCGAGACCGGCATGAGCTATGACCGCAACGGCAATATTCTCAGTCTGAACCGCTATAGCAATGGCACGCTCATAGACCAGCTCAGCTACAGCTACAAAGGCAACCGCCTGATCAAGGTGGAGGATGCCATTACCGGTACCGCAGGCTTCCGCAACGCAGTCAACCAGCCGGTGGAGTACAGCTATGATATCAACGGCAACATGACCAATGATCTCAATAAAAACCTGCCGGTACAATACAACCATCTCAATCTGGTCAGCAAATATCTGCGTATGAGCAGTGATATCGAGTTTACCTACGATGCGTATGGCAACAAGCTTACGCAACAATACCGGTTGAGTAATGGTAAGGTTGCATCGGCTTATCAGTATGTGGGGCCTTTTCTGTATATCCAGGAAGGCCATCCCTGCACCGGTCCCGCCTGTCTGGGCTCTCCCACCATACAGACAGCCGAGGGCCGTATCAGACCCGGCACCGGCGGCTACAGCTACCAGTACGACCTCAAGGATCATCTGGGCAGCGTGCGCATGACCTTTGATAAAAACCCGACGACCGGACTGGCCCGTATCGTACAGGAAGATCACTACTATGCTTTCGGCGGCAAGCTGGCGGGCCGCTCCTACGACTTCTCGAATGGCAACCGCTATACCTATACCGGACAGGAGCATATGGATGAAGTGGATGTATACGACCACGGTGCCCGTATGTATGATCACCAGCTGGGCAGATGGCATGTGGTGGATCCGCTCGCGGAGAAATATTATTCCTACAGCACCTATAATTTTGTTAAAAACAACCCGATCAGGTATATTGATCCCAACGGGATGGATGTGATTGACCATGGCGGAGGACACTGGACGATCGATGGGGATGATATTGCCGGGTTCCTGAATAATTACGCCAATGAAAATGGTGAGGGAAATAATGGGAATGGTGGCGGAAAACAAAGTAATGAGGGTAAGAACACAAATGAGGAAAATTCCGATGACAATGGAAGTACCAAAGCAGCTGCAGTTTTAGCCTCAGGTTGGGCAATTGGCTTGGGTGAACCGACTCCAGTTGGAGAAGTAGTTATGGGAATCGGAACTGGTATAGCTGTATTATACTATGGACCGGAACTTGTTGATAAAATGTCAAGGGAAATTGATCGGATCTCAACAAGATTAGGGGGACCTCAGGGATTTGTTTATGAATTAAGGGTTAGACAAGGAGGTATCTATATCGATGTTCGTGGTATGCCAGTGACCTTAAATGCTGGCGATATATGGAAATATGGAGAAACAACTTCTAGCTCAAGGTATTCTGAAAACGAATTAAGAAGCATGGTACCAGGAGGTGTTATTATGAATCCAATCTATTTTGGAAATCAAGTTGAAATTAAGGTCTTTGAAAAATACGTAATTTATGGACACTATTTCAATCATGGAACTTTACCACCAGGAAATAAAATATTTAGATAAAATGAAATTTGGATTTGCACTAAACCTTAGCCCGGAAATAAATAAGCTTCTAGAAGTTTTTAATAGCATTGAAAAAGAGATAAATGAATTAGTGTCCATAAATAATTATGGGGATTCTGTTAATGAATTATATATAGGAGTAATATGTGTATCTCCTCAATTTGAGCCTTTTTTTAAACCAAGGAAACCTAGATATAATAAAGAGGAAAAGATATATGAGAAAGAAGGTATCGAATATAGACTTTATAAAACATTACAATATGAAATAAAACTTGATTTTGAAACAATGAAATCTCTGAATCAGGAATCGGCGAAGAAAAAACTGGCCAGTGCTATTCTTGACTCAATTTCAATTATGGATAATATCAAAGGAATAGAAAAATTTGAAAAAAAACGCTTCAGAGATGATCTGGAAGCTCTTTTTACGAAGTTAAACTTAATCTGATCTGAAATAGAGTTCCGGACGTGCGCTCTGCCCGTCTGGGCTCTATCCCGTGATCAGTGTGTCTTCTCTCCGCGGTCGTGTGGCACACCGACCACAATATATATAGCTGGTAAATAAAAGAATGGTAAAGAAGTATATACAAATCCCTGATTACAGAGAATATTTCGGTCAATTTACCTACCTGATTCACACTATTTATATTTCGGCCTGTGCGCCACAGGCCGAGGAAAAGCTATCGCACATTTGGAACAGCTACAGCTACGGCATTAGGAATTTATAGCACAGCTGGTGCAGGAGCACTCATTGGTGGAGTATTTATTTTGGGAGAACATGCATACGATGGTTGGATAAAACATGTACAACCCTTTAATGTAGGTTGGTAATTATAAAAAAAATGAAGCATACGTATAAAATCACCAAATGGAACGAATGGAAAAATTTTAATCCGATTTTTCTAACACTAATAGGATTAGCACTCGCAGGTCTTTTCGTGTTTTATTTTAGAAACCCGGACGATAATTTTGGAGATTTTCTTCCATTTTTAGGAATAGGTTTTTTGTTGCTTTTTATACCAATATCTATCATTCACCTGAAATATGACGCAATTAATGAAGGAATGGAGATGATTTACGATGAGGAAGAAAAACGGGTCGTGATTAAAAATACGAAGAAAAATACCCTATCCGAGTTTAGTCTGGATGATATACACTGTATATACCATACCATGAGCCTTCCCATGCTTGAAAAAAGGATGCACTGGTTTCCATGGGATGGCTATAACTACTCCGATATATATCTGAAAAACGGAGAGAAGCACCGGATTACTAGCCTAATGGTATACAGACTGGAGCTGCCTGTCGGTGATAGATATGAAGTAATTACACGTTTTTATCCCTATCCCGGAAAGCTTTAATATTCATCCAGCTCCGCGAAAGCACAAGCCATCGCTACGCTTATCCCGTGGTTGGTGTGCCGTCTCTCCGCGGTCGCGTGGCACACCGACCGCAATGTATATAGCTGGTAAGTAAAAGAGTATTTGAATTCCTGATTACAGAGAATATTAGACGCCGTGGCTGGTACCGATGGCTTCTATCCCAAACTCTTTAAATACTATAACAAAGATTGCAAGAATTGGTGGGATAACGGGAATCGCAGCCTCATGGGGTATTGCTGGAGTTGAGTTCTATAATAAAAAAGATAACACGTCCACTTGGGTTAACGCCGGATTAAATACAGTGATACTAGGCACAGGAATTGCCGCTACCATTTTTACAGCACCAGTACTTGGAACAATAGCAGGGGTTGCAGGAGTTACATATGGCGTTGGTTATTTTCTTTATGGAAAAGAGATGGACAACCATATTAATACTAACTTTGGATATAGATAAATAATATGAAAAAATTTAGCATAACAGCAATTGATCAATCGAGAGTTTTAATAATTGTTTCTAGCATAGCCATATTCATACTCTTTTCAATGTTTGCCTTAATAAAATCAGATTATTTAAATCTATTTACATTTAGCATTACATTAGTGCTCGCCATCTTATCATTTTTTTATTTTAAAAAATATTTCACGTATTCTCTTACTTTAGGACTACAAGAAAATAGTTTTTTGACATTAAAGAATGACATTGAAGAGGATATTCCTTATAAAGAAATAAGGAGTTATAAAATAGAAGAATTAGATGGAATAAGACTTGAAGTACGACTAAGAAACAATAAAAAAATAACAATAATCACTAGCAATAATTTTGGCAGTACACCTGAAATTCTTAAAGATTTCTGTAATCACTTTGAGGAACAGATTAAGATACATCAAAATCAAATATCCTTACCCATAGAAAAAAAGAAAAGCTTTTTTGAGACTCGATTAGCACTTTACTTGCTCATTACAATATCTATAATTGGCTTGGGATGCATACTTTATGCAGTTTTTACAAATAAAAAAATGAATTTAGGAACCTTTCTTGTAATTGTTATTCCTATTATCTCTTTACTACCTGCTTTATTAAAAGTAAAAAGTAGTCCCCCCCCTCGCTAGATCCGTTGGTTTAGAGGCAAGAGTACTTACTGCCTTACTAGTGCAACTCTTCCAGTGTTCGCACAGCGGGCCTATCCCGTGGTCGGTGTGTCTTCTGCTGATAGCTTTGGTGCATTTAACAGTATTTATGATTCATTTGAATATTAGACTATTATGATCTTCTTCTTGATAGGATTTAGTACAATATGGCTTTTCATGTATAAGATTACATGGTTATTCAACACAAAGACGTTTATTATTTATTTTGTGTATTGCATTATTCTAACAATTATTTCGATTGTTTTAATCCAAAATAATTGGTTTGAATACAGAACAGTAAAGGCTCTCTATCCCGTGGTCGGTGTACCATCTCTCCGCGGTCGCGTGGCACACCAACCGCAATGTATATAGCTGGTAAGTAAAAGAATGGAAAAGAAGCATATACAAATCCCTGATTACGGAGAATATTTCGGCTAATTTACCTACCTGATTCACACTATTTATATTTCGGCCTGTGTGCCACAGACCGAGGAAAAGAGGATTTTCTAAAATTCCAAAAGGTTTTAAGGAAGTCAAAGACTTTGGATACCAACATGGCCAAAAAGTTTATAGGTACAAAGGGAAATATTACTCAAGAGATATAGATGGTCATAATGGTGGAGTTTGGAAAGTTTTTGAAAATATAGGAGGTAGATTAAAGAGAATCGGAACGGCTGACCACAATCTTAACATATTTAAAAATTAGATTATGCAACTAAAAAAGATTGACTCAAAAAATTTTGATAAGAGCTTCGAAAAACTTTTTGAAATTAAAAAAGGTGATAATATAGTAAAAGGACGATTTGACATTGAGCCAATTCAGTTGAAAGAAAAAATTGATTTTATAACTCATTTGCTTTTATCATTTAAATCAGTTTCGTCTTTAACATACAAAATACTTTTCTGGGACAGTGATAAGATTATTCAAAAATTTATTGAATCGAATAAGGAGAAAATATTTGAGATCATCACTCCATATAAAAATGGAGAGATGCCAGGCACACTTTTTATTGATGAAAGAGCCATAGACGAAGCTTTTTTACATACACTATTAATTAATCACTTTAACTATGAGATGGCCAAAGATCCATCTCTAAATATACGAGTTCAAATATGTGTCAATCATGAAAAATATATAACCTTACTTGATATTTACGACGATAGAGGGTTTGATATTTATTATTTAAAATGTCGCTAAGAGCGGAAATTTGGTTGAAGCTTTATCTAAAGTTGGAAAAAATAAAGTAGCAGCAGAGTTTTTAGTATAATCGCAAAAATCAAATGTACATTTTTAGCAAAAATCAAATATACATTTTTAGACCAGTGTTATATCAATCCAACCACGATTTTGACTAGTTCCGCTAAAATTGGGATTGCCGGCGCGCGACGAAACCATGAATGCTGATCCAGGCTGAACAATATTAATCCACGATGTCACAGATCCGTTATATGTAGGAAGATAAATATTGCTATTATTTCCGACAATAACGTGAGAGACACTAGATACTTTACTAAGGTCAAGAGTAAAACCAAAACTGACAGTCTTGAACTCATCAGCATTCATGTCCCAGCTTCCGATTGGTATTCTAACATGCCGCGGAGCCTGCATTTTTTTTCGCAATTGATCAGGCAAATAAACAAGATCAGACAGAGGAAACCTGACAGCCTCTGCCGGAGTTCCAAGCCGGATTAGAAGAACCTTGTCCTGATGCACATTGTGCGTTACTCCATCGGTAAATGCAACAGGGTCCCATGAGGCATACCCAACATGCTCATAGAGCCACACATCAGAAAGCGAAGGCGCTGAGAAGGCAGGAGTAAGATAAATTTCATTATCCCCGTGGTCGGTGTACCATCTCTCTATCCCGTGGTCGGTGTGTCTTCTCTCCGCGGTCGTGTGGCACACCGACCGCAATGTATATAGCTGGTAAGTAAAAGAATGGTAAAGAAGTATATTAAAATTCCTGATTACAGAGAATATTTCGGTTAATTTACTACCTGATTCACCGTATTTATATTCTATCGGATGTGGTTCTTGTCAAAGCAGCTGTAGTGGCAGCTGCAAGGGGGGCTATACATCTTCTGAAAGGGGGCTCGAAGGCGGCCGCTAAGACGAGTACACAAACTTTCAAATCTCTCGGAGCAGCAGGTAGGAGTTGGAAAAATGTAAAGATGATTAATAGTAATGTGTTACAAAAACAAGGAATTGATGCTCATGCACTAAAAAGAGAGTTTTTAGGAAGGAATGCAAAGATTGTGTCTCACCCCCCTAATTATTGGACGTTTCTTCCAAATCATTTTAGAAGATTTTGCTTATTATTTGCCTGCACAAAGGTAGCGAACACTTCCTTGCTGTCAAGGGCCTGACAAGTGCCTCGTACCTCGGCCCCCTTGACAACAACTCCGTTTTTCGCTCCGTTTTTGT
>Ga0222429_100859_pt1 | contig 11297 bp, 6 predicted proteins | sample 1B50Ametagenome_FD_182475 | JGI IMG/M metagenome (GOLD analysis project Ga0222429, IMG submission 182475) | Enriched microbial communities from leaf-cutter ant dump, University of Wisconsin, Madison, United States - 1B50A (version 2) | ecosystem: Environmental > Terrestrial > Nest > Insects nest >...
AGCAGCGACTTGCGCGTTGACCGTCAGGGCATGGGCGCATGCCATGCTCGCGCATGCCAGTTGGCACAGCCGTATCAGCCGCTGTGCGGGGCGAAGGAAAGGGAGAGTGGTCGGCTGCATGGCGCGCCTCCTGATGTTTCTGGCCTTGTGGGTGGTGAGAATTTCAAAACGGCACTTGTGCGCGCAGGTACAGGCGGGGCTGGTGCGTATCGCTCTGGGCCGGCAGGTTGGGGGTGCCGGTGCGCCACGCCAGCGTGGCGTCGATCAGCAGATGGCGTGCGCTCCAGCTCAAGCCCAGCCCGGCGCCGCGCAGGCTTGGCGCGGAAAGCGGCGCCAACGGGGCCTTGTCCTGGGCGCCGTGCGCGGCGTCGTAGAAGGCAAACGGGGTCAGGCTGGGCGTGGCGGACCAGCGCCATTCCAGCGTGGCGGTCCAGCCCTGGTCGACCAGCGCCGCGCCGTAGGGGTAGGCGCGCACGCCCTGGGCGCCGCCCAGGGCCAGTTTTTCCAGTGCGTCCAGGTTTTTGCTGCTGCGCTGTCCGCCCAGCGAGAGGAACACGAAGTGCCGCCGTGCCACCCGTTGCAGCCGCGAGAGCTGCAGCGTCAGCTTGGTGAAGTCGCCCTGGGTGTGCAGGCCCGTGGCTGCCTGGTCGGCAGCCAGGCCGCTGGCGTCGCGCAGCGTCAGGCGGCCCCGGTACAGCGTGCCGGCGCTGGCCCAGTAGCCGCCGCCGAGCCAGTCGTCGCGCCGCTCCCAGGCCCATCCCAGCCCCAAGGCCTGGATGCGCTTGCGTGCGGTTTGCGTGTCGGCGTCGAACGTGTCGTGCAGGGCTTTCTGTTCGGCCAGCAGGCGCAGGAACAGGTTGTGGCGCGGCTGGCGGATGGCCGGGTAGGCCAGCGACAGGTCCCAGGTGCGGGCCGTGCCGTGCAGGCCCAGCGCGGCGTATTGGCCGCCCAGTTCGTAGTGCGTGCGGGCCAGGCCGGCTCCCAGGCGCAAGCCCGAGCTGCCCAGCGGCAGCTCGTAGGCCATGCGGCCGTATACCAGCGTGGCACCGGGCGCCAGCGTGGCGCGCAGGTCCAGGTTGTCGCCCACGCCCAGGGGGCTGGCCCAGCGGGCAAAGCCGCCGAGGCGGTAGCGGCCGTATTCCTGAATGCCGTGGTTGTCCGCGTCCAGCGCGAAGCTCCAGCGCGCGGTGGGGGTCACTTGCACCGTCAGGCGCAGCGCGCCGGGTGTCTTGTCGTCGTCCAGCGTGGCGCCGATGTGGATGCCGGGCTGGTCCGCCAGCAGCAGCATGGCGCGCTGGTAGCGCTCTGCCGTGACGGCGGCGTCTTGCAAGAGCGGCGCCAGAAAGGCGCGCACGCGCTGCTCGCTGATCGGCGCCTGGGGCGCGACGCGCACGTCCAGCGTGGTGATGCGGCCTTCGAGCACGCTCAGGTGCAGCGTGCCGTCCCGTACCTGCTGCACCGGCACCAGCGCCTGTGCCAGAAAGTAGCCGCGCTGGCGGTACAGGTCGGCCACGGCCTGGGCCAGTTGCCGCAGCTGGCCGGCATCCACGTCGCGTTGCAGGTAGGGGGCGGCCAGGCCTTGCAGGTCGGCCTCGGCAATGGCTGCGGCGCCGTCGAACTGCACCGCGCGCAGGTGGATGGACAGCGCCGCGTCCGCGTGCATTGGCGCTGCGGGCGCCTGTGGCGCGGCGCAGCCGGCGCAGTCGCCGGGCATGATGGCCTGGGGCAGTTGCTGCACCGTGGGGGCTTGCGCGGCAGCGCCGCTGCTGGCGCACAGCAGGGCGGCAACGGCGGCGGCGTGGATCGAGGGGGCGTGCATGCTCAGACTCCAGGCTGCAGCGTCAGGCGCCAATTGCCGATGAGGTTGAAGGGCGCCCAGAAAAACGGATGGGCGTAGCGTGCGTCGTGCAGCAACGCCAGTTGCGCGGCCTGCATGGCGCTTTGCAGGTCGCGCCCCTGCGCCAACGCACGGTACAGGTGGGTCATCAGCAGCTGTGTCGCCTGGTCTTGCACGGGCCATAGGGAGGCGATCAGGCTGGCGCTGCCGGCTTGCAGGAACGAGCGCGTAAAGCCCAGCACTTCGTCGCCATTGGCAATGCGCCCCAGCCCGGATTCGCACGCCGACAGCGTGACCAGCGCGGCCTGGTGCAGCGGCAACGCCATGATTTCGTGCGCCTCCAGGTTGCTGCGCTGCCCGTTTTCGTTGGCCAGCAGGATGCGCGAATACAGCGGATCCACCTGGTCGGCCACCGCGTGGGCGGCGACGTGCACCACGGCGGCGTGCGTTGCCTCCTGCAGAAACCGCGTCTTGGTGGCTTGCGCGCCGGTGAACACCTGCTGCGTGCCGAACAGCTGCGCGAGCTGCTGCACCTCGGCCTGGGCGCCGGGCAGGTCGAACGGGTCGGCGATGCGCGGGTTGCCAAACGCTGCCAGGCTGGGATGGGGCGTTGGCTGCTGGGCCAGCAGCTGCGCGGCCACGCGCGACGACGGAACGACGGCCACCGGGTGGCTTTCGATCAGATAGCGCCCATGCAGGCGCAGCGCCTGGAACGGCAGGTAGTGCAGCGGGCCGTGCGGCACGACGATGAGGCGCTGCCCCGCAGGCAGTTGCAAGGGCTGCAGCAGGGTTGCGCCAAGCTCGTCGGCCAGGTCTGCCGCGTCCGGCAGGGCGCGCGCCAGCGCGGTGCGCACGATGCCGACGCGGTCGGCCAGGTCGCTGCGCGTGATGGCCAGCTGGTGCGATTGCACGTGGTGCGCATCGATGACCCAGACCTGGAGCTGATCGGGCAGGCTGTGGAAGACGATCAGCGTCTCGTCGCCGCGCAGGTCGCGCTGCAGCGCGGGCAGCAGCGCCGCGCCGGGTGGAACGCCGGGTGGGGCGTCGGCCAGCGCGGCGCGGCCGCGCACGCTGTCGAGCAGGGCGCGTGCGCGGCTTTGTTCGCTGATGTCAAAGGCGCGCTCGGCGTGGCCCTGGCGCAGCTGCAATGCCAAGGCGCGCTCGAAGATCGACTGCAGGTCGGAAAACAGCCCCATCTTGAACTCTTCGCTGCGAAAGCGTGCGCGCACCTTGTCCATGTCGGCCAGCGCCTGGTCGTAGGCCTGCGCCGCGGCGTCGGCGTCGCCCAGCGCCAGGCTGCTGCGCGCCACGCCGTCCCAGGCCCACAACCGGTAGTAGGCGCCGTCGGGCCCGGGCTGCTGCGCCGCCAGCGCCTGGAAGATGCTGCGTGCGCCCTGGGCGTCGCCACGGGCCAGCAGCAGGGCGGCGCGCGTGCGCTGCCATTGCGCGAGCAGGTCGGGGTCGTCGGCGGAGGGCGCCTGCGCCAGCAGTTGCGCGGCGCGATCCAGGTCGGGGGGTGCCCCGGACGCGATGAGTGCGTGCGCCAGCGACGCGCGCACCAGCGGCGCATAGCGTTCGCTGCTGTGGGCCAGGGCGGTTTCGTAGGCGTGCACGGCCTCTGCTGCGTGGCCCCGGCGCGCCTGTACGTCGCCCAGGATTTTGTGCGCCGGCCCCAGGATCCTGGCGTCGCGCGTGGGGGTGTCCAAGGCCTCGCGGGCGAACTGCTCGGCCTTGTCCAGCAGGCCGGCGTAGCTGTACACGATGGCCAGGTTGCGCAGTGCCGTGGCGCGCAGGAACGGGTCGTGCGTGGCGCCGGCCAGGTGCAGCGCCTTGCTGGCCGCGCGCACGCTTTCGCGCAATTGGCCCGCGTCGGCCAGCGCCACCGCCTGGCTGCAGTACTGGTAGCCGCCGAGCTTGACCTTGTCTTGCGCGTACAGCAGCGCGCCGTCGCGGCTCAGGGTCAGCAGGGTGTCGATATCGGCCCACTGGCTTGCCGGCAGCGGCGCGGTCTGTGCGCCTGCGCCTGGTGCAAGAGTGCACAGCAGCAGGAAGACCAACGCAAGCAAGCGCGTGTGCCACCGTCGCTGCAATGGCGTGCAAGGCGGTCGAGCCATGTTGTCACCTGTAAGTTATTGCGGCCAGTGTGACAAGGCTACGCGCATGAATCTACAGGAAATTGCGGGAAAACACCTAGAAGATGTAACTACGACACTGCCGTCGGCCACGCCGGGCGCCGGCCGGTCAGCTGGCTCACGATCAGCCCCTTGAGCGGCGGCAGCCGGCTGGAGCCGGCCAGCACCGCCTGGCGCAGCAGGCGCGGCAGCGGGCGGGCGTCGGTGTACAGGCGCACGATGGCGTTGGTGCCCTGGTAGATCGGCCAGGCGTGGCGGTGGTGGGCGTTGGCGTAGCGGGCCAGCACGCTGGCCGCGCCGATGTCGCCGCCGTGCGCGCGGGCCTGGGCGACGGCGCCGGCCAGCACGTCGACACCGGCCAGGCCCAGGTTGTAGCCGTGCGCCGTGACTGGGTGCATGCCGACGGCGGCGTCGCCCAGCAGCGCGCAGCGCGTGCCGGCGAAGCGGTGCGCGTACACGGCCACCAGCGGGTAGGCGTGGCGCTCGCCCACCAGCTGCATCGCGCCCAGGCGCTGCTGGAACTGCTCCTGCACGCGCGCGGCGTAGTCCTCGGGGGGCAGGGCCAGCAGCGCCTGCGCGTCGGCCGTGTCGGCGGTGATGACGGCCGAGCACATCGGCGCGCCGTCCACCAGGTCGGCGGGCAGCGGCAGGATGGCCAGCGTGCGCTCGTAGCCGAAGCATTCGTGCGCCACCTCGTGGTGTGGCAGCGCGTGGCGCATGCGGCAGACGATGACGGTGCGGCCGAAGTCGGTCATGGCCGCGCCGATGCCCAGCTGGCGGCGCGTGGCCGAGAAGCGGCTGTCGGCCGCCACTAGCAGCGGCGCCTGCAGGCGCTGCGCCGGGGCGTCGGCCCCCTGGCCCTGCTGCACGTAGTGCAGTTCGGCGTGGCTGGCGTGGGTGGCCACCTGGGTGACGCGCGCGCCGGTGACGATGCGCACGCCCGGCGTGCTGCTGGCCACCTGCCAGGCGCTGCGGCGCAGCGCGTGGTTGGGCACGATCCAGCCCAGGTGATCGACGCCGCTGCCGCCGGCGTGCAGCTGCATGGCGCCGCGCAGGCCCACCGGGCCGTCGTGCACCTGGGCCTGGCGCAGCAGGCCGATGTCGTGCTCGGCCAGGCGCTGCCAGCTGCCCAGGCGCTGCAGCAGCGCCACGCTGGGGTGCGTCAGGGCGATCTCGCGCCCGTCGGGGGCGGGGTCGGCCAGCGCGGCCTCGTCCTGCAGCTCCAGCACCGTGGCCGTCAGGCCTGCCTGGCCCAGCGCGGCGGCCAGCGACAGGCCGGCCGGGCCGGCGCCAACGATCAGGACATCAGCGGACGATTGCGTGGACGGTTCAGGCATGGCGGTGGTGCTGCGCGGTTGCGGTGAAAGCTCCTATTGTCTCCCGCCCCGCGCGCGCCGCGGCAGTCAAACCCGGGACAGTCGCGGGGGTGACGCCGCGCGGCGGCGGCGCTACGCTGTGCTGATGCAGACCCAGCCCTTGCCCTTGCCCCAGCCCGTGTCCCATTCCATCTCCGCCCCCGCGCCCATCTCCGCCCCGTTCGTACCCCAGCTGCGGCTGTACCAGGATTGGCTCCGGGCCGAGCGCGGCCTGGCGTTTGCCGATTACGACGCGCTGTGGCGCTGGTCGGTCAGCGAGCTGGACGCCTTCTGGCAGAGCGTGTGGGACTTCTTCCGCCTGCAGTCGCCCACGCCGCACAGCGCCGTGCTGGGGCGCAACGTGATGCCCGGCGCGCAGTGGTTTCCCGGCGCGCAGGCCAGCTACGCGCGCCAGGTGCTGCGCCACGCGGACGCGGCGCATGCGGCCGGCCAGCCGGCGCTGATCTGCGGCAACGAGCGCGGCCTGCTGCGCGAGCTCTCCTGGCCCGAGCTGCGCCGCCAGGCGGCCGCGCTGGCGCTGCACCTGCGGGCGCAGGGCGTGCAGCCAGGCGACCGGGTGGCGGCCTACCTGCCCAATATTCCCGAGGCCATCGTCGCCTTCCTGGCCACGGCCAGCGTGGGCGGCGTGTGGAGCGTGTGCGCGCCCGACATGGGCAGCAACGCCGTGCTCGACCGCTTCCGCCAGATCGAACCCAAGGTGCTGATCGCCGTGGACGGCGTGACCTACGGCGGGCGCGACATCGACCGCAGCGGCGTGCTGGCCGAACTGCGCGCCGCGCTGCCGACGCTGCGCCACGTGCTGCTGGTACAGAACCTGGATGCCACCAAAACCATAGCTGACTGCGCAACATACACGGATGTCGTAGCCCGAAACGATGCCGAAGTTGCCGCGTTCGAGCCGCTGTGGCTGCCGTTCGACCATCCGCTGTGGATCGTCTACTCCAGCGGCACCACCGGCCTGCCCAAGCCCATCGTGCACGGCCACGGCGGCACGGTGCTGGTGGCGCTGCAGCTCAAGGGGCTGCACAACGACATCGGCTGCAGTTACGCGCCCAACAGCCTGGGCGAGCGCTACCACTGGTACAGCTCGACCGGCTGGGTGATGTGGAACGCCCAGGTCAGCGGCCTGCTGGGCGGCACCACCTGCGTGATCTACGACGGCAACCCCGGCGGCAGCAAGGAGCGGCCCGACTGGGGCGTGCTCTGGCGCTTTGCCGCCGCCACCGGCGTGACCAGCTTCGGCGCGGGCGCGGCGTTCTACGCCAACTGCATGAAGGCGGGGCTGGAGTTGGCCGACGACTGCGGCGACCTGTCGCGCATCCGCTGCCTGGGCACGACCGGCTCGCCCCTGGCGCCCGAGGTGCAGCAGTGGGGCACCGAGCAGTTCCGCCAGGTGCGCGCGCGCGGCGGCGCGGCGGCTGCAGCGCCCTGGATGGACGAAGACATCTGGTGGAACAACATCTCCGGCGGCACCGACTTTTGCGGCGCCTTCATCGGCGGCAACCGCGACCTGCCCCTGGTGCCCGGCGAGATGCAGTGCCGCATGCTGGGCGCCGCCGTCGAGGCCTGGGACGAGTCCGGCCGCCCGGTGCTGGACGCCGTGGGCGAGCTGGTCTGCACGCAGCCGATCCCGTCCATGCCGCTGTTCCTGTGGGGCGATGCGGACGGCGCGCGCTACCTGGCCAGCTACTTCGACATGTACCCGCCGGGCCACGGCCGGCGGCCCGGCGGCGGCGACGGCCCGGCCGAGATGGGGGCCGTCTGGCGCCACGGCGACTGGCTCAAGATCGGCGCGCAGGGCGGCTGCACCATCTACGGGCGCAGCGACGCCACCATCAACCGCCACGGCCTGCGCATGGGCACGAGCGAGATCTACAGCGCCGTCGAGGCGCTGCCCGAGGTGCTCGACAGCCTCGTCGTCGACCTGGAGTACCTGGGCCGCGACAGCTACATGCCGCTGTTCGTCGTGCTGCGCCCGGGCGTGGCGCTCGATGACGCCCTGCGCGCGCGCATCAACGCCGCGATCCGCGACGCGCTCAGCCCGCGCTTCGTGCCCGACGCCGTCGTGCAGGTGGCCGAGGTGCCGCGCACGCTCAGCGGCAAGAAGCAGGAGCTGCCGATCAAGAAGCTGCTGCTGGGCCAGCCGCTGGACAAGGTGGTCAACCGCGACGCCATGGCCAACCCCGGCTGCCTGGACTGGTACGTGGCGTTCGCCGCGCAGCGGCAGGCGCGCGCCTGATGCCGGCCCGCGCGCCCGATAATGCGCGCATGCAATCGGCTCCCAAACGCTTTTCGATGATCCGCGAGTTCCACCTCGCGGACTGGTTCACCCTGGGCAACGCCGTCTGCGGCGTGGGCGCGCTGTTCTCCACGCTGACCTACATCGAGACGCACAACGCGCAGCACGTGCTCTACGCCTGCGCGCTGGTGCTGGCGGCGCTGGTGTTCGACGTGCTCGACGGGCGCATCGCGCGCTGGCGCCAGAAAACCTCGGCCATGGGGCGCGAGCTCGACTCGCTGGCCGACGTGATCTCGTTCGGCGTGGCGCCCGCGCTCATCGCCTACGGCTGCGGCATGCAGGGGCTGTACGACCGCATCGTGCTGGCCTTCTTCGTGGCCTGCGGCGTCTCGCGCCTGGCGCGCTACAACATCACCGCCGAGGCGCTGGCCGACAACGACTCGGGCAAGGTCAAATACTTCGAGGGCACGCCCATTCCCACCTCCATCGCCCTGGTCGGCCTGCTGGCGCTGGCGGCGTGGACGGGCGCGGTGCGCGGCCAGCTCTGGGGCGGCGCGGTCATCGTCGGCGGTTTCACGCTGCACCCGCTGGTGCTGCTGTTCGCGCTGTCGGGCTCGCTGATGATCAGTCGCATCCGCATCCCCAAGCTGTGACGCAACATTGATTCTCATTTACATTGGATGCAGCACTCCGGCCCGCCGGGGTTCGATCCTGCCAACGGAAATACGTCTCATGCCAACATTCAAGATCCTGCCAGTGGCCTGCGCGGCCCTGGCCGCCGTTTCGGCCGCACACGCGCAAACCGCCGAGCCCGCCCGGGCGCTGGACACCGTCACCGTCACCGTCATCGGCACGGTGGACGACCTGCAAAGCCTGGACTTCTACGCGCCCAACTCCAGCGCCGTGATCGGGCGCGACGCCATCGACGCGCAGGGCGCGCGCAAGCTCGACCAGGCGCTGCAGTACCAGGCCGGCATCGTCAGCGAACCCTTCGGCGCGGACAACAAGGTGGAGTGGTTCAAGATCCGCGGCTTCGACGCCTCCATGGCGCTCGACGGCACGCCCACCACGCCCAACGGCTACTTCGTCTGGAAGCCGGAGCTGTTCGGCGTGGAGTCGGTCGAGATCGTCAAGGGCGCGAACTCGCTGGTGTTCGGCGCGGTGAACACGGGCGGCGTGGTCAACCTCGTGACCAAGCGCCCGCACAAGGAGCGGGCGCTGACCGTGAACGCCGGGACGGGCAACTTCGGCAAGCTCGGCCTGGGCGTGGACTACAACGGCATCGCCAACAGCGACGGCTCCGTCTATTACCGCATCGTGGCGCAGGCCCGCCAGGAAGACGGCATGCAGCGGCGCACGGGCATGGACAGCTACTACCTCGCGCCCAGCGCCACCGTCGAATTCAGCCCGCGCACCGCGCTCACGCTGATGGCCAGCGTGCAGCGCGACACCGGCACGCCCACCAACGGCTTCCTGCCCGCCTGGGGCACGATCATCGACACGCCCTACGGCCGCGTAAACCGCCGCACCAACATGGGCGAGCCGGACTTCGACCACCTCAAGCGCACGCAGAGCAGCGTCGGCTGGCAGCTGCGCCACGACCTCTCCAACGACTGGACTTTCACGCAGAACTACAAGTACGCGCGCCTGAATCTCGACCAGCAGAACGTGTTCGCCTACGGCTCCGACAACGACCGCCAGGCCCTGCGCGGCTACACCTTCACCCAGGGCAACACCACCAACCACTACCTGGACAACCGCCTGAGCGGCACGCTGCGCCTGGCTGATGGCGTCACGCTCAAGCCCACCGTGGGCGTGGACTACCTCAAGTCCGACACCGACGGCCAGAACAACGGCTTCGGCCTCGTGCCCAACCTGGACATGTTCGCGCCGGTGTACGGCGCGCCGTTCGCCGTGGCCAGCACGCCCTACGAGCAGCGCCTGCGCCAGTGGGGCGCCTACGCCTCGGCCCGGATGCAGGTCGGCAGCCACTGGAACCTGAGCGCCGGCCTGCGCCACGACAGCGCCAAGAACGAGGTGGCGGGCGGCTACGAGGCCAGCCACAACAGTATCAACGCCGGCGTCATGTACATGACCTCGCTGGGCGTGGCGCCGTACGCGAGCTACTCCGAATCGTTCAAGCCCACGGCGGGCGTGGACGGCAACAACAACCCCTACAAGCCCTACGAGGGCCGGCAGGCCGAGGTCGGGGTGAAGCTGGAGCCGATGTGGCTGAACGGCGGCACGATGACGCTGGCCTACTTCGACCTGCAGGAGAAGAACGCCCTGGCGGCCGACGCCTCCAACATCCAGCGCCAGATCGGCAAGCGCACCAACCGGGGCGTGGAGCTGCAGGCCGACCTACGCATCCAGCCCGGCACGGCGGTGAAGGCCTCGTTCACCCACAACGATTCGCGCCAGGACGTGAGCGTCAGCCAAAGCCTGCGCACCCCGCTGATCCCGCGCAACCAGGCCAGCCTGTGGGTCAGCCACCGCTTCGGCAGCGACCTCACGGTGGCCGCGGGCGCCCGCTACAACGGCTCCACCGAGGACCAGGCCTACTACCCCGGCCGCAAGATCGCCGCCTACACGCTGCTCGACCTGATGGTGCGCTACGAGATCGACCCGGCCTGGGCGCTGCAGTTCAACGCGCGCAACCTCACCGACAAGACCTACGTGAGCGGCTGCGACTTCTACTGCTACTACGGCGGCAGCCGCACGCTGGACCTGCAGCTGCAGTACCGCTGGAAGTAATCCGGCGAGGGGCCGGCGCGAGCCTGTGACTACATAAAAAATAGCTGTTTGCGCACACCGTTAAAAGAATTCAGATATTTTCACATCTGAAATCATTGATAGATAAGCGTAAACAGCTATTAAAATAAAGGCCATGACCCCCGACAGGGAAAGAGACGCCATGGCGCACGCCCCCCGGCGCGCCAAAGGAACAGCAGGCCCACACGGTACACTGCAGTCTTTTGCGCAGCGCCTTTCCCGCACCCTTCATGGCCGTTGACCAGCCGGGCCACGCCCGCACCAGCTTTGACCTCAAAAGCGCCCAGTTGCCCGTGGTGGCCGTGGCGCTCAAATCCACCGACGCCGCGCAGCTCGCCGCCGAGCTGGCGCAGCGCCTGGGCGACGACAGCGGCTTCTTCGACAACGACCCGGTGCTGATCGACCTGGCCGCCGTGCACGACGACCCCGCCCCCATCGACTTCGCCGCGCTGGTGCGCGAACTGCGCCGCTACCGCACGCAGCCCGTGGCGGTGCGCGGCGGCAGCGCCGCGCAGATGCAGGCGGCGCACGGCGCCGGCCTGGTCGCCGCGCCCGACGCGCCGCAGGGGCGCGGCGCCGAAGCCCAGCCGCCCGCAGCGCCGGCGGCGGCGGAAGTGGTGCGCGAGGTCGAGGTCGTGCGCGAGGTGGCCGTGCCCGCCGCCACCGTGGTGGTGGACAAGCCGCTGCGCTCGGGCCAGCAGGTGTACGCGCGCGGCGCCGACCTGATCGTGCTGGCCATGGTCAGCTTCGGCGCCGAGGTCATCGCCGACGGCAACATCCACGTCTACGCGCCGCTGCGCGGACGCGCCATCGCCGGCGCGCGCGGCGACACCAGCGCCCGCATCTTCACCACCTGCATGGAGCCGCAGCTGGTGTCGATCAACGGCATCTACCGCACCACCGAGACCGAGCTGCCCGCCGACGTGCGCGGCAAGCCGGCG
>Ga0222429_100860_pt1 | contig 11274 bp, 6 predicted proteins | sample 1B50Ametagenome_FD_182475 | JGI IMG/M metagenome (GOLD analysis project Ga0222429, IMG submission 182475) | Enriched microbial communities from leaf-cutter ant dump, University of Wisconsin, Madison, United States - 1B50A (version 2) | ecosystem: Environmental > Terrestrial > Nest > Insects nest >...
CTGAAGCCGAGGGTAAGCTACGGTATCGTGGGTAACCAGAACATCAGCAATTTCCAGTTTTTGGCCATGATCTATTTAAGAGCCAGCGATCCTTTGCTTAATTATCCGTTCGGCAACCTGCCCAGCCAGCAGGTATCGGTAGGCGCCGCAGCCGTAGCCCTGGCCAACAATAATATTAAATGGGAGCAAACAGCGACCTTTAACGCGGGTATCTCTTTCGGCTTACTGGAAAACCGCATCAGCGGTAACGTAGATTATTTCCGGTCCAGGACAACCGATATGCTGGCGGAAACGCCGATTCCCGCCTCTTCCGGCATCACCGTGCTGCCTGTAACCAATATTGCTAACATGGAAAACCGCGGCTGGGATTTTTCACTGACATATAAAGGTAAGGCCGGTAAGGATATTAATTTTGATGTGACGGCTATCATGTCGCATGCAAGGAACAAGATATTGAAGCTGGGCTACGAGGAAGGCGTGATCGCGGACGGTTTTGTTGATTTCAATAACCGCCCGGCTACTATTACGCAGCAGGGATCACCGTTAGCATCCTTTTACCTGTATAAAACAGAAGGAATGTTCAACTCGCAGCAGGAAATAGATGCCTATGTAAATAAAGACGGAGAGCTGCTGCAGCCCAATGCAAAACCGGGTGATCTCCGGTTTGCGGATGCCAATGGAGACGGCGCTATTGATGATAATGACAAGGTTCTGATGGGAAATGGATTGCCTAACCTTGATTTTGGATTTACATTTAATGCCTCTTACAAAAATTTTGACCTGAACCTTTTCTTCAACGGGAAGCAGGGACAAAAAGTCTACAACGGAGCCAGGATGTTCCTGTACCGTTTTTTCCGGTCAGACGATCTGCTGAATGCCTGGTCATCCTCGCATACAGACGCTGACGTATTCCGGCTTTCCAACAGTGATGAAAACCAGAATTTCCGTGTTTCGGATTATTTCCTGGAAGATGCTTCTTTCATCCGGCTGAGGAATATCCAGTTGGGATATACAGTGCCGCAAAAGCTTACCGAAAGAATATCACTGAACAGGCTGAGGATATATGTAGGAGCCTTTAATCTCCTGACCTTTACCAAATACTCGGGTTTCGATCCCGACCTCTCCAGCAACGGCATATTCAGCCGGGGGGTAGACAGGGGCTTCTACCCGGTGAGCAAATCATTTGTGGCCGGCATCAACATAGGTCTGTAACGTTGACGGAGAATACAATATGAAACCCGCAAGGAAAACAATAAAAGACATTATAATGAAAGTAAAAATAATACTGGCGATAGCTGTGATGGTGATCTCGGCTTCCTGCTCAAAAAGCTTTATTGAGCTTGATGATAAACAGAACCTGACAGAAAATACCTTTTGGCTTACCCGGCAGGATGCCATACAGGGCATCACGGCTGCCTATGCCGCGCTGCAGGGACACGACGGTAGCAAGTGGACACTCTTTGAAGAAGTGTATACAACACTTGCCTACAAAGGGGATGATATTGACAATAACCAGAATGAACCCTATGGTAAAACGCTGGCATCGTTTACCAATGGTGCAGAAGAAAGCGGTCCCTGGAACCTGTGGGCTACCTGTTATGCAGGAATAGCCAGGAGCAACCAGGTAATAGAAAATGTGCCCGGGATAGAGGCTGTTCCTGAACAGGAAAGAAATGAGATCGTGGGAGAGGCAAAATTCTTGAGGGCTTATAATTATTTTATACTGGTAAACGGTTTTGAAAATGTGCCATTGGTGCTCCGCTTCGAGAAGGATATCGATAAGCTGCAGGCGCCGCAGGCAAGTGCGGCAGATGTGTGGAAGCAAATAGAAGACGACCTGCGGGATGCGGAACAGGCGCTGCCCGAATCATATCCCGATGCATTTAAAGGACGCGCGACCAGGGACGCGGCGAAATCCCTCCTGGGCAAAACCTATCTGTTCCAGGAAAAATGGGGCGATGCCGAGAACAAGTTCAGGGAGGTATATGGCAAATATGCCTTGCTCGACAATTACGAGGATAATTTTAACGCGCTGGCAGAAAACGGGGCTGAATCGGTTTTCGAGATACAGTTCAGCGGCGACAGGAGTATTGCAGATGAAAGACACTCCTTCAACTTTGAAGTGGCTCCCTATGTGCTGGATGGCTGGGAACTGCTGTATCCCTCCGACTGGTTGGTGACGGAAATGAAAAAAGATGTAAGGCCCAACGGCGATTATTCCAAAAGGGTATATGGCAGCCTGTTTTTCGATGCGCCTGGCTCCGAGATGTGGAACCTGGCAACACCCTCGGAGATGGTGAGTTATGCCTCTGTGGCATCCCAGCTCAACCGCCCCAGTTACTTTAAAAAGTATGCCTACCCTTATGACAGGGGAGGCGCTTACCCCGGTTCCAATATTTCCGTTATCCGTTATGCCGATGTACTGCTGATGTATGCAGAAGCATTGAATGAAAATAATAAGCCCGGCGATGCCATTGATATGGTAAATGAAGTGCGGGCCAGAAGCGGTGCCGTTGCGCTGAATATAGCCGATTTTAACCAGGCGCAGTTGCGGGAGTGGATCCGGCACCACGAGCGTCCCGTAGAGCTGGCGATGGAATGGGGCATCCGCTGGTTCGACCTGATCCGTTGGGGGCGTGGTAACACGGCCAAACTGAATGTGAAGGACCTGCTGACCGCGCACAGCAAACCGTTTGCCAATAATTACGTGGAAAATAAGCATATCCGCTATCCCATTCCCGCCAGGGAAATGGCGGTGAATCCAAGCTTAACCCAAAACAACGGCTACTGATGAGTGATAAGTGGGTAGTAGTAAGTAATTAGTAGTCAGTAGTTAGTAGTAAGTGGTGAAACTTACCACTTATTACTAACTACTGACCACTTAATACTTCCCACCTACTACTTAAATTGTGTAAGAATCTAAAACATATGTATCAAGATGAACCGTTTTTTTACGGAAGCGCAAATAACTGAGCTGGTAGCGGAGTATTATGGTATGGAGGTAAATGCTAAAAAGCTTACCGGGGAATATGACCTGAATTACCTGCTCCGGACGGCGGACGGGAAAAAATATATTCTGAAAATTTCCGGCAGTAATGTGAGCCGGGATTTTGCAGATGCGCAGGTGAAGATCATCAATCACCTGGCAGGCACCGCTGTCTGCAATCGATTCCAGCAGCATGTTCCAAATAAAAACGGGGAAGACCTGACGGTCATTCAAAAAGATGATCAGTTATGGTATGTACGTTTGCTTACCTTCTTGGAAGGCAGCTTCTGGATAGACGTGGCCGGACTTAAAAGTGAGGTATACGAAGCGTTGGGGAGCTTCCTGGGCGCCATGGACAAGGCGTTGCTCTCTTTTTCACATCCTGCCATGCATCGTCATTACCTGTGGGATGTCAGTCGCACCGCTGAAGCGCAGGATAAGCTGAAACACATTAAAGATCATGAGAAACGAAGGATAGCCGGTTATTTTTTACTGCAGTTCCAAACCGAGGTGCAGCCGGTATTACATTCCCTCAGGCATGCTTATATACACAATGATGCCAACGATACCAATGTGCTGGTAAAAGACAACACCATTGCCGGGTTGATCGACTTCGGCGATATGGTGTACAGCGCACTGATCAATAACCTGGCAGTTGCCTGCACCTATGCCATCATGGATAAAGAAAATCCTGTATTGTATGCTTCCATGATCGTACAGGGTTACCATACCGTGTACCCGCTCGAAGAAAAAGAGGTTGACCTGTTATACTACCTGGTAGCAGCAAGATTATGCATCAGCGTTACCCAGTCTGCTTACAATGCTTCCCTGGAAACGAACAACACACATCATTTTATTTCGGAGGATGCCGCCTGGCGCCTGTTATGCAAATGGATCCGCATCAACCCCCTGAAAGCGCAGCACCAGTTCCGGAAAGCCTGCGGGTTCCCGGGAGTGATCGGCGATGTGGAAGATCATGCTTCCATGATAGAAGAGCGGAAACAATACATTGGTAAAAACCTCAGCATCAGCTATGGTAAAAAGCTGAAAATAGTAAGGGGAGCCTTACAATACTTGTACGATGACCAGGGCGATACCTATGTGGATTGTGTGAATAATCCCTCTCATGTAGGACATTGCCACCCGGTAGTGGTAAAAGCAATGCAGCAGCAGATCGCCACCCTCAATACCAATACCCGTTACCTGCATGACAGCATGCTGGAATATGCAAAACGGCTCACGGCAACGCTTCCCCCTTCCCTGCAGGTATGTTACTTTGTGAACAGCGGCAGCGAGGCCAATGACCTGGCCATTCGTATGGCCCGGCATTATACGCAACAGGAAGATATCATTGTCCTGGATCATGCTTACCACGGCACTTCCACCGTGGCAATGGAAATGAGTCCTTATAAATTCAATGGCAGGGGGGGCAGCGGCAAAAAGCCCTGGATCCATATTGCGGAAAGCCCCGATCTCTATCGCGGCCCCTACCGCTACGGCGATGAAAGAGCCGGCGAAAAATATGCGGCAGATGTACAACGGATCATTGAATCGCTACAAAAGGAAAATAAAAAGCCGGCTGCCTTCATTTGTGAAACCCTGCTGGGTGTGGGCGGACAAATGCCCTTACCATCCAGTTACCTCACAGAAGTGTATGCCCATGTAAAAGCGGCGGGCGGCGTTTGTATTGCCGACGAGGTGCAGGTAGGCTTCGGGCGGGTAGGAGAAAAGTTCTGGGGATTCGAGCTGCAGGATGTAGTGCCCGACATCGTGGTCATGGGAAAACCTATCGGTAACGGACACCCGCTGTCGGCTGTTGTGGTGAGCCGGGAGATCGCAGACAGCTTCAACAACGGCATGGAATATTTCAACACGTTTGGCGGCAACCCTGTTTCTATGGTAACCGGTTTGGCGGTATTGCGCGTCATTGAAGAAGAAGAGATGCAACAGCATGCGCTGGAAACAGGCAATTATTTAATGGAGGGACTAAAAAGGCTGATGAGCAAACACCCCATCATTTCGGATGTACGGGGTCATGGGTTGTTTATAGGAGCAGAGCTGGTAAAAGACCAGAAAACCATGGAGCCTGCAGTGCCCGAAATTGACAGGATAGTTGAGATAGTAAAAAACAGGGGATATTTATTAAGTACCGACGGACCTTTACATAACGTATTAAAAATAAAGCCGCCGATGCCCTTTAACAAGCAAAATGCGGATGAACTGCTGCAGTTGCTTGATGAGACATTGACAACTTTATAATATTTCATAAACGATGCCTGGACCCTTTGCAAACTGATAATCAATCATCATCTTAACTTGTTCCTAATGTTTGAGGGAGAGAGCTCATAAAGCTGCAAAAGATCCCTCTTCCGAATGTTCGGAACCACTTCGTTCCATTCAGGCAACCTCAGGGGTTTTTAAACCTGCGGGGGCTTGCTATTTCAATTCAAAACGCTTATCCAGTCCGTATGCTTTTTGGTAGTATTCTTTCGCTTCGTTTTCATTACCCAGGGCTTCCTGGCAGCGACCTGCCTGGTAGTAGGCTTCTGCAAAAGTGTTGCTTACCTGGATGGCTCTTTCGAAAACAGCTAGGGCTTCCTGGTATTTTTTTTCATCGTAGCGCAATAATCCCTTTTCGATATAGGCTTCCAGGAAGGTGTAGTCGTTTTGAATACATTCGTCAAAAGCGGCAATGGCAGCGGGATTATCGTTTATGTTGGAGTAATATAGTCCCTTGATAAACCTTGCCTGAGAAGTTGTCCTGATCTCCCGGGAACCCCTGATCAGCGTATCTGCGATCTGTATGGCTTCGGCATTGCCCTGGTTGGCATAGATGGCCGCCAGCTGCAACAGTGGTTCGGAGAACATGGGGGCGGCGGCAGATGATTGCCGTAAGGCTGCTATTGCAGCGCTGGTATCACCGCTTTCCAGCAGGATGGCGCCGCGACGGTATAACACCGGGGCATTGGCATCGTCGTCCATCAGCAGGGTGTCATTCTGTAATAGTGCATTTTTATAATCCTGCACCTTTGCCAGGGCATTCATCAGTTGATAACGGATGCCCAAAGAATCCGGTGCCAACCGCAGCTTTTGTTGCAGGGTAGCTACAGTTGCCAGGTCCGCGGCTTTTTCATCCTGAACGGATTCGTTGCCGCTGTTACAGGCGATCATAAAAAGCCCGGCAAAAAGCAAAAAGCAGGAGCGCCTATTCATGTGCCATATAGGTTTCGATAGCGGTATCATATTTCTCTTTCCATGCGGATATATCACCCCAGGAAACATTGTCTATGCTGATCTCTCCTTCTGTAACGGTTCCGATCTTTACAAATGGTACCCCGGTTGCAGCCAGCGTTTCTTCAAAGGAGTTTTCTTTTCCGGAAGCTACGGAAACCACTACGCGGCTCTGGCTTTCTCCAAACAGCCAGGCATCTGAACGGAAATCCTTATCTAACGTTATAGTATATCCTAAGTTTTTATGGAAGCCGCTTTCTGTCAATGTCACGAACAACCCGCCTTCGCTGATGTCGTGTGCAGATTCGATCAGCTTTCCGGTGATCAGTTTTGCTACCGCCTGCTGCAGGGCAAATTCTTCCTCCAGGTTGAAATACGGTGCGGGAGAAAACGCTACATTGTGTAGCTTATGCAGGTATTCGGAAGAGTCGATATTGTTCGTGATCTTTCCCAGCAGGTATATGCTGTCACCTGCTTTTTTAAAGTCAAGCGTCATCTTGTTGTCGATGTTTTCCAGCAAGCCTACCATACCGATGGTAGGGGTGGGGTACACCGGCCCTTCGGGGTTTTGGTTATAGAAGCTAACGTTGCCACCGGTTACCGGGGTATCGAATTTCTTACAGGCTTCGCCCATACCTTTGATGGCATATACAAACTGGTAATACACTTCCGGGTCATAGGGATTTCCGAAGTTGAGACAGTTGGTCACGCCCAGCGGGGTTCCGCCGCTGCAGACAATATTGCGGGCCGCTTCGCTTACGGCAATCATGCAACCCACAAACGGGTCGGCAAATACATAACGGCTGTTACAGTCAACCGTAACCGCTAATCCCTTATCGGTTCCCTTCACCTTCACAACCTGTGCATCACTTGGTGCATTGGTAGACGTGTTGCCCGTACCTACCATGCTGTCGTATTGGGTATATATCCAGCGCTTGGAGGCAATATTGGGAATGGTAATGATCTTCTCCGCTACTGCTTTCAGGTCAGAAGGTACTTCAATGCTGTCCGGCTGGAATTCATTTATTTTGCTGAAATAAGCCGGTTCCCGGTATTCTCTTTCATACACCGGCGCGCCACCGCCCAATACCAGGCTTTCGGCCGGCATTTCAGCTTCCAGTTCTCCGTTTGTATAGAACTTCAATAAGCCGTCGTCGGTTACTTCTCCTATTTCCGAACAGGGCAGGTCCCATTTTTCAAACACTTCCAGCACTTCTGCTTCCCTTCCTTTTTTCACCACCAGCAGCATACGTTCCTGGCTTTCGCTGAGCAATAGCTCCCAGGCTTTCATACCTGCCTGGCGGGTAGGCACTTTATCCAGGTTGATACGCATACCTACACCCCCTTTAGCGCTGGTTTCCGCGGTAGAGCAGATAATACCTGCAGCGCCCATATCCTGCATGCCAACTAAAGCTCCTTTAGGGATCAGCTCCAGGCAGGCTTCCAGCAGCTTCTTTTCCTGGAAGGGGTCGCCCACCTGTACGGCAGGCAGGTCTTCCACGCTGCTTTCGGTGATATCGGCGGATGCAAAAGCAGCGCCGCCCATACCGTCTTTGCCGGTAGCGGAGCCTACGATGAATACGGGATTGCCGGTTCCTTCGGCGGTAGCGCTTACTGTTTGTCCCACTTTTACTACGCCCACACTCATCGCATTCACCAGCGGGTTGGTATGGTAACAATCTTCAAAATATATTTCACCGCCTACGGTAGGTACGCCAAAGCAGTTGCCATAGTGACCAATGCCGTGCACCACACCACTCAGCAGGTGTTGTGTTTTGTCTTCTTTGATATTCCCGAAGCGCAGCGAGTTCAGCGATGCGATCGGACGGGCTCCCATGGTAAAAATATCCCGATGGATACCACCTACGCCGGTAGCTGCTCCCTGGAAGGGTTCAATCGCCGAAGGGTGGTTGTGACTTTCAATCTTGAATACCACGCCCCAGCCATCGCCGATATCTGCCAGCCCCGCATTTTCTTCCCCCGCAGCCACCAGCAGTTTGCCACCATCCCGCGGAAGTGTTTTCAGCCATTTGATAGAGTTTTTATAGCTGCAATGCTCACTCCACATCACGGAATAAGCGCTCAGTTCGGTAAAATTAGGCACCCTTCCCAAAATGGTCCTGATCATCTCAAATTCTTCCGGTCTTAACCCCAGTTTCTGGGCAATTTCTACTGTTGTATCCATGAATGATTGTTATAATATAAGAAACCGCAAAATTAGGGAATGGTAAGCAATAACGGGCTGGGAAAACCGGGATAGTAGATATGTTTTGATAGAAAATGTGGAAAAGAAGGATATTTTATTGTCGGCTGCACATTGCCGTGCCACTGCCTGTTATCCGCCCGGATGAACCCTTCGAATGTGGCCTTCACTACAGGCTTCGAGCGCTTATGGATATGTTGGGTGTTTTTGAATAATACCTGGTGCAAATCTTAACGGCTCAGCCTTATGTCTTTTAATTACTGTGGTTATATGGGCGCATATGCAGGTCTTGATTAAATCAGCATAATATCTACCGGTAGGACCATTACTGCCGGCATCCCGGAGAAACCGGTTACATCAATATCCCGTCTACCGGCTGAATTCGTTCCGGTATATCGGTATCTCCTATCATTTCCCGGAGATCAATTTCAATGTTCCGGCACATGGCGGTCATCGGTATATCTGTTAAAGCATTTTCAAACGGGTTTTCACTCAGGTCTCCAATCTGTTCCATAGCATTGAACACCCATGCAACGATAAAACAAATAGGAAACAGCAGCCATGGCTGGCCGGGCGTAACTTTCATTATTTCCGGCATCAATCCAAACGGTAACAGTATAACAAAAATATCCACAAACACACGGCTGAAAACAGCGTATTGTCTTGGAAACGGGTATCCTTTGATCCGCTCACAGGCCCCTTGCTGATTGTACAGGTCGGTTACCACATTCGCAAGAGCAGTAAATTCCAATTCATTAATAGCACCTTGTTGCCTGAGTCTTTTAACGTCCCTTATTTGCAGGTGCAGGAGATGTGTCGCAATATTTTGTTTCCTGAGCAGGAAATTTTTTTCGTCCGCATTGCAAAATCTGTCCAGGGTTTCTACAATGGCATCTGCAAAATTGTTGTCTATCTTGTGTTGCAGGCCTGCTGTATAACTCTGGTAGTACCTTTCGCCCCATACTTTGTTACGTCTCAATTGCAATCGCAATACATTACACCAGCCTATATGCCGCAACACCATCTGGCGTGCTGTTTCTTTTGACGAAGGGATATGGCTTTGTGTCAGCAATTCCGTCACCAACGCTGCCCATGTTCTGCTGGCATTGGTGATGCTGCCCCATATCCTGCGGGCTTCCCATAACCGGTCGTAAGAGGAGTTATTTTTAAAACCCACATAAAAAGCAACGGCAGTACCGATGATGGTAACCGGTGCCATGGGAATCGCTACATTGTGATAACCCAATACATGATAAAGCACATATACTACCACGATGGGTGTCGCATGAATGAAAGTGTGCATCAGCGACCTGGGCAGCACGTGTCTTAGTCTCAGCCGGCGGGTGGAGTACATACATTGTATTTAAATAAAGTTAATTTAAAGTTTTTTAGAAAGGAGCAGAGTATATTTTTTATGTGGCATCCGGGTAAGCGCTTCGGTTTAAGGCCGGGAGGCCGGCGGTAGCTTTTGATATTGATGGATATGTCACTGCCGGTTCCCTCACACCCATTGTCCTATTACCCAATACCACAAAGCCGTTGTAAGGAACGACACCAGGATGCTGACCGCCACCACCAGGCTGGACAGCTTTGCATTCAGTTGGTATTGCGAAGCAATAATGCCTGCTGTTATGAAGGACGGCATGGCCGATTCAAACACACTGACTGCCGTTATCTCCCCTTTAAAGCCGGCGGTTATTGCCAGCAAAAGAACCAGTGCCGGGGCTATCATCAGCTTGTAGAGCAGTGCGGCAGATATATGCTGCAATTCTGATTTCCACCCGTCAAAACGCAGCTGCATGCCGATGGAGAACAAAGCCATCGGCGCTACGGTAGCGGTCAGCTTGTCGAACAATGGATCAAAAGGAGAGAGGTCTATAAAACGGGGAAGGATAAGCGCTGCTATCGTAGCAAGGAAGGGGGTGAAGCCAAGCAGCTTTTTCAGCACTGCTTTTAAAGAAAGATCATGTCCGTCCGCAGCATTCAGCGCAACAATGATACCGGCGGTAGACAACAGCATGAAAGTCACCTGATCGCAGATAACGGCAATGCCCAGTAATGGTTCACCGAAATAGGCCGTCACCAGCGGAAATCCTACAAAGGAAGTATTGCTGAGACCGGTGGTCAGCTTCAGCCCGGCTGTTGTCTTTTTGTCCAGCCCGGCAAACCTGGCATAAGCCGTTATATACAGCCAGCCGCCGAACCAAACCACAAAAGGCATCAGTACGGGCATGACCAGCGCTTCCGACCACTGGATCTTGGGAAGGTATTTAAAAGCGGCCGCCGGCAGCGCCAGGTTGATCACCATGGCATTGATGCCTTTGTGCGCATCCTTCGGTAAAGCAGTATATCTTTTAACCAGCCACCCGGCTAATAAACAAATGCCGATCAGTAAGAAATTGCTCATCAGGGGTCAAAGATAACAGACCTCCGGTAAGAAATTATTATGTATTTGAGCACTTGGTGTGTTAGTGCTGTGTACTATAGTTGATGCGGAAGTTCCCGCTGCCTGGCTATATTCTGCGGCACCGTTCCTTTCCGCTGCGGGGAGAGGGATAAGAGGGTGAGGCTACTTCCCAAACATCCTCTCCAGATAATCCAGTTTGAAAGCGATGTAAGTTGCGTTCCCGGACGAGGTTATATTGGGCTGGTTGCAGCCAAACAGCTCTTCGGCTAGCTTTCGCATTTCCGTTACTGTTAGTGATTTTCCGGGTTTAATGGCGTGCTGGTATGCCAAACTGCGGATCAGCTTTTCCCTGCGGGAAAACTTTACCTCGCTATTGAAATGTTTCACCTGCTCCAGCATTTGCTCAATAGCGTTCTTTTCGTTGCCATCCGGCACATCTGCCGGCGT
>Ga0222429_100861_pt1 | contig 11272 bp, 6 predicted proteins | sample 1B50Ametagenome_FD_182475 | JGI IMG/M metagenome (GOLD analysis project Ga0222429, IMG submission 182475) | Enriched microbial communities from leaf-cutter ant dump, University of Wisconsin, Madison, United States - 1B50A (version 2) | ecosystem: Environmental > Terrestrial > Nest > Insects nest >...
GCCAAAAACAAATACCTCCAACCTCTATTGATTTAAGTAAAATAAACGCCAGGCTATGTATCAATGAAGAGCAAATTGTCACTGCCAGTAGTAGTTCAGTCCTTGACAACCCTATTTATTCAATTATTGAGCTGGTAAAGATGCTTTATAAAAAAGGAGACGGATTAAAGGCTGGGCAGATTATAATTAGCGGAGCAATGGCTGATGCCGTTACATTAACTAAGAACAGCACAATTTCTGCCCAGTTTGACAAGCTTGGAACAGTTTCATTCAACTATATCAACAATAAAAAACCTTAACGATTGTTAAGGTTTTTCTTTTTGCTTTTCTCCAAGTAAGAGACAATCCTTATTTACAATCTAGTTATTCAAATTTGGATCATAGTTAGGAAGGTATTTTCCACCCGGACAGAAGGTTACAGTATAACTCTCTGCATTTGCCGCATTACTTGATGATGCTGGCGCATAAGCCTCAAACGTTGATGAAGGATCATCATACTGGAAAGAATAACAGGTAGGACACCCCTGTTTTATCCATTTCACACGCGGCAATACTTCATTAATCCAGGCTGAGTTAAAACCAATCCCTGTAGTAGTTGCGGTATAGCTGGTAACTCCGGTTCCCTTGCATTGTGTTGTTGGCGTTGCAATACCCAATGTATCCCAGTTAGCACATCCACAAGCATTCGGATAAGTAGTCGCTGCCTGATAACCACTTTGGGCAGCTCCAGCATTACACAGATAAAAATCATGCATTGGATTACCATTTGAATTCGGATAAGGAACTTGTGCTGATTGAGATACATTATACAGCACAGAATTGAAATCAAATGGTGCAACATTGCTAGTGCCTGGGTTAAGTGCATAAATAGATGCCGCTGTTAAATAAGCCAAGCGATAACCACAAATCCTAGCATAAGTTGGTGCAGATCCTCCTACCGAATTGGCAGCGTAACCACATACTGGTCCATTAACATTACCGCTACATGCACTATCAGAAGTACACTGATCCGTAGAACCAGCAACCCCAGTCACATAGTTATAATATGTTGTAGAATCAGTAACACCTTGTGTCGTTGGAGTAAATTCCCAGCTTGAAGCAAAAAGGGTGTATTGACTACCGGTTTGCTGCTGGGTTGAACCGGCTACACCATTCGTATATGGATTAGCAGAATCAGGAGTTACTCCATTAGGTGTTATGGACGTTGGTATCGTTACACCATCAATCAACTGCATATCATAAGTATCAACCCCTTCCGGCGTTAAGGTAAACTCTGCTACAGTTTCGGGAATACTAAATCCAACCCCACTCTTACACGCATCACCTACAGTAGTACTACCTCCTGTACAATCACCAATTATCCATGATTCATTCAGTTTTAATCTGGCCATGATACCGCCTCCCCACATAGTTCCAACCGTATCAAGAGATGATGTTGGAATAATAAATGTAGTTTGCTGATTCTGAGGAGTTAATTTATAACTACCACTAGCCGGAATAGGATTCTTCCAATAACAAAGTTCATAACCATTTGCATCAGTACCACCTGCATCAATACTTCCCGTTGGACAAGTACCTGGTTTTGTACCTTTAGTTAAATTAGCTGAACCTCCTGAAATTCCGGCATAAACTGTAAATGGACATTTATTTATAACTGTAATAGTCCGAGGTATAGCAGTTGCTGCTGCTAAAATAACCGGCAATGAATCTGTAGCTATACTAGTATCCGAAGGCGTAGCTACAAATGCAAAAGTTCCAGTTGATCCCCCAATTACAGCATTATTGATATTTACAACACAGCTTGGACTAGTTGCACTTAAGCTACAAAAAGCAGGACTATATTGAATTGCTGAAGGCTCATTCTGAAAATTTATTCTAACTGGACTAGCCGAGGCATTTACTAAGGTTAGCGTTGCTGTTTGTGCTGTCTTATTCTGATTGGATAAAATTAATTTATCCGGAGTGAATGTCAGATAAGTACCAGCTTTAGCAGTTACTGTGACTGCGGCTGTTTCCGAATTAATTATATGACTATTACTAGCAGTAATTATTGCACTGCCACTTTCTTGTCCAGTAACAGTAAAGAAACAGGTATTACTAATAGTAGATAATGTACAGGTAGTTGTACTTAATGTTGCTATTCCACTAGCACTTGAAACCAAATTCACAACCAGATTATTTACATTAGAGCTACCAACTAAAGATAATGTCATTGGTAGTGCAGAACCCTTAGTTATATCACTATTTTTAGGTTTTAGTATCAGATTGCCATATGCAATGATTCCGCTTGGCACAACATTAATTGTATTACTTACATCTGGATAACCCGCAGCGGTTGCTGTAATAATAGTCTGCCCCAGAGTAACCCCTGAAATAGTAATTTTACAACTTGAACCGCCGTGCGTATTATTCATAGCGCAACGGGCAGGAGAAATTGTTGCATTCTGATTATTTGCGTTTAATGCAACAACCAGACTTTCAACCCCGCTTCCCCCCGTATAAAGTAATTCCACATTAGCTGAACTATTAACAGCAACTGACTCTGAAGAGGCTGAGAAATAAAGAGAACCTTTAACAGGAGTAGATACGACGTCAATTATTGTACCAGTGGTATCATAACCGGTAGCCATCGCTGTAATCCTGTCATTTCCTACGCTAGCCCCAGTAATCTTAATGTGACAATCCGGTTTATTACTGGATAATGTACAAGTACTAGGCGAAACTGTAACATCACTATTTTCAGTATTAAGAGAAACAGTAAGACCACTTACTCCTGAACTACCCACTAAACTCAGGGTTGCTTCCTCTGAATTACCCACTTGAAGTTGCTTGTTAGCACTAAATGTCAAACTCCCTGGAATTGATTCATTAATAACATTAACACTATTAACTACTGCAGCATATCCAGAAGCAGAAGCAGTGATAGAAGCAGAACCAAGGTTATTACCATCAATAATTATATTACAACTTCTTTCAAGTGAGCTAAGAATACAACTGCTATGAAGCGGATCAGCTACAACGGAATTTGAACTTGATAAATTAACCTGCAGGTTATTTACCCCCGAGCTACCATTTAAGGTAACTGCAACCCGCTTGTCACTTCCTAATGTAATAGATTCAATACTTGGAGTAAAAGCCAATGTTCCAGCTACTACATCATTTGTAACATTAACTGTTGCTGAAGCTATAGCTATTCCCGCAGCAGAAGCCGTAATCATTGCGTTTCCAGTAGCTACACCCTTAACAATTATTTCACAGGAGCTTGGAAATCCTGATTCATCAGATAGAATACATGTATTATTCACAATTACTGCTACATTTGAATTTGATGAAGCAATTGTAACACTGGCTCCAGCAGCATTAGTTGAACCATTAAGTCCCAAGTCTACTTCTGTGACACTATTTGCTGTAACCTGATAGCTGGATTGGTTAAATGATAACTGTCCATTAGAACCTCCACCGCTACCGCTATTCCCGCTGCTACAGGAAGCAAGCACTATAGTTAATAAAATAATTATAATCTTCATGCTAAATACTCCAAAATATATTCTCCGTCAAATCAGCTTGATAATTATAAACTACGGTGATATTTAGCATAAGTCCAGTTTGGTGGAGTATATCTCTAAATCCCACTTTAGATGCAATACTTTATTTTACATGATCCAAAAAGTAAACTACAAGTATAGTTATAATAAATAAAGAATAAGTAATGAACACGAAATTTTGGCGCGGGATTCCATTATTAGAGAGAAAAATGAACGATACAGTCAAACAATAAAATTATACAAAAGTAGAAATTTGAATAGAGATGCAGTAAAGTATTTACCTTAGAAATAGCAAACCTTCATTCGCTTACTTTACCGCATTTTAGAAGAATTACACTAAAACCTATTTTTCAGTTCCAGCAATCGTCAAACCAAAGCTTTGCATGACTTTTGCAACTTCAATTTCATTCAATTCATAATAGTTACCACGCTTAAGTCTCGGAGGCAAATCTATCAAACCAAAACGCGTACGCATCAAGCGACTTACAGTTAACTCAAAATATTCAAACATCCGGCGTACTTCACGATTCCGTCCTTCCATTAAAATCACCTTATACCAATGATTCTTGGCATCGCTATCCTGACGTTCCAGTTTGATAATATCTTTAAAATTTGCCTTACCATCTCCTAACTGGATTCCTGATTTCAATTCCTGGATCTGATCATTAGTAAGAGGATCCCCATAAATCCGGACAGCATATTCACGTTCTACTTCATAACGAGGGTGCATAAACCGATTAGCAAGTTCTCCTGAAGTAGTAAAAATTAATAATCCACTCGTATTATAATCCAGACGTCCAATCGCCATAAAACGACGGTTGTTAAGTAATGGAATCCGATCATAAACAGTTTTACGTTCCTGCGGATCATTTCTGGAAACCAGCTCACCTTCAGGTTTATGATAAATAATTATACGGGCCAAACGATCCTGCCATTTAATCCGTACAGGCTTTCCTAATACCTCGACCCGATCTTTGGGTGTTATCTGCTGCCCAAGTTCTGCTACCTTGCCATTTACAATAACCTTACCACTAGCAACCAGGTTGTCACACTCACGTCGGGAAGCAATCCCTGACATAGCCAATGCCTTGGTAATCCGCTCACTATGTCCTTCTCGTGATTCTACCCGTTCCTCACGGATACGCTGAGAAGTAATCTTTTCCTGCGAATTTTGCCGGTAAAGCTTGACTCGCTTAGCATTCTTGCGAGGATTATATTCTTCCTTTGGCTGAGCATTTTGGGTAACATTAATAATTAAGTCTCGCCCCTCCTTACGGGCTGTATGATGAGCATTTTTATTATCTGTACGAATATGCTTATTGGCCTTCTTTTCTTCAGGTTTACTTACTCCTTTTGACTTAAATGTGCTTTTCATCATTTCCTGAAGTTTTTGTTTTATATTAAATTTCATTTTATTTATTTCTTTCATTAATCATTCTATATTCATCGTAATTGAAAGTTAACCTGCCAAGTCCAAAAAATTTCATTACTTACTACCGTTGAAATTGGATTTACTCCAGGATTCAAAAGCGATTAGTATATACGTATTGGACGAACACAAAGCAGCATATACAAGATGCTGCTTTGTAACTTTAAACTACTCTGGTAAACTAATCTTGTGAATTATTTTCCAAAAAGATTCTGAATTGCTCCAGTAACAGCCTTACTCGCACCATCAATTACCTGATTACCATTTTGCTGTCCAACTGACTGACGAATCTGATTCCCAACTGCCTGGTTAATTCCCTGGCTTACCGCATTCTGAATCTGTTGTCCACCATTTAAAATAGCATACTTAATTAATTGCTGGGTAATTGAACCCCAATCTAAACTAGCCTCAGGGTCTTTAAAGGAACCTTTAACCGTTGCCGGAAAAGTAAGCTTTTTAAAAACTGGATTAATACCATTAACCAATAATTGTGAGTTAACATTATAATTAAGGTTCTTCTGTGCCATATTTACTGTACCGCCACCATTAATATTCAGACTAGGCCCGCTCAGTTTAAACGCTGACGGATTTACAACTCCATTCTTGATTACAGCTACCGTTGTAAAACTACCAAGATTAGTCTTTTTACTATAATCTTTAGGCCCAGGAGAGGTAGCTTTTACAATCTCTGCCTTTACCTTGTTCATTGACTGGGTAATTTGGGCAGCATTGCCAAGCTGGCGCAAAACATCACCATTAGGATTAGTACCACTTATTGTCCGATCCATATAATGTACCTGCTCATCCAAGCTGAATCCAAGTATAGCCACATTAGCAATCTGGACAGACTGTTTGCCAGTAAGAGTAGCCATATCACCATTAGCAATACTTGCTGAACCCTGAAGAGCAATATTTTGTAGGGGAACCTTAAATCCATTTACATCACTAAAATCAGAAGCATCCAGATTATCAATATTAATATTTTCAGTTAATGCCAATGGTTTGAATGAAGTAATATTAACATTCCCGGTTATTGCTGTATTTGTTACTTTCAATAATATCTGGTTTAAACTCATTGCCGACTTGCTACCTGCAAAATTTGTCCGCAATGATACCTGATTCAACCGTGCTTTATTTGGAATATCAGGCGGTGTCATTCCCATTTGCTGCATAACCTGATTTGCTGAAAATGTTGGCAGGTTAATATCGCCATTAATTTTCGGATTTTCTAAGTTCTGTACCTGAACAGTATTTCCTGATCCGGCAAAGATGCCTCCTGCTTTAAACCCGTATCCACTCAAAGTCATAGTATTTTTATTGCCATTAAATCTGGTATGAAAAGCAAACTTATTTAATAAAGGTTTATTTTTTCGATCAGCAGTAGCGACATTTACCCCATCAAGTACTTGATTAAGTGGAAATTCAGGTAAATTAATGTCACCGGAAACACTTGGATTAGCAAAATTCTGCACCTGTACCCCACTACCGGAACCAGCAAGCAACCCACCAACCTTGAAACTATATCCAGATAAACTGATACTGTTTAGGTTTCCACTAAATTTACTGCTAAAGGCAAATTTGTTTAATAAAGGCTTGTCCTTACGATCCTTAACTGCAATATTCAGGCTATCTAATACCTGATTCAGATTAAATTCAGGTAAATTAACATCTCCGGCAAAACCCGGATTTTTAAAGTTTTTAACGGCTATGCTACCACTAGCTTGCATAATATTGCCAAGTTTGAAACTATATCCGTTAAGCTTGATATTATTCATATCCCCACTAAATTTAGCACTAAATGCCCCCTTATTATTAAGAAGTTTATTATTCTGCAGCTCTTTTGCCTGAATTGGTGCCTGATTCATCAGGGTTTTAATATCTATTTCTGAGAGATTAACATCTCCAGCAAAGCTAGGTGATTTATCCAGATTTTTTGCAATTAAATTAACTTTGCCTTTGAGGCTATTACTAAAATTAAAATTAAATTCCTCCAAATCCAGGTTCTGTTTGGAACCGGAAACTTTACCGGCAAAAACAATATCATTCAGAACTGTTTTACCTTTACGTTCTTTGGTTGCAATATTGAAATCATCCAGTAACTTATTAACTAAAAGTTTACTGACATCAAAATCCCCACTAAACTTAGGATTACTAAAGTTAGCAGCAGTGAAGGTTACTTTTCCAATAGCGCTATCATTATAATTAAAGCTGACTTTATTCAAATCTATCAGTTCTGCTTTGGAATCATACTCAATTCCACCACCAAATCCACTATCAACGGTTAAACTGACGTTTCTTATAGCCTGATGAATTTTACTCTCATAATTATCATAACTAACAGTCACATTTGTTAATTTAAGGCTATTTAATGAAATATGAATCGGTTGTGACTCGCCACCACCCTCTCCACCAGAAGCAGATGGTTGGGAAACCGGTGTAAATGTCCAGTTATTTTTACCAGCCTGCTCAGCTAATGACATAGTTAAGCCATCAACAACCAGATTTTTAACTACTATATGATTATAAAGTAAGGGCATCAAGGCAACAGCAATATCAGCTGATTTAAGTTCCAGCATATTTTCAGGCTTAAACCCGGATTCATTAGACAAACTTACCTGTTGCAGTTTCAAACCCAGATTCGGGTAAACTGTCCAGCTAATATCACCAGCTAAGGTCAATTTTCGCCCGGTTGATTCATACGCAGCTTTTTCAATGAGCGGCTTAAATCTATTCGGATTCACAAAAGTAACTATTCCAGCAACTGTTGCTACACTTACCACCACCAGGCCAACAATAGTTAGTGATGATATTTTTATTATTTTTTTATAGTTCATTTTGATTTTCCCACCTACTTAATATTGATTTATAATCAGCTTTCTTCCAGAATTTATACAAACTAATCCTACTTAACGAAACGCACCTGGTACAGGTTATCATTGGAATCCATAAATTTAATTTTGCTATCTTACCCTGCTGCAATAATTTTAAAGCTGGATCAATGATTTTGGCAACAATTTTATTCATGTTATTTACCCAGGCAAAACTATCCCGGTAACACAATGCAAAATAAACGCTATCTATCAAGATCGCTTTATTATGTGTTGAGGCATTGGTATTTGCCAGTAAGCCATCAAGCGTATCAAATCTGGCAATCTGCTGAATTTCCCTCGGTAACTGTTTATAGTTTTTATCCCACAACCAGATACTATTTATCTGCATTAATCCATCTTGCTGCCGCTCCTGATTTATTGGATGAGAATGCAATAACATCTGTACCTCATTTAATAAACGATGTACCAATAAATAATTTTCCCCTGCCGGCAAATAGTCATCAATATTACTACCGATAATATCAATCAATGGATAGCTGGATAATCGATCAACCTTGTAAGGTAATTCAACCAGCCATTTATGTTCATCAATGAGATAAAAATGCACCTCATCCGGGTTAAAATGTTCATTCAATCCTCTGATCAAATGATTTGCTTCTTCCTCATTTAGCTGTAAAATATCACTTTCAGCAATCAGTAACCTGTCCCGATCAGGGCGCAAATTAGTTGGCTCTACTAATAAATAATTTTTATTTTTATCCAGGTTTAATTGTACGGCATAGTTAGCAGCAAGCGAAAGATTATGATCAACAAAACACGAATTATACATAAAATCACTATAATTCAACGAATAACTGGAAACATGTGCCTTATTAAATATCTTTATTAAACCATCGAACCTTGCCTCATGCAAAATATAATCCAAGTCTGCCACTTCCGGCCATATACTGCCGGGAATAATCAGGTTAACGGTTGTCATAATTCAATTTCACCATCATATACATGAGAAGCTTCGCCTTTCATGGACAAATCATCACCTTGCCAGAAAATTTGTAATGTTCCACCTTGCATTTGCACTTTAACAGTATTATCAACCAGACCGTCACGAATTGCAATGCTGGCAGCTGCACAAGCTCCACTACCACATGCTAGGGTTAGGCCACTACCCCGTTCAAAAGTCCTTAATATTATCCTGTCCCGACTTTCAACGAGCATAAAATTAACATTAACACTTTCCGGGAATAAATAACAGTTTTGCAATTCATAACCAACTTTACATAGGTAACTGTCATCAGCAAGCATATCCTGGCTTTGCATTAGTATCACCGCATGAGGATTACCCATTGATACAGCAGCAAATTCAATGGTTTCTCCATCTGAATTATAACAATAGCTATTGGCTTGTTCTGCCACTAATGGGATGTTTGTAGGAGAAAAATCAGGTTTGCCAAGGTTTACTTCAATCAATCCATGATCGCTCTGCCAACCCTCAATTTCGCGGGTCTCTGTCTGTAACCTGACTGTTGCTTTATCAGTTAAGCTATTATCATATAAAAATTTTATAAAACAGCGAGCCCCATTACCACACTGTCCGGCAATACTACCGTCACTATTATAAATATGATAGAAAAAATCACTGCTGTTATCAGATGGCTGCCCGATAAGTAATACCTGATCACATCCAACCCCAAATTTCCTGTCAGACAGATACTGAATCTGTTTAGAAGAAAGATGTAAACCCAAATGCAAATTATTGATAACTACAAAATCATTGCCTAATCCATGCATTTTACTAAATTTAATTTTCATCTACACTGCTCATAATTGAAAACTGGACTGCTAAGTCCAAAAAGCCTCACATACTTATCCGCTACTTTGGAGATTGAATTCATTCCAGGGGTCAAGTATGATGAGTACATAGTTCACGCTTAATAATTTTCTGTAGTGCTATCGGCGTAACCAACGAAGTAGCAATAACCATAAGCAGGATTGCGGTAAAAAGGTCCTGGCTAAAAACACCAAGTTCTCTTCCTGTTAAAGCAAAAATCAGCCCGATTTCCCCACGAGGAACCATACCAAATCCAACTATCCAGCGATTAATTGATTTCGGCAGGAACACTCCACTTGCAACCTTGCCAACGATCGCAACTATACTAATCACAACACCATATAGAATAATCTTCCAATCAGCTACCGCCATAATGTCAACCTGCATCCCAGCATAAACAAAAAATATAGGCACAAAGGCATGATTCAATGGCTTAATTAAATTACTTAACCGTTCATGATAATAATGATCAACAATTTCCGTACGCATCTGCAAATATTGAGCATCGCCATTCCCATTAAACTCCATTAGCCGGTTATACCAGTATGGGTGCTGGCTACTTTTAAACATAACTTCATCAATAATCAAGCCAGCCACAAAAGCGCCAATAATTGGTGCCAATCCGATCAAGCTGGCTAACCACGCACCAAAAAAGCAGAAAGAAATTAAAATAGCCAATACCATCGGTTCATCATTGCTTATATGCAATATTTGCCTTATAATAAAAGGCATAATTTTGCGAACCAAGGTTAAAGCCAAAATAAAAAACAACGCTACGTTAAACAAAACATTACCGATTATCGCAAAATTACCACTACCTGAAGAAACAAGTCCTGAAACAAAGGCAAGGATAATCAATCCTAAAATATCATCAATTATTGATGCAGCCAGAACGATCTGGCAAGCTAAATTCCGGATAATTCCCATATCTTTAAATACGCGTACGGAAATTCCTGTTGAGGTAGCCGCCAACGTAGCACCAAGAAACAGATTTAATTGAGTATCATTACTTGATAATAAGCCGTATCCCAAAAGCCAATAGCCTAAAACAAACGGTAGCAAAACCCCAATTATGGCTGTAACTGAACCATACTTACCCACTTTTAATAAATCAGAAAAAGTGGACTCAAGCCCTATTTCAAAAAGTAATAAAATACTACCAATTTCAGCAAAAAATGCAATAACCTCATTATTTACGAGCAATTGCCAAAATCCCCACTGAAAATGCGCAAAAGTGGCAAAAACTATTCCCAGCCCCAGCTCACCAACTACACTTGGCAAACCAACCTTACGGATAGCCCAGGATAAAGAAGCTCCTCCAATAATCAATGATAAAGCCAGAAAAATATCGTTATGACTAATACCAGCGCCATCATTGGCAGCCGAAATACCTGGCAGTAACGTTACAATCATTAAGGCTAATATTTTTTTTGACACATCAAAACTTACTTTTTAAATCAGGTAATTATTATACCTAAATACCAGGTATCATGCCCAAAAAGGCTATAGTAGAGCCCAAGGCAAAGATAACTTATAATAGTAACACTAAGCCCTTACATTGGTTAACAAAAATATTATCTAAGTTGAATAATTAAGTGCTAGAATAATGGAATCAATTTTTAATTACTGTTACAGGGGA
>Ga0222429_100863_pt1 | contig 11199 bp, 8 predicted proteins | sample 1B50Ametagenome_FD_182475 | JGI IMG/M metagenome (GOLD analysis project Ga0222429, IMG submission 182475) | Enriched microbial communities from leaf-cutter ant dump, University of Wisconsin, Madison, United States - 1B50A (version 2) | ecosystem: Environmental > Terrestrial > Nest > Insects nest >...
CAGGGTTCATGCTCCGAAGGATAAAAAGCGTCTGCAGCAGGACGTATCTGCATGACAATGGCGTTCATCCCGTTTTTTACATGCATATCCAGCAGCTCAATATATTCCGCTTTTTGCTTCTCGGTATCAAAGTTGCCTTTTGTAGGCCAGTCTATATTGGCAACGGTGGCGATCCATGCAGCCCTGAACTCGTATTTAGGCTGGGCAAACCCTGACAAATAAAAAAAGAACATAAAAAAACAAATACAGAATACTCTCATGCCTACGTAGTTATTTAAACGGGAAACGGGTTAATAGATTAACTTCTGATCTTATCCAGCAGCGTGTTAAGTTGTTTTATTTCATTCTCCGAAAGCGCTTTCAGCAACTTATCCATTTCTTCGTTGCGCATGTCAAGGCGGGAAAGCAATTCCATTCCTTTATCGGTTATAGCAATATCTACCAGGCGCTTATCGTAGGTGCAGGTTTTTTTGGATACCAGTTGTTTGGTCACCATCCTGTCTACGATCCTGCTGGTATCGCTCATTTTATCCAGCATCCGCTCCCTGAGCTGAAGGGTTGACAGCGGACGGGGCAACGCACCTCTTAAAATACGCAGGATATTAAATTGCTGCGGTGTGATATCTTCCTCATCAAAGATCTTTTTCTGACGCTCCATTATCCAGCCATACGTGTAGATCAGGTTGACCGCACCTTTGTGAAATTCATTTCTGAACTTCGCCTGTCTTATATCTTCTTCGATGGGCATGCAACTGTTTTTACAAAAATAAACGTTTGTTTTTTACCTGTTTTACGCTTCTCCCCGGAATTATCTTGGTAATTTTACACCATATGGAACACACAGTACAAAACAAAGAACGGCTTTCACAACTTGCAGAAACATTAATTGGCTCGGAAATAATCAAATTAGCCGGCGAAATAAAGGAAAAGATCCAGCAAGGTGCTAAAATATACAATTTTACCATAGGCGATTTCGATCCCGCCATATTTCCGATACCCCGGCAACTGGAAGAAGAGATCATCACAGCATACAAAGAGCATTTTACCAACTATCCGGCTGCAGAAGGTAACGCAGATCTGCGGGAAGCTATTGCTTCATTTCACCTAAAAAGAGAAAAATTACATTACAAGCCATCCGAGGTTCTTGTGGCTTCCGGCGGACGGCCGTTGATATATGGCTTTTTCAGAACAATAGCAGATAAGAACGACAAGATCATTTACGCGGTCCCTTCCTGGAACAATAACCATTATACACATTTCGTGGAGGGCCGGCACTGCGAGATCCAGGCGCCTGCGGAAAACGATTTTATGCCGCTGGCGAAAGATATCAAGCCCCACCTTAAAAATGCGGTGATCCTGGCGCTTTGCTCTCCCCAAAACCCAACCGGCACCACCTTTACCAAAGAGGCACTGGAAGAAATATGTGATATGGTGCTGGCGGAAAATGCCACCAGGGGAGAGGGCGAGAAAAAACTGTACGTACTGTTTGACCAGATGTACTGGCAACTGACCTATAGCGATATACAACATTATGATCCCGTTTCCCTGCGCCCTGCAATGAAAGACTATACCGTATATGTAGACGCTATCAGCAAAAGTTTTGCGGCTACCGGTGTAAGAGTAGGATGGGCCCTGGGGCCGGCAGCCATTATCGGGAAAATGAAAGCTATCCTGTCGCATATCGGCGCCTGGGCGCCTATGGCGGAGCAAAAGGCTGTCGCCCGGTTTTTACAGAACGATGTAGCTGTTGACGAATACCTTACATGGTTCAAAAAAGAAATTTCCTTACGGCTGGAGAAAATTTATAACGGGTTTATAACGTTAAAGATGGAAGGGTTACCGGTAGATGCCATTGCACCGCAGGCAGCTATTTACCTGACGATAAAGGTGGATGCCGCGGGAACCCAAACCAGCGAGGGAGTATTGCTGAAAGATCAGAAAGACGTTACGTCGTACCTGCTGAATGAAGCCGGGCTGGCAGTCGTGCCTTTCTATGCATTTGGGGCGCCCGACGATTCCTGCTGGTACCGCTTAAGCGTCGGCACCTGTAAAAAGGAATCCATAGACGATATGCTGATGGCGCTGGGCACAGCTTTGCGAAAACTGAAAAAGTAAAAAGGATCCATATCAATGAAAAAAATATTCACGGTATTACTCGGGGGCACATTCATTTTATGTACGCCCGGCTGTGAAACAGCACAGCAGGTTTTGAGCGGTATTAACACCCAAAACGGGGGACTGACTTCCACAGAAATCGCGGCGGGACTGAAAGAGGCGCTCAGCATTGGCACGCAGAACAGTAGCAGCAAGCTTTCCGCTGCAGACGGATTTTTTTCCAATGCCGCCATCAAGATACTGATGCCGGAGGAAGCCAAAAAAGTAGAAAGCACCTTAAGAAGCTTCGGACTGGGCAGCCTGGTAGACAAGGCCGTACTTTCTATGAACAGGGCCGCGGAAGAAGCCTCCAAATCCGCAGCGCCTATTTTTGTAAATGCCGTAAAGGAAATGACGATCACAGATGCCCTGGGAATATTAAAAGGTGGTAATTATGCGGCAACAGACTATTTCAAGTCAAAAACAACGGCTCCGCTTACCAATGCTTTTAAGCCGGTAATTGAAAAGGCGCTGGCAAAAACAGATGCAACAAAATACTGGAATGACGTATTTTCCACCTACAACAAATTGGCTGCCACCCCGGTAAATACAGACCTGTCCGGATACGTGACGGAAAGATCCCTGGCCGGATTATTTCATGAGATCGGGCAGGAAGAACAAAAGATACGGCAGGATCCTGCGGCAAGAGTAACATCCCTGCTGAAAAAAGTCTTCGGAAGCACGGGCAGTTAATAGGCTGTGTTATATCTTCGGCACCTGATTGCCATATGAAGATATACTATACCATATGATAAAGGAAGAGATCATTTATCATATCTTTTTAAGGAGTTTCCATGACAGCAACGGAGATCTGCACGGGGATCTGTCAGGTGTAAAAGACCAGCTCGAATACCTGCAGGACCTTGGTGTGACGGCTGTTATGCTGACGCCGATCTACAAATCCGCTTTTTATCATAATTATTTTGCAGATGATTTTGAGGGCATCGACCCCCAGTACGGATCGCGCCTCGATTATATAGAGCTGGTGAAAGCTGTCCACCAGCGCGGGATGAAGATCTATATGGATATGGAGATCCAGTATGTAACGGAAGATCATCCCTGGTTTAAAGCTTCGTATAGCAATCCCTCCTCGCCCTATACAGAGTATATAGTTTATAAGGATGCCGAAAACCTGTTGCCGGAAACGGTGATATTCAACCTGTCCGGACTACACGGATATAATAATATCTACCGCAGGGTCACTACGGTAAACCTGTTGAGTAAACGGGTGCAGGATTATATGTACACGCTGTTTGCCTATTGGATAGACCCCCTCGGAGATGGCAGCTTTGAATATGGCATAGACGGGTTCCGGCTGGACCATATGATGGACATGCTGGACGATAAGCCTGCTTTCAACCATTTATTTGTCAACTTCTGGAAGCCGCTTATTACCCGGCTGAAAGAGGTAAACCCGCGGGTAGTTTTTTTCGGCGAACAAACAGACTGGGATTCTACAGGCGCCGATCATATACAGCAGGCAGGGGTTGACAAAGTATTTGCTTTCCGCCTACGGGAAGCATTTATTTCCTTTAAAAAAGACCAGGTGGCCGCCGCTGCAAATGCGGCCTTTAACGAAAACATCGAAGCAAGCCGGCAACTGGTGTTCATTGAAAACCATGATGTGCACCGATTCGCCACCATCGTTCACAACAATCCCCCCGCACTGCGGATCGGTGCGGCGCTAAACCTGCTCATGGGGGGAACACCGGTAATATATTATGGCCAGGAGATCGGCATGAAGGGCGATGGAGGTTTTGGAAAATATGGTAATTCCGACGGCAACGATATCCCCCGGAGAGAAGCCATGCGATGGTATGCCAAAGTGGAAGGAAAAGGAATGGCACTATGGTATAAGGATACCGGCCCCTGGTGGGACGATACCACCCTGCGGGACGACGACGGTATTTCCGTGGAGGAGCAGCAGCCGGAACCGGTTTCATTATGGAACTATTATAAAGATTTGATAACCCTGCGAAGCAGGTACAACGCACTTGTTTCCGGAAAACACATTACCCTGACCAACACCAGTAGTGAAGTATACTCGTTTTTACGTAGCGCGGAAAATGAATATATCGTGATACTGATCAATTTTTCCGATAAAAGCGAAAATGTGCAGGTGGAAATAGACCTGGCGCGAACCAGCCGCCTGGGCAAAAAGATCATTCCTCTTATGGGAAATATCCCTGCCCGGATACACACCTCCGGGCTGAAAGTGATGATGCCGGCACTGAGCGTGGGCGTATGGGAAATACGATTAGATAACAACAAATATTGAAAATAGTAAAAGGATAGTGGTATTTTAGCTATCGGTTTGTTTACCCGTTGAAAGCCTGCCCTGGCGGTTTCCAACTTTACAATAAAAGATATACGAATGACCCCGGCATGATTCAATTTTCTTTTCATCCCGCAGGAGAATGAAAAGTTTTGATCATCAAAGGCCGCATTCGACCAATTGAAAACTAAAAGATACTCGAATGAAACTTGCTTTTCACGGCGCCGCCAGAACCGTTACCGGCTCCAAGCACCTGATAACCCTCAAGAACGGATCGAAAGTGCTGCTGGACTGCGGAATGTTCCAGGGAATGGGAAAAGAATCTGATGAGCTGAACCGGGAATGGGGCTTTGAGCCAAAGGAGATCAGCCACCTGATATTATCCCACGCACATATAGACCATAGCGGCCTGATACCCAAGCTGATAAAGGATGGGTTTAAAGGCGATATCATTTGCACACCTGCTACGGAGCAACTTACCAAAGTGCTGCTGGAAGATTCGGGTGGCATACAGGAAGACGAGGTAAAGTATATCAATAAAAGAAGGGCAGCTTCCGGCAAACCCTATGTGCAACCACTCTATACCACTGAGGATGCGCTGAAGGCCATGAGCTTTTTCCGGTCTGTGGAATACGGGAGCTGGCACAGGGTATCGGATGAAGTGGAAGTGCTGTTCACCGATACCGGTCATATTATCGGCAGCGCGGCTGTTCATCTCCGCATCACCGAAAACGGTAAAACCACCGCCATCACCTTCAGCGGCGATGTGGGAAGATACCGCGATATGATCCTCCGGTCGCCGCAGGACTTTCCCCAGGCAGATTATATCCTCCTGGAATCTACCTATGGCAACAGCCTGCACGAAAATTTTGTTACCACGCCCGAACACCTGCTGGAATGGATTGAAAAAACATGTTTCCAGAAAAAGGGAAAGCTGATCATGCCGGCATTCAGTGTCGGCCGCACCCAGGAGATCCTGTTCGCGCTGAACCAGCTGGAGCTGGAGAACAGGCTGCCGGCGCTTGATTATTTTGTAGACAGTCCGCTGAGCGTAAAAGCAACGGAGATCATCAAAAGCTATCCCCAGTACTTCAACAATACCATCCAGAAGATCATGCGGTCCGATAAGGATCCTTTTGATTTCAAGGGCTTGCGGTTCATCCGGTCCGTGGAAGAATCGAAGCTGCTCAACTACCGCAATGAGCCCTGCGTCATCATTTCCGCCAGCGGCATGGCAGAGGGTGGACGCATCATGCACCATATCAGCAACAACGTGGAGAACAGCCGGAACGTCATTTTATTCACCGGCTACTGTGAGCCCCGCACCCTGGGCGGCCGTTTGCTGGCAGGCGCCAAAGAAGTGTCTATTTTTGGTGTAGAGCATGAAGTGCATGCCGAAATAGGCTCCATCAGGAGCATGAGCGCCCATGGCGACTACGAAGACCTGTCGCAATTCCTGGCCTGCCAGGAGCCGAGGGAGGTAAAAACGTTGTTCCTGGTGCATGGCGAATATGACGTGCAGATGGATTTTAAGAACCGGCTGCTGAAAAAAGGTTTCCTCGACGTGCAGATCCCCGAGCGGCATTATGAAATAGGATTATCCTGATTTTTTTTGAATAATCAAAGCTGGCTATTACCTTTGCGCCCAATATGACGACAATAAAGCATACAAAGATCACCAAGAAGCAGTTCCCCGAGGGAAAGGTTTAAGAGTGTATTGTATGACCGGATATATTCGAGGCCTTTCCCAGAGCGGAAAGGCTTTTTTCATTTAATAACCAAATAAAACAAACAACTAAAATGAAAGTTGCAGTAGTAGGAGCCACCGGCCTTGTAGGCTCTAAAATGTTGCAGGTGCTTGCAGAAAGGAATTTTCCTGTAACAGAATTGATCCCCGTAGCATCTGAAAAATCGATCGGAAAGGAAGTGGAATTCAAGGGGAAGAAATACAAAGTAGTGAGCGCCGACGACGCCATTGCGGCAAAACCTGCTGTAGCTATATTTTCTGCGGGAGGCAGCACGTCCCTGGCCCTGGCGCCCCGCTTTGCGGAAGCCGGCATCACCGTTATCGATAACTCCTCCGCCTGGAGAATGGACCCTACCAAAAAGCTGGTGGTGCCCGAAGTAAATGCCGATGCGCTTACCAAAGACGATAAGATCATTGCCAACCCCAACTGCTCTACCATACAAATGGTGGTAGCGCTGAACCCGCTTCACAAAAAATACAATATCAAAAGAGTGGTGGTAAGTACTTATCAAAGCGTTACCGGCACCGGCGTGAAAGCGGTTGATCAGCTGATGGGCGAAAGAAAAAGAGCTGTCAGCGGCAGCAAAGAAGATTTCCCGATGGCCTATGGCTACGAGATAGACCTGAACGTGATTCCCCAGATCGATGTATTCCTGGACAACGGGTATACCAAAGAAGAGATGAAGATGGTGAATGAGACCAAAAAGATCATGAGGGATGATAACATCCGGGTAACGGCTACCACTGTGCGCATCCCGGTAATGGGCGGACACAGCGAAAGCGTGAATATTGAATTTGAGCAGGACTTCGATTTAAATGAAGTGAAAGCGCTCTTAAGCAATGCGCCGGGTGTAGTGGTGGTGGACGATCCGTCCAAAGCGGTCTACCCGATGCCGAAAGATGCGCATGACAAAGATGAAGTATTCGTTGGCAGGCTGAGAAGGGATGAATCCAATCCCAACACGCTGAACATGTGGATCGTGAGCGATAACCTCCGTAAAGGAGCTGCCACCAACACCATACAGATCGCTGAGTACCTGCTGTCGAAGAATTTGTTATCCTAGTGTTGAAGTCTACTCGATGACGTCTGTTCTTTTTCCCGCAGATTTCGCAGATAAGTGCTGATTTTATCAAGCTAACTTCTGCGGTAATCCGCGAGATCTGCGGGAAATTTATTTGTTATGTTTTCATTGATTAAGGGTGGTGTAGGGTTCGGATTTAGCGCAATTGGCGGGCTTTGTCACCAACGCTTTGCCATTGATGGTGTTACGGGCTGGTTTGTACACAGGCTTCACCAACAATCAATGCTGTTGCAAAGCACAGGATAAGTTGTGTCTCCTCAATTTTTGAGGTTACCCCTTTACAGCTTCAGTTTTTCGAAAGCAGGTATGATCTCCCGGATACGATTCCTGTATCTTACGATGGCTCCACTTTTGTCCAGTAAAATATGCGTCGGATAGGCTTTAACAAATAAGGAGTTTGTGAGAAATGGTTCCGCCTCCGGAATGGTATGATATGCAAGCTCTTTTTTTTGAAGAAAGGACTTCAGCTCCTTCGCTTTGTCTAATGCAAGACTCAAAAACAGGATATCATCCCGCTGCCCGTTATCCGTCACCAGTTGATTCGCTTCCGGGAATTCTTCCACACAGGGCTTACAGGCAATGAACCAGCATTTTATCAGTACAATTTTATCTTTCAGATCAGCATTGGTCCAGGTTTTTCCATGAACATCTTTGAATGTAAACGAAGGGAGCGGTTTTCCTTCCATGCCTGTAGAAAAGATCTCCGCCGCTGCAAAATACTTAATATCCCTGCTCACAGAAGGCTCCGCACCTTCCGGCAGACGGAACAACTGGTATGTCGGTTTATTATCTACTTTCAGGGGCATAAAATCGCCGGTAGACAACAGGTCCAGGAATTTCTTCCTGTCAACCGGTTGGGATGAAGCATCCAGCGCCCTGAACTCATCAAAAAGCTTGATATTGGAATAACGATAGCTATAATACCGGTTGAAGTCCCCGGAAAGCTCAGTCAGCTTCCGGGCAAAATAAGCTGTTGCCTGCTGTTTTTCATTCGATTGATTGCAGTGCATGGATGTCATAACCAATGTGAACACAGCAAGTATAGAAGCAGTAGCTTTTATGAATCGCATGAGCAACCGTTTGATGATAATAAATTTACTGCTTTTTATTGTTATTGCCTATCGCTTATTGGTGCCCGATACCGGCGCTTACGCAAAAACGTTTTAACTATTATTATCCGAGGGATGTCGAAAACAGAGGCATGACAAGCTGCGGTGTTGTATTCGGCTTTATTCCGTTTTCAGTCCCTTTACCGGATTTACCAATGCTGCTTTTATCACCTCCTTTCCAATGATCAACAGTGTAATCAGCAGGAGGAATACCATTGGCATCACAAACATCCACCAGCTCAATTGAATACGATATGCATACGATAACAGCCAGTGATGCATCAGGTAACCCGCTACCGGCAGCGCAATAAGCATCGCCCATGCAAGCAGCTTTATATAATCCTTTGACAGCAACATCAGCAACTGACGCATGGTAGCGCCCAATACTTTGCGTATAGACACTTCTTTGATGCGTTGTGCCATGACCAGGCTTGCCAGCCCATACAAACCGAGACAGGAAATAAAAATGGCAAGCACGGTGAACCGGTTGAACAACGACATGGTAATATTATCCTGTACATACTGCTTATTTACCGCGTCATCTACAAATGCATAGTCAAATGGTATAACCGGAAAGTTTTTTTTAAATATGCTTTCTACTATACCGATATCTGCAGGATGTATTTTTACGGTAGTGGTATTAGCCGGGAAAGTATTCCATACCATCACCAGCGGTTCAATCTTGTTATGCAAAGATTTAAAGTAGAAGTCCTTAACTACTCCAACGATCTTGCCTTTGTGCCAAAACCCCTCGATATCTTTTCCCACGCCCGATTGCCAGCCCATCGTTTCCAGGAACGCCTCATTCACCAGAAATGCTTCCTTCTTATCAGTGGTAATGCTGTCTGATAAATTCCGTCCTTCCCGCAAATGCATTTGGAATACCGGTAGAAACTGGTCATCAATAACATAATAAGTACACATCGTTTCTCTTTTTTCCCCTTCAAACGAAGTGTAGGTGCTTGCCAGGGTAGCATCTGCCATTCCATACCCAACGGTCACGCCTTTAACAGCGCTTTGCTGGCGAAGATCGTTTTGAAATGCGGTGACGGCGCTTTGGTAAACAGAGTCACGGGGGAGAAATACATTAAGCAACTGGTCCTTTGAAAACCCCAGGTCCTGCTCCCGGATGAACTTCATCTGCTGGTGTATGACGATGGTGCCTACAATCAACGCTGCCGCAATGGTAAACTGTGCAATTGTAATGGCTTTGCGCAGCCAGATACCTTTGATGCTAAACCTCCAGCTTCCTTTCAATACACGTACAGGGTTAAAGCCGGACAGCACAAAAGCGGGATATAAGCCTGCGAGTAAAATCGTTACTATAAAAATGATGCCTGTAATGGCAAGCGCCGTCAGCGGATCAATAGTGAGCCGGGTTTGCAACAGCGTATTCAATACCGGCACACTCACCTGCACCAATATCACCGATATTAATAAGGCAATGGTGACCAATAAAAAAGACTCAAATAAAAACTGGCGGATCAACTGAAATTTATCTGCACCGCTCACTTTGCGTATGCCCACTTCTTTTGCCCGCTCAAATGATCTTGCCGTGCTCAGGTTGATATAATTCAATATGGCAATTACCAATATAAAAACCGCCAGAACAGCAAATATGTAGTTCGATTGCCTGCTTCCCTTGGGTGTATCCATTAGCCTGCCCTGGCTGAAATGTATATCCGGTAACGGTTCCATTTCCAGCTTGGCGCTATAACCGGCGGCGCCATCTGTATTCAGCAAAGGATCAATATTTTTCTCAGCCAGCGCTCCAAGCCGCTGTTCAACACTTTTCAGGTTCGCCCCCTGCCTAAGCAGCACATACACATACAGATCAAAATCATCCCAGGTAGCAGTTGCAGAAAGATCGGCAGACAGCAAGGCATCTATACGGATATCAGAATTGGCAGGACGGTCTTTTACAACACCGGTTACCAATAACGGCTCTCCACCACATACCAGGGTTTTTCCCAAAGCAGGTTCTTTGCCAAAATACTTTTGGGCAATGGACCGGGTAAGCACAACAGAACGGGGTTGTTGCAGGGCGGTTGGACCTCCTTCTATAAATTCAAAGCTGAAAACGGAAAATATATCCGCGTCCGTTTTATAAAATTCTTCTTCCTTAAAAACTTCGTTATCCGATCTCACTGATTGAGGCGCGTGATCTAAACGAACAGCCGTCTCCACTTCAGGAAAGCTTTGTTTCAAGGCATCTGCCAATGCACCCGGGCTGGCAGCCAACACGATATCAGATCCAGGCGTCTTAACTGTAGATGTTATCCTGGCGATCCGATCTGCATTTACATTATACCGGTCATAGGTGGACTCAAAGTGCACATACAGAAAGATGATCATACAAGCCGCAATACCAATAGACAGACCAAGTATATTAATAGCAGAGAAAGTTGTATGCTTCAGCAAATTCCGCCATGCAATTTTCAGGTAGCTCTTTATCATTATAAACAGTTAAGGTATGATCAGCAAATAGAGAAGAATAAATATTCTGCTATCAAGTTCTTTAATAAAACGGTGAAAAACCGATCGGTGCTTCCTTTTAAGAAACTTATAACATTATGAGGCTTCGGTTCCGGCAAAAGTGCAGTCCTTGTAATCGAGCCAGATGCCTCATACTTCGGCATGACAAGTGGTGGTAGGGTGATCAGCTTTGGTGCAGGTGTTCAGGCTTTGGTACCAGTGCCTTGCCATTGATTTCTATGACAAAAACAAATAGAGTCATGCTGTTTTTTTCACATATAATTCTTGTTTATTAACAACTGCTACCACTCTTGCTAACAATTTATTTTTAACAGCATTGAGTACACTGAGTTTGCT
>Ga0222429_100864_pt1 | contig 11197 bp, 5 predicted proteins | sample 1B50Ametagenome_FD_182475 | JGI IMG/M metagenome (GOLD analysis project Ga0222429, IMG submission 182475) | Enriched microbial communities from leaf-cutter ant dump, University of Wisconsin, Madison, United States - 1B50A (version 2) | ecosystem: Environmental > Terrestrial > Nest > Insects nest >...
ACCCGTTCTGAAAATATCAAGCAAACGCTTGTCGGGCAGCCTGCCTTAAAGCCTGAACCTTCCAGGAGATTGATGATCATTGCTGCCTCGGTTTTGGGAACGGGACTCTTCACAACTTTTGCAATATGCCTGATCGCTTTGTTTGACCAGACCTATAAGACACCTTCCAGGTTCCAGAGTCTTACAAAGCTGCCACTGATCGGCACGATCAACTTTATCAGGATCAGAAATAAAATACTGGAAACAGTTGTAGAAGAGCAGAACGATAAAAGCAGGGACAATACTTTCATGGAGATGCTGCGTAAACTCCGCTATGAACTGGAGAGCGGAGGGAAGAAGATCATCCTGTTTTCAAGCATGAAGCCGCAGCAGGGTAAAACGACGTTGGTGCAGGCGCTTGCTTACATTTTTTCTTTGGGTAAAAAAAGCGTGCTTATCATTGATACGAATTTTTGTGATAACGAGCTTACCAAGCTGAACGATGCCCAGCATATCCTTGAAAGATTAGATATGGATAAGATGTCGATAGATGAGAAGTTTTTCAGTGAATATATTAATAAAACATCCATAGAAGGAATAGACATTATAGGCTGTGCAGGAGGCGACTATACACCAACTGAAATATTACCTAAAAACCACTTGCTGAAGCATCTTGACAAATTTAAGGACAGGTATGATTTTATATTGCTGGAAGGAGCCCCAATGAACGAGTTTGCTGACACAAAAGAGTTGCTCCCGTTTGTAGACGGATTAATTGTTGTATTCTCTTCGGAAGCCAATTTTACCGCAGCAGACCAGGAATCTATTAAGTTCCTTCAGGAAAACAGGGATAAATTTATCGGTGCCATTTTAAACAAGGTAGAGAAAAATAATCTCGAGTTGTAAATGACAGACCCTTTGCATAATGCAAAATAAAGCAATACACAGGATTACATGGGCTGATCATGCAAAAGGGATTGCAATTATGCTCGTGGTATATCGTCACGTAGCTGTAGGGATGAGACGGGCATCTATGGAAGTAAGCGATTGGCTGTATAATGTACAGGAAGTCTTTTATAATTTCAGGATGCCGGTATTTTTTGTTTTGTCAGGTGTGTTTGCCGCCATGAGCCTGAATAAAAAATCCGGTAAATACCTGCTCAGGGACAAAGTGCAGACCCTGTTGTATCCGTATATTCTCTGGGGTATCGGACTAACCGTGCTGCAGATCTTTTTCTCCGGGTATACGAATGCCAGCAGAAGCTGGAGCGATTTGCTGAATGTATTCATTCAACCGCGGGCCGTGGATCATCTTTGGTATTTGTTTGCGCTTTTTAATACCAGCCTGCTGTATATCTTGTTACGTAATGTACATTTTTTAAAAAATAAATGGGTACACTGCCTGCTGGCGCTGGTCATGCATTTTATTTCCTATATCCCTGCGCTGCAGGATTATAGCTTGCTGACAGATTCTTTTAACTTTTATATTTATTTTCTTATCGGAACTATTATTTCACCTATACTTTTTAACAGGCAGCAAAGCAATGTCTTTTTAGATATCCGGTATCTATGGATCATAGTCCCGTTATTTATAGCCGGGCAATATTTCTGGTTTATGGTCAGGGAGCAGGAATCGGAATATATCTTGCCCATGCTTTTGGTTAATCTTATTGCCTGCTATTTTGTATATATTATTTCTAATCGCTTATCAGCAGCCAGGGCTGCCGGCTGGTTAGGATATCTTGGAAAGTATTCCCTGTACATATATATCCTGCACGTACCGGTTGCCGCTATTATCCGGAATATTTTCAAGTTTTTAAATATGAATATACCTTCCGGAATGGTGCTGCTGGCCTGCTGGACAGGAGGGCTGCTTATCCCTATCGTGTTATTTAAGGTCTTTAAGCGGTTTGGGTTTCAAAAGTTATTCAGCCTTAAAGTAAAAACCACATAATGGGCGCAGCAAAAAAATATGCCTTTTGGCTTCAGTCTGCGAAATACACTGCCATCCAGAAATTTGCCGTGCTGGGTATAGGTGTTGTGTCTTTTATGCTGCTGTCGAGGGTGCTGGGTCCTGAAAGTTTTGGTGTATGGGGATTGTTCATCACTATTTCTACTATTTGTGAAGCCATACGGCTGACCCTGATAAAAAATGCCTATATCAGGTTTTCACAACAATCTGACATTAACCTGCAGGGGGTGATTCAATCGGCTACTTTTCTGGTCTCCCTGGCAGTGACCATCATATTTGCTGTAGGGCTCCTGGCACTGGCGAAGCCGCTGGCAGGCTGGTTAAATGCACCGTCCCTTTCTGTAATGCTGTCCTGGTATCTGCCCGCATTGTTTGTTGGATGGATATTCAGCCATTTTGAAATAATATTCAGTTCCAGGATGGATTTCAGGGCAAATTGCTGGATGTATTGTGTAAGGCAGGGCGTGTTGTTACTCCTGATCATTGCGGCAGTTGTAGCAGGGTTCTCTCCCACACCGATACACCTGTCAGGTATTTACCTGGTCTCTATGATCACGGGAACACTTGCCGGGGCGTATTTTATCAACCCTTATCTTAAATGGGATATTGGTAATGCCAGGGAATGGATGAACCGGCTGGTGGGATTTGGGAAATTTGTATTTGGCAACAACCTGTTCGCCATGCTTTTCCGGAATACGGATATATTTCTTGTCTCCAGGTTCTTCGGTACTACTTCTTCAGCTTACTATAACTCGTGCTTACGTATTGGTAATCTGGTTGATATGCCATCCCAGGTTTTTTCAGACATATTGTTTCCCAAAGCTGCCGCGTATAATCCTTCGGATAAGGAACCTATAAAGAATCTCTATGAAAAGTCGGTAGGAGCGATGCTGGTATTTTCGTTACCGGCTCTTTTGTTCCTGTTGCTTTTTCCTGAATTGGTGCTGCGGGTACTTGCCGGGGAAGCATTTGTACAGGCGGCGCCTATATTAAGGATAACAGCCTGCTTCGGTTTTGTATTACCCTTTTTAAAACAGTTTGGCAATACCATGGATGCTACCGGAAGACCCCAGGTCGGGTTCCGGGTGATGGCGCTGGCTTTTGTAGTGAACCTGGGTGCCAATTGGATAGGCATCAGGTTGTTGGGGGTGCTCGGTGCTGCCTGGGGAACCGCATTTACGTACCTGTTAATATTTGCCATTTCCCAGGTCATTTTGTACAACAGGTTTAATATTAGGGTAAGAAATATTTTTAAATTTATGTTTCGATACTATGGAGAGTTATGGGATATGTGCAGTGCTAAATTTTTTAACCGAAAAAGAGGAACGTGAAGGATCAGGAAGAAAAAAGCAGGTCGTTTTCAGAAAAATTCCTGGAACTGCTGTCCGTTACAGTTGTTGCATTGATCTTAATAGTATTGATGGCAAAAATAGTTTTCTTTTAAATTGTTAAAATGCAGCATCAGTCTGGCATACAGAAATTGGCTTCCGGCAGGTTCCGCCTGCTGCTGCCTGTGGCGCTCATACTTGGTTCGCTGCTGCTCTCGGCAGTGGTAGCTATTTTACCGAATGGCTATTTGCTGATAGCAGGTTTGCTGGCTTTAATCATTGTTATATTTACCATCCGCTATCCGGTAATAGGGTTTTATATCAGCCTCCTGTTTTCATTTTTCATTTTTGATTTTGTCCGGTTTACAGGTACGGATCTGCCGTTAGTGTCGCTTCTGGACATATACATTTATATTACCTTTTTTGGAGTGGTGGTTAACAAGCTTGTAAAAAGAGAAAAATTCTGGCTTCATTGCAACTCAATTATTGTATTCATGTATGTGTTGGTGTTGCTTTACTTTCTGCTCCAGTTTTTTAACCCGAACGGAGGGTCCAGGGAATTGTATTTTCTTGTAAGTCGCCGGTATATTGCTTTGTTATTACTTTTTTATGTTGCTATTCAGCTGTTCCGGACGGGTAGGGATATCAAGCGGTTTTTTAAAGTATTCCTGATATTATCGGTGATCTGCGGACTGTATGCGGTATATCAGCATTTTTTCGGCATGATGCGGTATGAGTTTGATGCGATGTTCAGGGACCCGGAGTTGCAGAAAGTGGCCATGGAGTTCATGCAAATAGGAAGGCTGAGACAGTTCTCATTTTTGTCGGATTGTACGGCCTTTGGTTTATTAATGGCAGCAACTGCTATTATTCCGCTGATCATGCTGCTGCAGATGCGATGGAAACCTATAATCAGGATAGGGTTATGGATATCACTGGTCGTATTGATACTGGCTATGTCTTATTCGGGTACAAGAACAGCCACCGTAATGTTGTTAGGTGAAATCGGGCTGTACGCCTGCATTACTTTAAATCATAGAAAAACCCTCATCCTGTCGGTAATTGTAGGAGTAGGATTGGTAGCGATCCTGTTGCTGCCATCGTATGGTAATCAAACCATTGCCAGGTTGAAAACAACCTTTGACTCAGAAGATGCGTCATTGAATGTAAGAGATGCGAACAGGAAAAATATTCAACCCTATATTTACAGTCATCCGATAGGTGGCGGTATCAGGACTACCGGGGGCGTGTTTGAAGAGTATAACAGGGGGCATCCCCTGGCCGGTTTCCCTACAGATAGCGGGTTGCTGACGCTTGCGCTGGAAACAGGATGGATAGGTCTGTTGCTGCAATGCGTCACCTATTTTATTTTTTTACAGCAGGGCATTCACTATTATTTCAGGAGCAGAAGCCGGGTATATAAATCCATTTTGCTGGCATCTACCGTGTTTTTGTTTGGATATGTAATTGCACAATATTCGCAGGTGGCTACCAGCCAGATCCCCGGCAGCATAGCTTTTTACAGCCTGTTGGCCGTTATTATCAGGCTACCACAGATAGAAGCGGCAGAAGAGGAAACCCTGAAGGAAATATAATGGTATGGATTCGTGTTGAAGCATATAAAATTGATATATTTTGCGTTATCATTATCAGAACATAATTTAATAAAATGATTTGAGGATATGAAAAGATTACATCTTGTTTTCGGACTGTTACTGCTGGGCGCCGGGGTTTGTGCCCAGAATACCTTGCCTACGCAGCGTCTCCTGGCGCCTATTGACACGGTAGCAGAAATACTGGTGGAGCTGGCAATTGCCAATTCACACCAGCTGAAATCTGCGGAAAACCTCGCCTTATCAGGCAAGTTTAACTACAGCAAATCTAAAACGGAGTGGCTGGATAATATTACAGCCAGGGGAAACCTTAACGAATACACTATTGACAGGAAAGCGAATAACATCGTCAACCAGTTTCCCCGGTATAACTTTGGTATTGTTATACCGCTGGGCATTTTTGTAAACGCGCCGAAGCAAGCCAAGGTAGATTATTACAGCTACCAGGCAAAAGAAGAAGATGTAAAAACGCTTAAGGGTTTCATTCGCCGCAATGTATTGACATTATACCAGGATTACCTGATGAACCTGAAACTGAAAAATATTCAACAGCAGATCGTGAATGATTATAAGGCGATCAGTTCGGGCAATGAATCAAAATTTGCCGCCGGGCAAATGACTTTGGAAGCTTTTGCGACATCCAATATGAACTATTATAATGCGGTTAACAAGCAGGCAGGAATAGACCGGGATATGGAAGTAGCTAAAGCGGGACTGGAAGAGTTGATCGGGTTGCGGCTGGAAGATGCTTTGTTCAGCATCAGGGCGGGACATGTGAAGCTTCAGAATACAGATCTTCCCTGATGATATAAAAATGTCACTGTTGATGATTAAAGAAAGGAATTGCATTTGCCGATCACTATTCCCCTGAAGTGTGGTCATTAATAGTGACGGTGCGATAGGGGAGTTGCCTGACCTTATTTTTTTCCTTCTTTTGCATACATATCCTCGATATACAGTAATCTGGTATGCTCTGTTCTTAAGAAAGAACGTTTGGCCCTCCCTGATTTTATTAATGCTATCGCCTGGCGCATGGCGAATAAGGGCATAGATAGTAATGCCATAAAGTATTTTTTATCCCTTCCTTTTATTAATACGATGGCGGCAAATGACAGGAAGAACAGCGTGAGTATAATCACCCAGGCGATGAACATGTATGTGTTTACAAAAAACGAAATAGCGGTGAAAAGCAAAGCGATGCCCAGAACGATAAATAACGGTGGCCGCAGGATGTTGATACCGAAATAGATCAGGTTAAAATCCATTTTTTTGAGACCGGTTAAAAGAACCTGTGTGTTTTCTTTGAAGTATTTAAAGTAAGAATGGATCCACCTGGTACGTTGTGTTTCAAGGGACGCGCCGCTGGTTATTTTTTCATCGTATAAAATAGCATCCGGGGCATAGGCGATCCTGTCCACCGTTTGCACGAGATGAGACTGCAGTTTCTTATCAAAGCCTCCGAGATGGTCTTTATATCCGACATCCTTGTATAACTTCAGGTCTATTGCTACTCCCGATCCCCAAATGGTGGAGGACAGTCCGGCAACCATTCTTGCTTCCCGCTCCACAAAAAAATTGAACATATCTCCTATAGCGTCCATTTTTTCATACAAGGTATCTGAGTTCTTGGGTTTGAAATAAGACTGAACAACCCGATAGCCTTTCTGAAAATAAGCATTTATGGTTTTAAGAAAAGACCGGTCGATGAGGTTGTCAACATCAAATATGATAACAGCATCATGCTCCCGCTTGAAATGCTCCATCGCATACTGTATTGATTTGATTTTAGAATGCAGCGGAACCTCGGGTTGCAATATCACCACTCTTTTATCAGGAAACGACAATGTTGATATATCGCAGTCGTCTGCCACTACATACACAAAGAAATTACCATAGTTCTGCTTCAATATCGAATCTACGAGCGGCGTAATGAAAGTGGTTTCCTGGTGCGCTGTTACAACGAGCCCGAATTCAAATTGTTTGTTGTTGACATATGGTCGTTTCTCGAAAGGAGTTTTGATACGGAATAGCTTTGCGATACCATATGTTGTAAGCGACAAGAATGGAATGAGTATATAGCCGGCGATTATTGCCTCCTCCAAATAAAAGATTACCCAGAGTATAGTGGAAGTTACTTGCATTATATTGAGTGTTCTGCTTAACTAATATCACTCAGGCTTTCCCGATGTGTTGTTTTAAGTTAAGAAAGCCGCTATGCGATTAAAATTGCTAAGTTAACTGATACTTTATTATTGTTATTCGAGTTAGTGTAGAAGTTCATCGGGTATTTGAGACGTTTCGTCCCAATTTGACAATTGTTTATCGCATAGGAGTGGATAAGAATGACAGGATTTTTTTAACAAGATTTTTTATTTTGGCATAATGTTTGCGTTTTCGGACTGAACTTATGAAATAGCCGATTCAGGTTTTCAGACAGGTGCAGCAATGCGCTTGTTTATCTTTTTTAATTCTAATTTCTAAATCCAAAGGTTCTATGAAAGCTAAATTTGGCATTTTATGGATGTTATTTTCCTGTGTAATGGCAAACTTAGGTTTGGCACAAACACAGCGCTTAGTACCGGTCACTGCTAGAATACATGACCAGATCGGGGGGTACTACGAATCGCTCCCGGCAGATTACACGACAAACACTTCAAAAAAATATCCATTGCTTATTTCCCTGCATGGGATAGGCGAAGTAGGAGATGGATCTTCTCAATTACCAAAACTCTTGAATAACAGCCTGCCGAGGCTGATCAATTCCGGCGGTTTCCCTTCCTCTTTTACAGTAGGAGGAGAAAGCTTTTCCTTTATAGTAATAAGCCCTCAATTGGCCACGAACTACAGGAATGCAGATGCTGTTACTGCTATCATTAATCATTGCATCAGTAAATACAGGGTAGATACAGACCGCATTTACCTGACCGGTTTAAGCATGGGGGGCGGTCTGGCCTGGCTTTATGCCGGGGGATCAAAAGCTTTTGCAGACCGGCTGGCAGCAATGCTTGTCGTTTGTGGAAATACGCAGGCTTACCCTGGATCAGTGAAGAATATTGCGACTTCTAATCTTCCCGTGTGGATAACACATAACAGTTCTGATGGTACAGTGCCTGTTACACATTCAACAAAGTGGGAGACAGACCTGAATGCTTCAGGAATTAAACCCGCAGCCATACTGGATGTTTTCAATGCTTCGGGGCATGACGCATGGTCCAGGACCTATGCGCTGGATTACCGGAAGAACGGCATGAATGTGTATGAATGGATGTTGAGTCACAAAAGAGGCGCAGCATCTGCGCCTGCATCTAACCAGGCGCCTACAGCCAGTGCCGGCGCCAACCAAACCATCACCTTACCAACGAACAGTATTACATTGAGTGGAAGCGGAAGTGATGCTGACGGCAGCATTGCCGGCTATAGCTGGACGAAGGTGTCAGGTGGCGCAGCTGCCATTTCTACTCCGTCTGCAGCAAAAACAACCGTTAGCGGTTTAGTAGCAGGAACTTATGTATTCCGTTTAACTGTTACAGATAATAAAGGTGCTACGGGATCTGCAACGGTGAGCATTACCGTAAATGATGAGATCAACCAGGCGCCTGTTGCCAATGCCGGTACCAATCAAACCATTACCTTACCTGTAAACAGTGTTACACTATCCGGAAACGGTACGGATACAGACGGTAGCATTGCCGGTTATAGCTGGGCAAAACTTTCCGGCGGTGCGGCAACGATCGTTTCCCCGTCTGCTGCTCAAACAAGTGTAACCGGTTTAGTAGAAGGAACTTATGCATTTCGTTTAACCGTTACCGATAATAAAGGTGCAACCGGATCTGCTACTGTATACGTTACCGTGAATACAGCAGCTAATAAAGCTCCTACCGCGAGCGCCGGAAACAACCAGACAATAACATTACCCTCCAATTCCATCACCCTGAACGGAAGCGGTGCCGATAGCGATGGCACGATTGCTTCATATAGCTGGGCTAAAATATCAGGTGGTGCCGCTACAATCTCTGCTCCTTCTGCAGCCAGTACAACTGTTACCGGCTTAGTAGCAGGATCTTATGTATTCCGTTTAACTGTTACAGACAATAAAGGAGCAGCTGCATCAGCAAATGTCACCATTACTGTGAATCCTGCTGCAGTGGAGCAAAAGCCAGATGCACCTGTTGTCTCTAACCCTGCGCCTGTTCAAAATAATGGCAGCAGCGGGTCGGACTGTGGTTGTACAGCTACCCTGTCGGCAGCCAGCGACGGCGGTATTTATATTCCTGATGGATCTAAATATGCACCGGGTAGCGTATTATGTATCAAGGCTGGTACTTATAAGCATATCAATCTTCAAAATTTTCGCGGAACGGCTGCTAATCCTATTATCATTAAGAACTGTGGCGGACTGGTGAAAGTTTCCGGTGCCAGTTACGGAATATCCATAACAAAGAGCAGCCATTTTAAGTTCGTTGGTAATGGTACGCCCGGTGTGAAATATGGTATAAAAGTCGATGGGGTAACCATCGGGAATACATCTTCAGGGCTGGGTGTGTCCAATCAGTCATCTGATTTTGAGATCGGTAACCTGGAAATAACCAAGGTAGGTGCAGGGGTGATCTGCAAAACCAATCCTACTTGTGATGAGATGACCTGGGGCGGAAAATATACCATGCGGAATGTGTTACTTCATGATATGTATATACATGATGTGGAAGGAGAAGGTTTCTATGTGGGGCATACTTCTGTTACTGCCAATGTAAGCTGTAGTGGTAAAACTATTACCGTTCCTACACAAACCATTGAGAATCTGAAAATTTATAATTGTATTACGGAGAATACAGGATGGGATGGTATCCAGGTTGCCAGTATCCCGGTAAATTGTGAGGTATTCAATAATGTTGTTAAAAATTATGGTACCCGTAACCAGCCATCTCAACAAATGGGGATCTTGTTTGGTGGACTATGTAACGGTAAAATTTATAATAATTATATAGAAAAAGGTCCGGGATCGGGATTACAAATTCTGGGTGTCGGGCAGATATCTGCTTATAATAATGTTATCGTGAATTGCGGAACTGCAGGAGAGCAGGAAGGTATATATGTTGATGATCGTCCTGTTGACGGATATGCGGGGTTAACGGTAAACCTGATCAATAATACAATTGTAAAACCGGGAAGAAGTGCAATACGGATAGAAAATAGTAAGAAGACGATTACAGGAACCAATCAGATACTGAACAACCTACTGGTACAACCAGGGGTTACTCATTCTGAAGCTTATATTTCTTTGCGTAGCGGTTCTAAAGCAACACAAAGTGGAAATATAACGCTAAGTAAAGTGGAAGATGCAAAGTTTGTCAATGCCGGGGCCCTGGATTTCCATCTTGCTTCAGGTTCTCCTGCAATAGATCAGGGGGTGGTTGTAAGCAGTTGGGGTGTTGCCACTGATGGGGATGGAAAGGCAAGGTTGGCAGGCAGTAGAGTAGATGCAGGAGCATATGAATATGCTTCAGGACAAGCAGTTGAAAATAAGGCTCCCACGGCAAATGCCGGGAGCGCGCAAACCATTACGCTTCCTGCGAGCAGCGTTACACTCAGTGGGAGTGGTACTGATAGTGACGGCACTATTGCTGGTTATAGCTGGACTAAGGTATCTGGCCCGGCAGCGACGATAGCGAGCCCCTCTGCTGCAAAAACTGAAATTACCGGACTGGTAGAAGGCACTTATGTTTTTCGTTTGACCGTCACCGATAATAAAGGTGCAACGGGTACGGCAACCGTCACTATTACGGTAAAGCCTGCTGCCAATAAAGCGCCTGTTGCCAATGCAGGGAGTGCTCAGACGATTACATTACCCACCAGCAGCGTTACATTGAGCGGCAGCGGCACCGATAGTGATGGTAGTATTTCGAAGTATGCCTGGACGAAAGTGTCCGGCGGTGCTGCAACGATCTCTACCCCATCAGCCGCAAAGACAACCGTTACCGGTCTGGTGCAGGGTACGTATGTATTCCGCCTGACTGTAACAGATAATAGTGGAGCCACAGCAACATCTGATGTGACTATTACGGTAAAGCCTGCTGCCAATAAAGCACCTGTTGCCAATGCGGGTAGTGCTCAAGCTATTACACTGCCGACCAGCAGTGTTACATTGAGCGGCAGCGGCACCGATAGTGATGGTAGTATTTCGAAGTATGCCTGGACGAAAGTGTCTGGTGGTGCTGCAACGATCGCAAGTCCATCGGCTGCTAAAACCAATATTACCGGTCTGGTACAGGGTACGTATGTGTTCCGCCTGACTGTAACGGATAATA
>Ga0222429_100866_pt1 | contig 11127 bp, 8 predicted proteins | sample 1B50Ametagenome_FD_182475 | JGI IMG/M metagenome (GOLD analysis project Ga0222429, IMG submission 182475) | Enriched microbial communities from leaf-cutter ant dump, University of Wisconsin, Madison, United States - 1B50A (version 2) | ecosystem: Environmental > Terrestrial > Nest > Insects nest >...
AAATCAAAAAGTTCCTGATGAAGTGGTCTCTATAATTGCAAAAATAGCTAATATTGAGCAACTTGCAGATGTAATCATAACCCATGTAGTTGTTGATTTATCAATTCGTCAGGAGCTATTAGAAACAGCTTCTCTCAAAAAACGATTAACCATGCTTTTAAAAGAACTAAATCGTGAGATTGAAATTCTAACTGTAGAAAAGAAGATTCAGGGACGTGTAAAACAACAGATTGAAAAGAATCAGAAAGAATATTATCTACATGAACAGCAACGGGCAATCCAGCAAGAACTGGGAGAAATTGAAGAGCTAAATGAAGTTCAGGAACTTGAGAACAAAATCTTAAGAGCAAAGATGCCGGAAGAAGCTGAGAAAAAAGCCTTAGCAGAATTAAAAAAACTAAAAATGATGCCGCAAATGTCATCAGAAAGTGCTTTAGTTCGCAACTATATTGAGCACCTAGCAGATCTACCATGGAATAAAACCACAAAAGTAAGCTCTGATTTAGTAAAAGCCCAAAAAACTCTAGATAAAGATCACTATGGCCTTGAAAAAATAAAAGAGCGGATTATTGAATATCTTGCAGTACAAAGAAGAACAGAAAACAATAAAGCCCCAATTTTGTGTTTTGTGGGTCCTCCAGGGGTAGGTAAAACATCGTTGGGTGAGTCAATTGCTAAAGCAACTAATCGTAAGTACGTGAGAATTGCACTTGGCGGGCTTCATGATGAAGCTGAAATTCGTGGGCACAGAAAAACTTATATTGGCGCAATGTCAGGTAAAGTCTTACAAAACATCAGTAAAATTGGTGTAAAAAATCCATTGCTTCTTTTTGATGAAATAGATAAAATCGGTGCAGACCACCGTGGTGATCCTGCTGCTGCCCTACTGGAAGTCCTTGACCCTGAACAAAATAAAGCTTTTGTAGATAACTACACCGAAGTAGCGTTTGATCTATCGCAAGTTATGTTTGTGTGTACCTCAAACTCCATGAATATTCCAGGACCATTACGTGACCGGATGGAGATTATTCGCCTTTCAGGTTATACTGAACAGGAAAAACTAAAGATTGCAGAGCAATATCTATTACAGCGACAGATAAAAAACAATGGACTTAAACCATCGGAAATAGCTATTGATGATACTACCATTCTTGATGTAATTCGCTATTACACGGCAGAAGCTGGAGTTCGTAGCCTGGATAGACAATTAGGTAAACTATGCCGAAAAGTAGTGACCATGCTTGATACTAAGAAAGTGGCAAGCAAAAAAATTAAAATTACTAAAGAAAACCTCAAAGACTTCCTAGGCATTCCAATTAATGATTTTGGCATAAGCGCTAAAGAAAATAGAATCGGGCGGGTAACCGGTCTGGCATGGACGGAGATTGGCGGAGATATCCTTACAATCGAAGTAATCTCAATTCCTGGCAAAGGAAACATAATCCGTACCGGACAACTTGGTGATGTAATGAAAGAATCAATACAAGCAGCCATAAGCTTAGTACGAAGCCGAAGTAATATTCTTGGAATTGATGAAAAATTCTATGAAAATAAAGATATACATGTGCACGTACCAGAAGGTGCAACTCCCAAAGATGGGCCTTCAGCAGGGATTGCCATGGTTACGGCAATTGCTTCTAGCTTAAATCATGTTCCAATCAAATCAAGCGTCGCTATGACTGGTGAAGTAACTTTATATGGAGAAGTTCTGCCAATTGGAGGCTTAAAGGAAAAAATGCTGGCTGCACTGCGCGCGGGAATAAAAACAGTATTAATTCCGGAAAAAAATGTGAAAGATCTGGATGAAATTCCAGATGAAATCAAAGGTCAACTTGAAGTTATTCCGGTAAAAACTGTGGATGAAGTTTTAGAAATAGCCTTGGAATATAAACCAATACCATGGGACAAACAGGTTAAACCGGAGACTGTAACTATTGCTGATCCACTTAAAAAAAAACCAGCTAAAACAAAAAAAAACAATCTGAGAGTTAATGCATAGTAAAATTGTTTACTCAATAAAAAGGTAGTACCTAAAGGGTACTACCTTTTTGCTTTATAAATTTTAGCAATTGTTTTGAGAAAGAAAGTTTATAGTGGCACTCATTGGTTTTTTAATCACTATTAGCATATTAGTAGTAATTCATGAATTTGGGCATTATTTATTTGCCAGATTATTCAAGGTAAAAGTTATAACCTTTTCTGTTGGATTTGGTCCAAAACTATTGAGCTGGAAAGGCCGCCATAACCAATGGTGTATCAGTGCAATACCTTTAGGCGGATACGTTCAGATGCTTGATGAACGGGAAGGTAATGTTGAGCCACACCTCAAACATTTCGCCTTTAACAATAAACCGCCCATCCAAAAACTCTTAATAGCGCTAGCAGGACCATTATTTAATATACTATTTGCATTCCTTGCCTATTATTTTATCGGTCTTTATGGAGTATATAATTTAAAACCTGTAATTAGCAGTATCTCACCAACTCCATTGGTAAAAAACCTTGAGTTAATTAAACCAAATAGTACAATTACAAAAATTAATGGGCAAAGTCCTGATTCATGGAATCAGGCTGAAAATATTTTTGATAAAACAATTTCCACCAATAATAATGTCATTATTGATCTAACCAATGCTGTACAAGCATACCAAGTGACGCTAGACATTCGCAAATACAAAGAAAATAGTGATAATCCAGGGCTTGCTAATATGGGATTATACCCCTTTAGTTATATACCACAAATAGCTTACATTGAGCCTCAATCAGCGGCCGCAAAAGCAGGATTAAAAGAGAATGATCTGATTATACAAATAAATTCCATACCCATTAACAATTGGTTTCAGGTCACTAATATAATTCGCTCTTCACCAAGTGAAAATCTTAAATTTATCATTAATAGAAATAATAAAAAGCAAGAGATAGTTGTCACTCCATACTCATCAACCGATGATGATGGACAAATAATTGGTAAAGTTGGTATAATGCCTACTTTGGACAAAAATCTGATTGAACAAAATAGCTATATAAAGCACTATGGTTTTATTAGTAGTATGGGCTATGCTGCAAATGCCTGTTTCAATCTGGCACAAACGAATCTTAGCATGCTATGGCTTATGATTAAAGGCAAGGTCTCATGGCACAATGTTGGCGGCCCGATTACTATTGCAAAAGCGTCACAAACTGCTATTTATCAGGGTGTCAAATCTTTTGTTGATTTTCTGGCCTTAATAAGCCTAAGTTTGGCAATCATGAATTTATTGCCGATTCCTGTTCTGGATGGTGGGCATATTATAATATATGCGATTGAATGGTTAACCGGTAAGCCAATTTCTATTGGCACCCAACAAATATTATTTAAGTTTGGCTTGATTGTTGTGCTTGGAGTTACTTTTTTGGCCTTATATAATGACTTTCTGAAATTATTCAACTTGTAATGAAATTAAGCTATAAACTTTTAACTACTGCTTCATTACTAATGATGCAGCAAATTTATGCAATTGATTCAACGTTTGTAATTGGGCAAATTAGAATCGAAGGCTTGCAGCGCATTGAAATGGGAACAGTCTATAGCTATTTGCCGGTAAAAGTTGGGGATACTATTACTCCAAGTAAAGCAGATGATATCATTCATAAACTGTATAGTACCGGATTTTTTCAGGATGTACGGGTAGAAGAGCAAGGTACCACTTTAATTATTGATATTGAGGAACGGCCGGTAATTGCTAAACTGTCAGTTAAAGGAGATCATGAATTTGATCATGACAAACTGGTAAAATCATTAAAGGAAAATGGTCTTTCTGATGGTCTTATTTTTGACCAAAGTATTCTTGATAATGCCATTATGAGCTTAAAAACTGAGTACTATAATCGCGGATTATACTCTGTAATCATTACTCCAACAGTAACACAACTTGAACGTAACCGGGTTAATATTGATATTGTTATCTCTGAAGGTGTCACTGCAAAGATTGGCGGTATTTTCTTTACCGGTAATCAGGCCTTTAGCTCCAAAAAACTACAAAAACAAATGTTCCTGACAACAGGAGGGTGGCTTAGCTTCTGGTATAAAGACAACCAGTATTCCAGCGACAAGTTGACAGGTGATCTTGAAACTATCAAGGCATTTTATCAAAATCAGGGTTATATAACTTATCGTCTTAACTCAGTTCAGGTCCAATTAACACCAGACAAAAAACTTGTATATATAACTGCTAATATCCAGGAAGGCAATCAATATCGTTTTAAAGATGTTAAAATTGCCGGAGACTATAAAGATATTCCCCCTGAAGAATTGCAAAAACTGATTACAGTTAAACCTGGGCATATCATTAATCAGGAAAAACTTGATAAAGACATTCAGTCCATTAAAACAGAAATGGGTAAGTATGGTTATGCTTTTGCTACAATTAACCCGGTACCGGATATTGATAACAAAAACAATACGGTAGCATATACGCTATTTATTGACCCAGGCAAAAAAATCTACGTAAGAAATATTAATATTAGCGGTAATGAAAAAACACGAGATGTAGTAATCCGTCGTGAATTAAGACAAGAAGAAGCTGGAATATATAACGCTGCAGCAATCAAGCGTTCTAAAGACCGTCTCGATGTCCTTGGTTATTTTAAAACAACAGATATTGCTACAACACCTGTTCCCGGCGTAAATGATCAGGTCGACTTAAATGTCAAGGTAACAGAAACCAATACTGGAAGTATTAATTTCGGGGTCGGTTTTGCTCAGGGTCAGGGTATTATTCTTAATGGTGGCATATCCCAAAGTAATCTTTTTGGTTCTGGAAAATCAGCATCCATTAATGCTTCCACCAGCCAGCTAAATAGTAGTATTTCATTATCATTTACAGATCCTTACTACCTGGCAAATGGAACCAGTCTTGGTTATGACATTTATGATACTACCTTTACTCCAAACCTAGTGGGAATTAGCCCATATTCAACACAAACAATCGGTGGACGTATCCGTACTTCTGTGCCGGTATCGGAATTTGACCGGATTAATCTGAGCATCGGCTTTGAAAATAATCAGATTAGTATCAGTAACAATACTGCACCGCAACGATTTATTCAGTTTACTAATCAGTATGGCAGTTCAGTTAATGCAATCCCGGCAAGTGTTAGCTGGGCACGGAATACAACTGATAGCACGTTATGGCCAACTACGGGAGCAACATATAATAACAGCTTTACAATAACAGCACCTGGTGTTGGAGCTCAATATTATAAATTTGACTCGGTTGAAAACTGGTACTTCCCAATCTCACAAAATCTGACATGGAAAACAAAAGGTGAAGTTGGGTTTATTAATGCATATGGTGATGGACAAATTGTACCATTCTATCAAAACTTTATCGAGGGGGGTCCAAATTCGATCAGGGGTTACTATATTGGTAGTATTGGGCCAAAAGATACAGATGGTTCTTCATTAGGTGGGACGCGCTGGGTATTCCTAAGTAATAACATATTATTCCCGATGCCGGGAGTTAAAGATGATAAAACTGTCCGTCTAAGCGCATTCTATGATTTAGGTTCATTATATGGTGGTGATCCATTTAATATTAATCCGGCACAGGCAATACGAGCCAGTTATGGTCTGGGATTAGTATGGATATCGCCAATGGGACCAATTCAGGTAAGTTACGCAATACCTATGTTTAATCAGCCTGGGGACAATATCCAGAACTTCCAGTTTACTCTTGGCTCAATGTTCTAAAAATTTATGTAATAATTATTATTTAAATAATTTTGTCAAAACTTAAAAGGAGTTTATTATGAAAAAACTTAAATTTGCACTATTGGGATTAGCCTGTGCCAGCTCACTTGCTTTTGCAGATGATTTTAAATTAGGTTATATCAATGTTGACCGCGTTTTTGCTGAAGCAAAACCAGCTAAAGCGATTCAGCAAGCATTAAAAGATAAATACGGCCCGCAACAAAAACAGTTAGAATCAATGAATGCACAAATTATAAAAGAACAACAACAAATGCAACAAATTGCTAATAAAGCACCTAGCTTTGATAAACTGGGTAAATCAGATCAAACCCAGCTAAAAAATCTGGAAGACAAATATCGTAAAGATCAAGGACAATTCCAGCAGCAGTATATGGCATTCCAGCAAAATCTGCAAAAATCACAGGAATATGCACTTGCTGCTCTAATGACCAAAACTAACGGAATCCTTAAAGATATCAGCGACAAAAAAGGCTATGACCTGGTTCTTACCTCAAACCAATTGGTATTTGCCAAAGCAAAATATGATTTGACAGACCAGGTTATGGATCAATTAAATACAATTGATGCTAGTGATATAATTAAACAATTAAATAATCCGCAAGCATTACCGGCTCCAGGTAGTAAGCCTACTGCTGCAGCACCAGCTAGTAGCTCAAACTAATAATTAACAAGGATGAAATAGATGACTTACAGGCTATCAGAGCTGGTAGAAAAATTTGGTGGTACATTAGTTGGTGAAGATGTTGAAGTTAGTGACATAGCACCAACCGATCTGGCTAATTTGCACCAGATTACTTTTTTATCAGACAGTAAATATAAAAAAAGTCTCCCAGAATGTAAGGCTGCTGCTATTATTATTAGCGAAGAGAATGCAAATGAAATTGCAATCCCTAAAATCATAACAGCTAATCCTTACTACTACTTTAGTCAGGTAAGTAATCTATTCCATCCACGCAAAAAGCTCAAGAACGAGATTGCAAAATCAGCAGTAATTGCCGAATCAAGTACTATTGGTAAAGATACTAATATTGCGCATCACGTAGTTATTGGTGAAAATGTGATTATTGGTAAAAATTGCCAGATTTTCTCAAATGCAGTCATTGGTGATAATGTCATAATTGGTGATAATGTAACAATTTACCCAAACGTTACTATCTATGATAAAGTAACGATAGGAAATGACTGTGTCTTTCATGCGGGTTGTGTTATCGGTTCTGATGGCTTTGGTAATGCAAAAGATGAACGTCATCAGTATCACCGGATTCCACAAATAGGTGGAGTGGTCATTGGTAACCGGGTTGAAATTGGTGCTAATACCACTATTGACTGCGGCACTTTTGGACCAACTGTTATTGAGGATGGTGCAAGAATTGATAATCTGGTACAAATTGCGCATAATGTAACAATCGGCGCACACACCGGAATTGCTTCACAAGTCGGTATTGCAGGCAATAGTAAAATAGGTCGGCATTGTATGCTTGCCGGAAATGTGGGAATTGCCGATCATATTTCAATTTGTGATTTTACTGTAATTGGTGCTAGCAGTAATGTTGGAAAAGATATAACTAAGCCGGCATTATATTCAAACGGTATGACGGCAATGGAATACCGCGACTGGGCTAAAATCTTTGTTCATATCCGTAACTTGGATAAACTAAATACCAAAGTTCGTGACTTACAAGCAAATTTTGAAAAAATAAGGGGGTAAACTAGATGAGTGAAAATACTTCAACTGAGTTAAATATATTGGAAATTATGAAATGGTTACCGCATAGATACCCGTTATTATTAGTAGACAAAGTAATTAGCCATGATGGCGAAAAACGAATCAAGGCACTAAAAAATGTAACCATGAATGAGGAATTTTTCACAGGACACTTTCCTGGGTTTCCGGTAATGCCTGGTGTATTAATGATTGAAGCAATGGCACAAGTATCTGGGATACTGTTTGGCCTAATTTACGGAATGCAAAAAGAAAATGAGCAGTCATTCTTTGCTTCAATTGATAAAGCGCGTTTCAAGCGTCAGGTTATCCCTGGTGACCAGTTAATTTTTGATATTGAATTATTAAAAGTAACCCGGGGCATTGCCAAATTCCAAGGGGTTGCTACAGTAGAAGGACAAATAGCAGCTGAGGCTGAAATTATGATTGCTAGAAGAGAGGTTTGAGATGGCTAGGAAAATTCATTCAACAGCTATTGTTGACAGTAATGCGGTATTAGGCGAAGACGTTGAAATTGGCGCTTATTCAATTATTGGGCCCAAAGTTGTATTGGGTGATGGCTGCTGGGTAGGTAATCATGTAAACTTGACGGGTAACACTAACATTGGTAAACAAACCAAGATATACCATTTTGCTTCAATTGGTGAGGCACCACAAGATAAAAAGTATAAAGGTGAAGATACTAAATTAATTATTGGCGAAAATAATACCATTCGTGAATATTGTACTTTTAATACTGGGACTGTACAAGGTAATGGTCAGACAGTTATTGGTAATAATAACTGGATTATGGCTTATGTTCATATTGCACATGACTGTGTTGTACAAAATAATACTATTCTGGCAAATGGTGTGACCCTTGCCGGACATGTAACAGTACAGGATTGGGCAATTCTGGGCGGGTTATCCCCTATTCATCAATTCTGTATTATTGGTGAACATGCAATGCTTGGCGGTCAATCTGCAGTTAATCAGGATATTCCTCCATATGTATTGGCATCAGGCTACCGTTCTGAACCTAAAGGTGTAAATATCGAAGGGATGAAACGCCGTGGATTTAGTCTCGAACAGATTGAAAATGTAAAACAGGTTTATAAGATATTGTATCGTAACGGACTATCTTACAGTGAAGCTAAATCAATTATAGAAGAAATGGCTCAGGACAAAGTTGAATTACAAACTTTTATCAGCTTTTTCAATCAATCCACCCGGGGAATTGTACGTTAATGCTTAAAATAGCAATGATTGCAGGAGAGGCTTCTGGGGACATGTTAGCCTCTTCTTTAATTAGAGCCATCCAAAACCAATATCAGGGCGAAGTAGAGTTTGTTGGTATCGGGGGTAAAATGATGCAGGATAATGGCTTTAAATCCTGGCATAACATGGAGACCCTTTCAGTAATGGGTTATATTGAAGTAATTAAATCTTTACCTTCTATTCTAAAAGTCCGTCATACAGTTTTAAAACAGTTACTGGAATATAAACCGGATGTATTTATTGGTGTGGACGCTCCAGATTTCAACTTTTTTATTGAACAAAAATTAAAAAATGCCGGGATAAAGACAGTGCATTATATTAGTCCAACAATCTGGGCATGGCGCTACAAACGTATCTTTAAAATAAAGAAATCTACTGATTTAATGCTATGCATTTTCCCATTTGAAGAAGAGATCTATCACAACGTGGGAATGGCAGCCAAATTCATTGGTCACCCAATGGCTAATGATATTGAACTGAATATAGATACAGCCAAATATCGTAAATTATTACGCCTGCCTGAAAACAAAACAATCATCACTATACTTAGTGGCAGCCGTACCAGAGAAGTAAATAGCCTGGCTGAAACCCTAAGCCAGACCTGCCACAAAATAGCGCAAAAAATTCCTGATTGCCTTTTTCTCTACCCATTCACTAATGAGAATACGCTGGCAATAATGGAGAAATACTTTGCAACAAATAAACCTGATTTTGAATATAAACTGGTATTAAATCAAACCAGAGATACTATCAAAGCCAGTGATATGGTGATTGCTAAAAGTGGTACTGTTAGTCTGGAAACAGCTTTATGTAAAAAACCTATGCTTATCTGCTATAAAATCAACAAATTCACCGAGTGGATGTTACGCCGTATGGTAACTATTGATTATGTTGGACAGCCAAATATTATTGCCGGTAAAGAAATTGCTAAAGAATTCCTCCAGGAAGATGCCAATCCTGAAGCTATGAGCCAATATATGCTTGAGTTATTTAATAATACGGATAAGCGTAAGCAAATGATTGATGAATTTTATAAACTTCACTATACCCTATTGCAAGATGGTAGTACTGAAGGCGCTAAAGCTGTACTGGATTTGATTAATCAATGATTATTTGTGGTGTAGATGAGGCTGGCCGTGGGCCATTAGCTGGCAATGTAGTTGCTGCAGCAGTAATTCTTGATTCAAATAGGCCAATCTCAGGGTTAAATGATTCGAAGAAGCTTTCTGAGAAACAGCGGGAATATCTTTATCTGCAAATAGTTGAACACGCCAAATGTTATGCCATTGCCGAAGCTAGTGTAGCCGAGATTGACACCTTAAATATATTACAGGCTAGTTTACTAGCCATGAGTCGTGCTATTGAACAACTTTCTATCATACCTGATAAAGCTTTGATTGATGGCAATAAAATACCCAAATCCAATATAATATGTGAAGCAATTATCGGAGGAGATGCATTAATCGCAGAAATATCCGCTGCATCCATACTTGCAAAAGTTACTCGTGACAGACAATTAATCGTACTGGACAAACAATATCCTGAATTTGGCTTTGCCAGACATAAAGGCTATGGCACCAGAGAACATTTGCTAGCAATTGCAAAATATGGACCAATTACAGGTATTCATCGTACCAGTTTCGCACCAATCAAACAGCAGATTTTACTAATTTAACTTTCTTCAGAATAACATTGTTCTCATGATAACAAAGGTCGAAACCTTATTTGTATCTTTGTTATTGCAATTACTCCTGAGCGCAAATTATTGCTCTTTTAGTCAAATCACAAACACTAGGAGTATTGTAAAGTAGAGCATTATTAGCAGACTTGGAGGTAAGCCCATAATAACCCTTAATTGATGCCCCACTAGCCGAATAGCTCCAGTTATTACAGGCATCATTATTAGTAGATCCTGCACCAGGTACGACCCAATTACTATTAAATCCGGTGAAAACCTGAACAGTTCCAAGTTGGGCAGTGGTAGTCAGTTTACCGCTACTATCCGTTGTCCCAACCTGGGTTATATTGCTACTGGAAATTGTACCATAATAAGTTATGTTATTAAACAGTACCCAATTTAGCCCTGGGTATCTATTCAAAGTCTTTCCGGCCATCTCGCTGGCATTATTACTAAATGTACCAGCACCTATTATGGCCTTATAGTAACTGCCGTCATTTGGTTTACCATTAGCAGTAAAATTACATATCTTATCTGCACCATCCAGACCATCAGTACCACCACCCGCAGTTCTTAAATCACTGGTGAATGTTGTTGTCGTAACATAAATTTTCAACCCAGCTCTAAATCTCATTAACTCTTCAAATTTGGTTGCAGTTGGATCCATTACATTTCCAGAACTATCTTTAAGTAAAGATTTATTAATCATTATCCGGT
>Ga0222429_100869_pt1 | contig 11078 bp, 1 predicted proteins | sample 1B50Ametagenome_FD_182475 | JGI IMG/M metagenome (GOLD analysis project Ga0222429, IMG submission 182475) | Enriched microbial communities from leaf-cutter ant dump, University of Wisconsin, Madison, United States - 1B50A (version 2) | ecosystem: Environmental > Terrestrial > Nest > Insects nest >...
CCGTTATTGCCATAACTTACCGTGGCATCCGCAGGCAGTCCGGACACGGCCAGTGATTTTGCTGTGCCGTCATAGGTAAAGGCCGAATCCCGGAGGGTAATGTCAGACAGCTTCGCTTTTTCAATGACCAGGCTTACGGTATCGGCTATTTCCAGGTAATTAGTTGTTGCCGGCGCTGAAACGATGATGGGATAAGTACCGATGGCCGTATAGCCCTGCTGTGGGGAATAGTTTAACGGGGCCTCAGTATGATTCAGGGAAGCGATTACGTTTTTCACGGTTCCGTCATAAACGTGCTTCTGGGTTAGAGCTGCGGTAATGACTGCAGCCGCTTTGTGTATGGTGAGGGTAGCCGTGAGCAGGGAATCCTGGTAGTTGGGCCGCGATATAGTGGCCGTTACAGTATAGATTCCGGCATTGATTTTCCCGTTATTGCCATAACTTACCGTGGCATCTGCAGGCAGCCCTGACACCGCCAGTGATTTTGCCGTGCCGTCATAGGTAAAGGCAGAGTCCCGGAGAGTAATGCCCGATAGCTTCGCTTTTTCAATGACGAGGCTTACGGTATCGGTTATTTCCAGGTAGTTACCTGTTTCCGCTACCGACAGGATGACGGGATAAGTACCGATGGCCGTATAGCCTTGCTGCGGGGAGTAGTTTATAGGGATCTCCGTATGATTCAGGGAAGCGATTACGTTTTTTACCGTACCGTCGTAAACGTGCTTCTGGGTTTTCACGGCAGTAATCACCGCCGCTGCTTTGTTGATTTTTAGGGTGGCCGTCCGCTTTATGGAAAGGCAGTTCCCGACAGGGGTTATGGTAGCGGTAACCTGGTAGGTTCCGGCGGCAGTGGCTGCATTGCCCTGGCTGGTCTGGTTATCTGAATTGGTAATTTCATAAGTCACTGATGCCCCCTGCACTACATTCTGAACCGTTATGCTGTGGGGGTTGCCATTGTACACCACGGTGCTGTTTGCAAAAGTCATGGCACTGTAATCGGTGGGGGCCTCCTGCAACTCATAGGCTCCCATATCAATGTTCTTGCCGTTTGCAAAATCATATACGCGTGCATTGCCTGCCAGATCCGTCTTTGAAATATCCAGGCCGGGGAATAATGAATTGCTGCCGGAATTCACGGCCGGTGAACAGGCCAGCAGTGAGTAATCGCCGTTTGCCGGATCGGTAAATACATTGACCGGGGTGATGCCCGAAGCATCTATATTGCCGTTATTGAAATCGGTATTGCCCCGGATCAGGGAATGTTGTGCTGTATAGCCGCCTTTCACCGTTCCGAAAACAAGGCTATTGTAGAATTCGGGTGTGCCGCCGGCAATGTCTATGGCGGTGCTGGTGGCATCTGTAGCCGTATTATTCACAAATGTAACGTTGGTCAATATGGGGTTCCCGGAAAGGTTTCGTAGGCCCCCTCCCTGGAAGTTAGTGCTGTTTCCTACCACGGCCACATTGGTTAGCCGCAAAACAGAATTCTGGTTGAACAGGGCTCCGCCGCCACTGCCCGTAGTGGCCATGGTGGCCGAATTTCCTCTGAAAATCACATTGACGAACTGCGATTCCGAACTGTTGCTATATACACCCCCGCCATAAGGTGCGGTATTGTGTTCAATTATCGAATGAGTGGCAAGAATAGCAGGACTATTGATGGCATAAATTCCGCCCCCGGTATTTCCTGCCGTATTATGACTAATGGTAACCCGGGTAAGCGTTGGCGAAGAACGCTGACTGAAGATACCTCCGCCTCCGAATTGAGAGTCGGAAGTGGCTTTGTTGTGGCTGATGATTACATCGGTAAGTACCGGGGCGCTATTGTCTACATTATAAATACCTCCCCCGCGCAAGGCCTCATTGCGGGTAATAATTACGTTGGAAATCACGGGCGAGGCGCTTATATTGGCCATCCCGGCTCCGCCTCCTGCTGCATGCTTATTGTTTTTAATCACCAGGTTACGGAGCGTGGGAGAGGCAAAAACATTCAGTACTCCTGCTCCGAACGTATTTCCTGCGGTTTCACCGTTAGTGATGGTAAAACCGTCTAATATAGCAGAACTGGTAAGCATATCGGCTGAAGTGTAATCATTCCGGATAACCCCTCTTAGGTTTTGCCCGTTCAAAACAGAGCCGCCGGTGGTTTCGGTCGGAAGAATACGGGTGTCTGCCAGTGTACGGATACCATTATCGGGGTCAAAACCGCCGTAGATTTCCACGCTGTTCTTCATTTTGAAGCTACCATTGGCGGGGGCATTGTAATTCCCTGTGGCCACAAAGACCTTTTGTGTTCCCGTGGCTTCAATAGCTTTCTTCAGATCGCCGGTGGCTCTCTCCCAGTTTTCACCATTACCCGAAAAACCCTCCCGCACATACACGATGCCGTTGGCATCAGGGGTAACACCCCCATCGAAAGGACTTTCATAAGCCCCCATATCTATTACTCCTCCTGCGTTATAATTATAAACCCTGGCACTTCCTGCAAGGTCCTTGGTGTCACCGTCCAATCCTGTGAACAAAGCATTGCTGCCCCTATTGATAGCCGGCGATGCATTCTGTAAGCTGAAATTACCGTCGGCAGGGTTAGTGAACAAAGGATCTACCCCCACCAGGTTGTGGTCAGCGGAATTGCCTGTAGAGTGAACCTGCGTCATGCTGTGACTTATTGTCATCGTTGCCCAGGCTGCCAGGTCTGCTCCTCCCTGGGTGGTGCTTTTTGATTTTTCATTATCCCAAACGATGCAATTGTGTAAAGTAGTGCTTGCATCACCGGCTACACCCAAACCACCGCCGGCAGAAATGGAATTGCCTAAAACCCGGTTTTTGGTAATGGTAACGTTGATCAAAAGCGCATGGGAATCGTCAGTAGTCCACATGCCACCACCAAACGTTGCAAAAGTGGAGGGTTCAAAAGTTTCATTGTTGGTGATCAGGCAATTCATAAATCGGGGAGAAGAGCCGGTGGTATTGTAGACGCCACCCCCATAGCCATAATTTCCAGCCCGGTTGGAGGATATGATGGTATAGGTAGTTTCCGGGCTGCTGTTGGTGTTGGCTATACCGCCGCCCCGCTCCGCCAAATTGTTTCTTATCACCAGGTTGCGCAATACGGGCGAGGCATAAACATTGTTGATGCCACCACCGTATCCACCAGAATACCGGCCGTTAATGATACTGAATCCGTCCAAAACAGCCGTATGGTTTACCGGGCTGGCCGCATCAAACACATTCCAGATGACCGTTCTTTGGCCTTCCCCGTCCAGTACAGACCCGTCACCCATCCCCCTGTTGGGCAGAATCCGGTGGTGGGAAAGGTCGGTAACCCCGTTATCCGGGTCAAACCCACCATAGATTTCCACACCGTTTTTCATGATAAAACTATGTGCACCTGTTTTATAGGTACCCGCTGCTACAAACACTTTCTGCACGCCGTCTGCATGGATGGCATTGTGCAGATCCCCGGTGGCATCTGCCCAGCTGCTGCCTTTCCCGGTATACCCCTGGCGTACATAAATAATACCGTTGCCGTCAGGTGAAAGTGTATATTCATACGCCCCCATATCAATGCTCTGGCTGGAAACGCGGGGATTTCCCTCGAGGTCTCTTGTGCCGGCATTTAGTCCTTCAAACCAGGCGTTGCTGCCTGCGTTAATGGCCGGAGAGCCAGTCTGTAATCTGAAACCGGATCCTGTAAATACAGGATTTGCGTTTACTTTGTTATTATCGGCGTCGTTGCCGGTGGTAAAGCTTCGTGTAATGCTGTTTTTCAGCGTAATGCCTGAATCAGAATTTTCTATATCGGCGCCTGAAGCGGCTTCATCACCGTTTTTTTGGTTATTCCAGATAATGCTGTTATAAATTTTTGCTGCAGAACCGCCCCCGTTAAATATCCCCGCGCCATACATGCCTCCGGTAGAGGTAACCACCAGCTTGTTGCCTGTAATGGTGGTATTGATAATCTCCGGGGCCGAGTTGTTATTGTTGAAGATCCCTGCTCCGGAAACATTGGTTAATGCGTTGGTGACCGTGTTGTCGCTAATGACCGTATTGCTGATCAACGGGCTGGAAAAATTATTAAAAATACCTGCCCCTGATGTGGAAGCCTGATTTCCCCGGATGACCAGGTTACGGAGCGTTGGTGAAGCGTAGATGTTGCGGATGCCCGCACCGTCGGCATGGGCACCGTTGTAGATCGTAAATCCGTCTAAAACAGCGGTTCTGTCCATGGCCGTTCCGGAGGTGAAAACGTTCCAGATGACAGGTCTTTCCCCTTGTCCGTTCAGCAGTGACCCCTGTGTATTGGATGGGTCGGGCATTATCCTTTGGTGTTCCAAACCGGTAATGCCGCTGCCCGGGTCAAAACCTCCGTAGATCTCCACCCCGTTTTTCATTACAAAGCTGCTGGTGCCCGCCGGGTATTCTCCCACAGCCACAAAAACCTTTTGCACGCCGTTGGTGTGGATGGCCTTGTGCAGGTTGTCGGTGGCGTTGTCCCAACTGGTACCGTCGCGCTCTCCGGTAGCCCCCGTTTTCACATAAATAATACCGTTTGTGGGAGCTAGGGGCATATGAGAGCTCTCGTAAGCCCCCAGGTCTATGACGCCGCCGTTGTCAAACCGGTAAACCCTGGCATTCCCTGCCACATCTTTGGTGTTGGCATTTAAGCCTGTGAAGTGGCTGTTTTGCCCTGCATTAATGGCCGGGGAGTATATTTTCAATGTATAATCTCCGGCAGAGGGGTCGGTGAAAATATCGTTAAGCGTAATATTAGTAGCATCCAGGTTACCATTTATGGTATTTGTGTTGCCTTTTATCAACGAATTGAAAAGAAAAGAGGGGGCCGCTCCCGCTCCGTCGAAGTTCCCGTAAACAATGCAGTTTTTCCAGGTGCTGCCGGTCTCAAAATAGACGTCGTCTACCACGGTAACATTGGTCAGTGTAAGTGTTCCCGCGGTATGGTATATTCCTGAATAAGGGTAATTTGAATTCCCATAGATCAATACATTGGTCAGCGTAGCGTCAGACAGATAATTATGAATGGCTCTTCCGCTATTGCCATAAATGATGACATTCATTAACACCGGGCTGGAACTTTCATTGGCTATCCCTGCTCCGGGTTCAATGGCCCGGTTTCCCGTAATCACCAGGTTGCGGAGCGTGGGCGAGGCGTGGAAATTTTGAATTGCACCACCGCTGCCATATGCCGAACCCCGGGTAAGGGTAAAGCCGTCCAAAACGGCCAAAGGGGTTACGCCGTTCATATAATTCGCAATGACTTGCCTGGAATCCTGGCCGTCGAGCACAGAGCCCTGTACTGTTGGGGAAGGGAGAATACGGCTGTGCGACAAATCGGTGATACCGCTGCCGGGGTCAAAGCCACCGTAGATCTCCACGTTGTTTTTCATCACAAAGCTCCTGCTGTGGTGGTAAGTTCCGGTAGCTACAAAAACCTTTTGTGTACCTGTGGCATCGATGGCCCCCTGCAGGTCGGCAGTAGGCCGGGCCCAGCTGGATCCGTTGCCGCCGCCCGACTGGGTAACATAAACGATGCCGTTGGCATCGGGCACTATGGGAGCCTTAAAGGGGCTTTCGTACGCCCCCATGTCAATTATCCCATTAGTAGAATAGTTGTGAACCCTGGGATTACCGGCAAGATCCCCGGTATGGGCATCAAGACCTGTAAATAGCGCATTGCTGCCGGCGTCTATCGCCGGGGAACCGCTTTTTAACGAATAATCCCCATTGGAAGGGTTGTTGAAAATCTGGGTGGCCAAATAATCCGCGGCATTGATATTGCCCTCAGAAAGATCAGTATTGCCATTTATGAGGGAGTATTCTGCCGTATAGGTTGCTGAAATTCCGCGCTGTAAGCCACCGGATACAATAGAGTTCTTAAACAGGATGGTGCCGTCATAGAGCCGGACATCCACGGGGAAATTGTTGGCAAAAGTAACATTGATATAGGTAGAGGCGCCATGCGCATGAAAAATGCCCCCACCGGCATCAGAAGTTCCCCTGTAGGACTGGTTGTCTGTAACCTTTACATTGATCAGGGTGGGGTTACAATTCATATCATTATACAGACCTCCGCCCTGGTAGGACGCCTCATTTCCGGTGATGGAGACATGGGTCAGTACCGGGCTGGAGCCCATATCATTATACATACCTCCACCGTTAAGTGAAGCATTATTTTGTGTTATGGATACGTTGCTGATCTTGGGGGAGGAGTTGTAGTTATATATTCCGGCGCCCTGACCCGGGTAACCAGTCTTATTGTTTTTAATAACCAGATTACGCAGTACAGGAGAGGCATTGATATTACGGATACCGGCACCATGGCCGGAGTAAGCTCCTTTTGTGATGGTGAAGCCGTCTAATACAGCAGTGCCGTCCATGGGGCTCTGGCCGCGCTCCGGCATATCGTTCCAGATCACCGGCCGCTCATTATCAGCATCCAGTACAGAACCATCCCCCATACCTTTATTAGGAAGAATACGATTGTGTGACAAATCGGTAATACTACTCCCCGGTATAAAACCCCCGTAGATTTCCACACCGTTTTTCATCACAAAGCTGTGGGCACCTGTTTTGTAAGTACCCACGGCTACAAATACTTTTTTCGCTCCGTCGGCATTAATGGCATTATGCAGATTGGAAGTGGGGCTGCCCCAGCTGCTGCCGTCTCCGTTCCCATCAGGAGTAACATATACAATGCCCGCGCCATCGGGGGTTTGGGCCCGGGCATAAAAGCTTAAAAGAATTAAAACAACTTTAAGAAAGAGGTAAGAGTGCTTCATGTATGCACGTATAGTTAAGTGGATCAAAACTATAAAAGGATAGGTTCAGGGCGGGTCAGTCAGCTGTCACAAAAACGTCACAATCCGCTGCATACTTACCTGAAAATATGAAAATATGGGGTTTATTCCAACTTACGTGTTAAATGGTTTTCATCTGATCACAAACCGTAACTTTACACCCAAGGCAAAAAGATTCAACTTTTCTGCCCAGGGATTCCCGTCTCCGTTCAGTGAAGTAGTCACCGACTGGTAGGAGAATTGGGAAGGGATATCTGTCAAATACCGGATCACGGCCGACCGCTCCCCTGCTTTCAGGATATTGTTTAGGCCGTAATCGGCATAAACCCCTATGTAGGCCAACCATCCCCCCTGCCTTTTGATCCCGGTTTCAGCAGTGAGTAAAAAGGCGGTTTTGGTTTTCAATTCTCTTTTCTCGGAGCCCACATTCTGCCACTGCCCGAACCCCATGAAGGCCGGAGCAGCCAGCTCCACGTTCCATTCGGGATAATACCCGGTGGTGGCCAGTTCGGGTATCTCTGCCTGATAGCGGGCGCGTACCGGACAAGCCATCTTGCCTCCCATATTGATGTACCAGGCGGTTTTGGATGCGGCGGTTTCAAACTGCACGTTCAGGGGAACGGCCACATAAAAAGCCGTTTGACTTTCGCGGTAATTTGCAGCGTTGTAACGAAATTCGAAGGGGCTTCCTTCGGCATCCCCTGCCTGTGAACTTCCGCTGATCTGGTTAAGGTTAATTTGGGAATTATAGAGCTGTAGCCCCGCACCGGAGCCTATAGACCATTGGGGCGATAAATAATACCGGTATCCCAGGCCTGCCGAACCCCCGGCTTTGGGGGAGGCGGCTCCCGGGCTATACTTCAGGAGGGAAAGTCCGCCGCCGATGAAGGCGGAGAACTCTCCGGCCGGCTGCTGCCCCCACACTGCGGGGGAGATGAGTGAAAATAATACAAAGACAAAATTTTTCATGGGCAAATTATTTTTCAAGAATAAAGGACAGGCTTCTGCGGTATTTTTCATTTTCATAATGCAGGATATAGGAACCCGCAGGTATCCGTGAGGGGAGCTTAATTTCACCGGAGCCTGCCTTCATAAACGTTTCCAGTACGGGCTGGCCTGTGAGGGTAAGAATGCTGACTCTGGCCTCTGCGGGATCACTGACCTTCACTTTGAGCACATCACCTACCCGAACGGGGTTAGGGAAAATACCGATGGTAAATGAGGCATCGGGCAGGAAGCCAAAACCGCAGCTGGAAAGCCACTGGCCGTCTTTTGTCTTCATACGCACGGTATATACGGCCCCCTGATCCAGGATATCGGAGCTTTGGTTACCGGCAGAATAATACTGCCCCGTACCGATGACCTCCCCGTTTTTAAGCCATTCGTATTCTGTAAACTCATAGCCCCCGTTGGTTTGCGGGTTATTGTTTACCAGGAAGAGGTTATTGAACTTCTGAACACCGATGTTTTCAAACTTAAACCGTTTTTCAATGGTAATATGGTACGTCAGTACATTGGTACTGTCCTGGGAGGTGATCACCACCTCCTGTTTGTAAATTCCGGCCCGGGGAATTTCTATGGTTAATGAACGCCCGGGCACCACATAAGCGCCTACCTCTGTTTTCAGCTGAACGGGTATGTCGGCTGTATCATCCGAACAATCGATCAGGTAATAGATTTCGGTATCAGGAGTTTCAAAAACCTCCCCGTTGATAGTAATGCGGTGCAGGGTAGCATCTGAACTGTTAATTTTCAGCTGCCGCATAACGGGCTCTGCCGGAAGATAATTTTCATTGCCCGGCTGGTGGGCGGTTATACTCACATAGCCGGAGGTATGAAGCTCTACCCAGCCCTGCTCAGTTACCGTGGCCGGCGGCTCTTCTGCCTGGTACGTGTAGCTGTAGGTTACCGGTAGCCCCGAAGAGCTGGATGCGTGCAACTGGAAATCACTGTCATTTTCAAGATGGGTGACCGGAATCTCCGCAAAAGTAATGGTTTGAGGAGCTTTATGGATGATCAGATTCGCTTCAAGCTCCAGGTCGTAATAGTTCTTCATCTGTACCAGGGCGGTAACTTTGTAAGTACCGGCATTGACTTGGTTATTCCCGGTATAGGTGAGCTGTGCGCCTTCAGGTGCCCCGCTAACGGCAAGGGCATGTGGTGAGCCGTTATAAGTAAATTCCTTACCCGCCAGGGTAACTCCCTGGAACCGGGCCTTATCAATAAAAAGATGAACAGAGGCAGATGTGGAAAGGTAATTCCGGCTCTCATTTGCTGTAATGTTCACCTGGTAAGAACCGGCATCTGTATACCCCTGCTGCGGATAATACACCAGGGCCGTTTCGGAGTGGTTCAGCCAGGCCTGTACGTTTTTGACAGAACCGTCATACACATGGGCCTGGTAGGCTTCGGTAGAAATATAGGACTGGGCTTTATGGATGGTCAGCGTGGCATACAGTTCCAGGTCATGATAATTTTCTTTTTGTATCAATGCTTTTACGGTATAATTACCGGCATGGGTTTGCCCGTTTCCGTAGTAGGTGATGTGGGAACCTTCAGGCGCTCCCCATAGATAAACAGAGTACGCAGAACCGTTATAGGTGAACTCCCCATTGGGGAATACGATTCCCTGAAAAGAAGCTTTGTCAATCACCAGCTTTACCTTTTTAGAGGCTGCCAGGTAGTTATTACTTTCAGGAGCGGAGAGGGTGATCTCATAATTTCCTGCCTGGGTGTACCCCTCTGCGGGCGAGTAGCTGAGGAGTGCTTCTTTATGGTTTAATGATGCGCCCACTTTTTTCATAGTACCGTTATAAACACGGTTCTGGATGGCATCGGCAGTGATCACAGCCGCCGCTTTGTTGATTTTTAAGGTAGCTGTAAGGGTAGAATCCTGGTAGTTTTGTCGTTTGACGGTAGCCGTAACGGTATAGGTTCCGGCATTGGTTTTCGCGTTACCGGTATAGCTTACTGTGGCATCTTCGGGTAGTCCGGACACGCCCAATGATTTGGGTGTACCGTCATAAGTGAAAGTAGAATCTTTAAAAGTGATGCCTGCTAACCCGGCCTTCTCAATGACCAGGCTAACGGTGTCAGAAACGGCCAGGTAATTGGCCGTTTCTGAAGCGGAAACCATCACAGGGTAGGTTCCCACAGCCGTATAGCCCTGTTGAGGGGTGTAGGTTAGGGTTATTTCGGTGTGATTCAAAGCGGCTGCCACATTTTTCACCGTTCCGTCATACACGTGCTTCTGAGTTGGAGCAGCGGTGATAAGAGCAGCAGCTTTATTGATCTTTAAGATAGCTGTAAGGGTAGAATCCTGGTAGTTTTGCCGTTTGACGGTAGCGGTTACGGTATAAATCCCGGCATTGGTTTTTGCATTTCCGCTATAAGTTACGGTGGCACCGGCGGGCAGTCCGGATACGGCAAGAGATTTGGGCTTACCGTCATAAGTAAAGGTTGAGTCCCGGAAGGCGATCCCGGAAAGGCCGGCAGTTTCTATAACCAGATTTACGGTATCCGCAGTTTTAAGATAATTCCCTGTTTCGGCAGCAGAGATAATGACAGGATAGGTCCCCGCCTCCGTATACCCCTGCTGCGGAGCGTAAGTGAGGGTAGTTTCACTGTGATTCAGAGAAGCGGCTACGTTTTTCACCGTGCCATTATACACGTGCTTCTGAGTTGGAGCAGCGGTGATGGTGGCTGCCGCTTTATTGATTTTTAAGATAGCTGTAAGGGTAGAATCCTGGTAGTTTTGTCGTTTTACGGTAGCTTTGACGGTATAGGTTCCTGCATTAATTTTCCCGTTACCTTCATAGACTGCGGTGGCATCTGCGGGTAGCCCGGATACGGTGAGTGATTTTGCTGTACCGTCATAGGTAAATGTAGAATCCCGGAAGCTAATCCCGGCAAGAGCGGCATTTTCAATGACCAGGCTAACAGTATCAGTAGTTTTGAGGTAATTACCTGTTTCGGCAGCAGAGATAATGACAGGATAAGTTCCCACCTCCGCGTAACCCCGTTGCGGAGAGTAGGTAAGGCTTGTTTCCGTATGATTCAGATAAGCTGCTACATTTTTCACCGTGCCATCATACACATGCTTCTGAGTTGGAGCAGCGGTGATGACGGCTGCTGCTTTATGAATGGTCAGGGTAGCGGAGAGCAGGGAATCCTGGTAATTTTCCCGTTTGACGGTAGCGGTTACGGTATAAATCCCGGCATTGGTTTTTGCATTTCCGCTATAAGTTACGGTGGCACCGG
>Ga0222429_100870_pt1 | contig 11066 bp, 3 predicted proteins | sample 1B50Ametagenome_FD_182475 | JGI IMG/M metagenome (GOLD analysis project Ga0222429, IMG submission 182475) | Enriched microbial communities from leaf-cutter ant dump, University of Wisconsin, Madison, United States - 1B50A (version 2) | ecosystem: Environmental > Terrestrial > Nest > Insects nest >...
CCCAACACTTTTCGAACGCCTACCTCACGAGCCCGGCTAACAGCCCTTGCCGTTGTAATATTTATAAAGTTTATACAGGCAATAACCAGTAGGAAAACGCCAATGATATTCAGTGCGAGGATAAGGTCTTTACCAAAAGTGCGGCCGGTGAAATTGCCATAACGCTTATCAAAATGTATTTCCTTTAATGGCTGGAGAGATAGAAAATAACCAGGATTTACCGGTTTAATATGCTTATCGGTAAACTGATCAAGCAATTTACTAACCTGATCTACCGAGGCATTTTTTTCTAATTGGATAAAACAATAATTGTCATCCGAAATGCCTGACCAGTCGGCGGCACTTCTCGGATTCATAAGCGTGGAATAAGAAACAACAACGCCTAAAGGAAAATCTGTGTTTACAGGAGGATTATCAAGAACGCCTGTTACTTTCATTACTCTCTGGTACAGCTTCAACGTTTTACCCAAAGCAGCCTGCCAGTCACCGAAATATTTTACAGCAATATCTTTCGTCAGCAACACTGTATTAGCATCATTCAGCACAGTTTTTATATTTCCTGCAATCAGGGGAAAACTGAACATCTCAAAGAACCGGGGGTCTGCGGAGCATACATTTTTTTCCCTGAACTTTTTTATTACTGTACCATCCTCTGCCGTTGTGCTCACCTGAACATCTTTGTCTCCATAAATAGCAGCAACACGTTTCAACTGCGGTATATCAGTACGTAACCCTTGCGTAACAGGAAAAGGCACACCGGTTCTGTACTCACGGTTTTCTGTGGCTCTTCCAACACGAACCACGCGATAAATCTGGTCTTTGTTTGAATGAAAATCTTCAAAACTTTCCTGATACTGTACAACAAGAAATATCAGGAAAAAGGCCGCCAGTCCAACCATTAGCCCGGCAATATTGATCATTGCATTACTCCTGTGCTTTTGCAGGTTTCTTATTGCCGTTTTCAGATATGTTTTAAACATATAATGGATTTATGATTTTAAACTTGTACTATAGCCTCACCCCCACCACGGCGGGAAAGCTCTTATCCCTCTCCTCACGGAGAGGGACGGTGCCGCAGAATAAGTCCAAATTACATACCTACCACATCATCTACAGAACAAATCCAGGCAGGCGTTTCCATATTTTCACATTTCCGCATTCTCCCACATTTTCAAATTTTAAAATTGACGAATTTTCAAATTAAACTACTCCGTCCGCAATGACTTCACCGGGTTTGCCATAGCTGCTTTCACCGCCTGGAAACTTATTGTTAGCAGCGCAATGATCACTGCCGCTGCTGCCGATAAGATGAAGACCCACCAGTTGATATTGATCCTGTAGGCAAAATCTTCCAGCCATTTGCTCATTGAAAACCATGCAACCGGGAAAGCAATAACAGATGCGATCACTACAAGCTTTAAAAAGTCTTTGGAAAGCATCAGCACTATACCGCCCACGCTTGCACCCAATACCTTGCGGATGCCGATCTCTTTAATACGCTGTTCAGCAGCATAGGTAGTAAGCCCTAACAGTCCTAATGCAGCAATGAATATCGCCAGCAATGCCATAACAAAAAAGATGGTCTGCCGTATTGAATCCTCACGATAAAGCAATTCCCATTGCTTATCCAGGAAGTGATATTCAAAAAGATGGTTCTGGTCTATGCGGTGAAGGATAGCATCCAGTTGTTTGAGCGTGGCATCGGCATTGCCGCCTCCCAGCTTAACGGTAAAATAATCTATGCTTTGTACAGGATTATTCTGGAACCCAAGTACTATAGGAGCCAGCGGCTCGTGCAGCGACTGAAAATTAAAATCTTTTACAATACCTGCTACGGTCGAGACAATAGGTTTATCAAACCTATTCAAATCACCGCCATAATTTGCAGACGAAATTGTTATGAGCTGGCCTCCGGCATCGGTTATGCCAAGAGCTTTTGCCGCTGCTTCATTAATGAGCACAGAGGCAGAATCTGCATTACCTGCTGAAAAAAAGTTTCTTCCTTTCAGCAGTTGAATATTGTAGGTTGAAAGGAACTGGTCATCCACGCCAAGAAAATACATATCCTTTTCTGAAGTTGTATTATTCATTCCATCGCTCACTTTTACAGAGGGAATATTTTTCCATTCGCCGGGCACTCTTGAAGTTACCGTAACCGATTTAACCTGCGCAAGCTTAGCATATTCATCTTTTATAGTAGCAGCGCTTCTACGTACTTTACCGCTGTTAATATCAATAACTACCAGATTATCCTTATCAAAACCCATGTCCTTATTGTTTACATACTGCATTTGCTGGTAAATAATAATGGTTGCCGCAATAAGCGTAATGGAGATCGTAAACTGTAAAACAACGAGTACACGCCGCAAAGAAATATTGCCGGGGTTTAGCTGCACCTTGCTTTTTAATAACGATAAAGGGTTAAGCCCTGACTGGAACACAGCCGGGTAAAGACCGGCTGCCGCAGTAACCAGGATTATAACGCCTGCAATGCCTGTGTATATACGGTAATCGTTGTGCAGGTTGAGCGTTAAGCTTTTTTCAGTAAATGCATTAAAGGCAGGTAATAAAATATTGACCAGCCCGATGGACAGGATAACGGAAAAAACGGTTACCAGCAATGCCTCTGCAAGAAACTGCCTGGTAAGACTTAGCCTTGAGGCGCCTGCAACCTTGCGGATAGCAATTTCTTTTCCCCTGTTTGTAAACCGCGCTGTGGTGAGGTTCATATAATTGATACAGGCAATGAAAATGACAAAGCAGGCAATAATAATAAAGACGTATATATAAAAAATACTTCCCCGTTTACCTGAGTAGCCGTCTATATCGCCTGAGTAAAAATGCACATCCTTCAATGCCTGCAGTTGGATATTGCTTTGAAAGCCTGCATCTGCTTTATGATTGGCAGCAATAAGCTGATCAATCTTTGTATTCAGACCAGGAATGTTAGTTTTATCATTAAGCATGAAGTAAGTTGAGAAAGCGCCGGATGACCAGTCGTTGGCAACAAAATTTCTTGCATTATCATTTTTGAGTATTGTGGCTTCAGACACTGCGAGGTTGAAGGAAATACTGGAATTGGCAGGAAAATCTTTTAAAACACCTGTTATTTTAAGCGGTACAGAATCTCTGTCTACGAATAATAATTTTCCTGTTGCGTTTGATGTACCAAAATATTTTTTTGCCGATTCTTCTGTAATGATAACGGAATTGGGCGCCGTTAATGCACTGTTGCGGTCGCCATATAGTAAAGGGAAGCTGAATACAGTAAGAAAGCCGGGACTGGCTGATATATAATCTTCGTAAAAAACATTGGTTTTGTCATCTCCCGAGGTTACATTAGCCCGGCCGAAGATAGAAAGGCGGGCTGCATTTTTTATTTCCGGGATGCTCTCTTTCCCTCTTTCTGACACCTGGAACCCTGAGCCTGTTGTTTTTGTTGTTTTCCCGCCTGTGAATGTTCTGCTTTCAACTATACGGTAAATATTATCCGCATTTTTATGAAAGCCGTCAAAAGTCAGCTCATCAAAAACATATAGGGCAATGAGCAGGAAGCTGGTTAAACCGATCGTTAACCCGGTTAGGTTAATAAAGGAAAATGCTTTATTCTTCAGCATGTTCCGCCAGGCAATTTTGAAATAATTTTTGAACATAGTTGTTGGTTTTGAGCTGTGACTGTGGGCAATCAGCTATCGGCTGTCAGCTATCAGCGATCGGTAATTATTAATATTTGTACATTTTTTGCCTCACCACCACCACGGCGGGCAAGCTCTTATCCCTCTCCTCGCGGAGAGGGACAGTGCTGCAGAATACATCCAAACTGTAAAGCCTATCTCTCCTTCTCTCTTTCCAAGGGAAAGAGAGCGGTACTGCAGAATATTTCCAAACTACATATCTACCACATCATTTAAAAGAACAAATCCAGGCAAGCGTTTCCATATTCTCATACTTTTACATTCACAACCTTCCCCACCTCTCATTTCATCAGCATCTTCTGAATTTAGGCACCCCTCCTCCCTTTGGGGAGAGGGGACGGGGAGAGAGGCTTTATTCCGTTCTCAAACTCTTCACCGGGTTTGCCACTGCTGCCTTTATCGCCTGGAAGCTTACCGTAGCCAGGGTAATCAGCAGTGCCAACCCTGCCGCCAATGCAAAAACCGCCCAGCTTACGCTGATCCTGTAATCGTAGTTTGCCAGCCATTCATTGAGATAATACCAGGCTATGGGCGTAGCAATAACGCACGACAATAACACCAGTAATAAAAACTCTCTTGATAACAGTCCCCAAAGATGTGCCACGCTAGCGCCCAATACTTTTCTGATACCTATTTCTTTAGTGCGTTGTTCGGCCACAAAACTTGCCATGCCCAACAGTCCAAGACAAGAGATAAAAATAGCGAGGACGGCAAACCAGGACGACAATTTTCCAATACGTTCTTCTGACTGAAACTTATCCCCGAAAGCTTCATCCACAAACGTGTAACCAAAAGGTGCCTCCCTGATATGCTTTTTCCAAACACTTTCGATAGCACTTATAGACTCCGATACGCTTCGGTTGGGGTTAAGCCGGATAAGCAGGTTGGTCAGATCACCGTAGGGTCTGATATGGTAGACTGATGGACGAACAGGAAAGAAAGGAGACTCCTGCAACATATCATTAACCACGCCAATGATGGTATAAGACCTGCTTTTTCCTAATTTCAGGATTTTACCTACCGGATTTTCCATTCCCATAAATGCTGCCGCAGATTCATTAATGATAAAAGCGGCGGAATCTGTGGCGAACTCCCTTGAAAAATCCCGCCCGGCGCTTATTTCCCATTGAATGGTTTTGCCATAATCGTAAGACACCCCGTTATTTGGAAAATCAACTGACAGGTTAGGATCTTTCCCTTCCCATTCAAAGCCACCATTGGTGTTCCACACACTGGTGAGCGGACTATAGGTGGCTGCCATAGATTCAATGGCGCCTGTATTGAGCAGTTCCGTCCTTACCGCATCAAAATGCGCGGCTATCTCCTCCTGCAGGCTCAGGTTGATCAAGCCACTCCGGTTATACCCAACAGAGCGATTTTTAGCATGCCGGATCTGCTGGTAAACAACCAGGGTTCCAATAACAAGTATGACAGAAACTGTAAACTGAACTACGACCAGAACCCTGCGGGGCACACTGGCAAACCGCCCCGCTTTAAATGTACCTTTCAATACCTTCAAAGGTTTAAAGGAAGACAAATAAAGAGCAGGATAACTTCCTGCCAGTAAGCCGGTAATGACCATGAATGTAAGACTCAGAAGCCAGAAAGAAGGGTTCTGCCAGGGTATCTGTATTTTTTTGCCGGCCACTTCGTTAAAGAACGGTAAGAGAAGTATAACCAGGAGTAACGCCAAAACAAAGGCAAGCACCACAACCAGGTATGATTCTGCAAAAAAACGTCCTATAAGCTGCCAGCGGAAGGAGCCTACTGTTTTCCGTATGCCCACTTCTTTGGCTCTTTTTTCGCTTCTGGCAGTTGACAGGTTCATAAAATTGATACAGGCCAGTAACAACACAAACAGGCCGATCATACTGAACAGCTTCACATAACGGATATTTCCTCCCGTATTTATCCCGTCTTTAAATTCGCCATACAGGTTCCATTTACTCATGGGATGCAAAAAAACAACCCATTGGGACTTTTGCTGGTCTTCACCTACATTATCCAGCTTTACATTTTTTATTTTAGCAGAAACCAGGTCCAGGTCTGCATTATCGGCCAACTGAGCAAACGTTTGGGTAAAGTTACTTCCCCAGGGATTGGTCATGGTTTTTACCCATGGGTTTTGAATAACCCACAGGTCCCAGGGCATGATAATTTTGACTCCCCGAAACGAAGTATTGTCCGGAATATCTTCGTAGACACCGGTTACTTTTACATTATACAGCTTATCGAATCCTATGGTTTTATTAAGTGGATCCTCCTTGCCAAATATGGATTCCGCTACAGAGGCAGAAAGAAGGATAGAATGAGCATCTGTCAATCCTGCACGACTCCCCTTCAGCATTTTGAGCGACAGCATATCCGGTGCGCCGGGCTCAAAAAACATCCCTTCATACACCAGGTGCCTGTCTCCCATCGAAATCATGTGTGGACCCAGCCATGAAGCCTGCACCACATGCTTAAAATCGCTGCCATACCGTGCACGGAGCTCAGGGCCCATAGCAGCCGGGTTAGATGCCTGCGTACTTATCTTACCATTGAAATTGGCGTGCTGCATTACCTGCACAATGCGGTCATAGTTTTGATAATATTTGTTAAATGCCAGTTCATCATACACCCATAGTCCGATCAGCATGGCCACAGCCATACCCACGGCCAACCCACCCACATTGATGGCACTATATCCTTTGCTCCTGGAAAGGCTGCGAAAGGCAATTTTGAAATAATTTTTTATCATCGGTTTCTATTTTTTGTTTTAGTCATGGTGCAACCTCACCCTCGTTCCTTCTCCTTTACAAGAAGAGGGAACGGTACTATAGAACTGTTCCCAACTATAAAGCCTATCCCTCCTTCTCCCTTTCCTAAAGAAAGGAAGCGGTACTATAGAATAAAATCAAGCTATATCACTACCACATCATCTACAAAAACATATCCCAACAAGGCAGTCTCACCCCCGCCACGGCGGGCAAGCTCCTATCCCTCTCCATGCAATGGAGAGGGACGACACAACAGAATAAAGCCAAACATTTAATTCTTCCACATCATCATCAAAATATATCCAAACAAAACGTTTTCTAACGCACACATTCTCTCTTTTTCGTTTCTACAAATTTCCCAAATATTCTCAGCCTCCCACCTCGCATTTCATCAGCATCTTCTGAACCTAGGCACCTCTCTCCGCTGTGCGGAGAGGGGACGGGGAGAGAGGCTTTATTCCATTCTCAAGCTCCTCACCGGGTTCGCCACTGCTGCCTTTATCGCCTGGAAGCTTACCGTTACTAATGCTATCATTACTACCAGCAATGCCGCTCCTGCAAATAACCACCAGCTTAGTGTAATGCGATAAGGATAATTTTGCAACCATTTGTTGGAAACCACCCAGGCAGCCGGAATAGCAACAATAAGCGCAATACACACCAACTTTAAAAAATCTTTAGAGAGAACAGTTACCAATCCGTTTACAGACGCGCCTAATACTTTGCGTATACCAATTTCTTTAGTTCGTTTTTCGGCAGATAAAACAGATAATCCGAACAATCCAATGCAGGAGATGAATATAGTTAATATAGCACCGAACAAAATGATCTGCCTCCATTTTGCTTCTTTCTCATATTCCTTTAATTTCTGCTGATCTTTAAATACATAACTGTAAGGATGCAACGGGTAAAATTGTTTGAAGGCTTTTTGAATATAATTGAGCGATTGTGTTTCAGTTCCCGGTTTTACCCTGATATCATATAACCCATATCCATTACCTTTCTTCATTGTAAACATCTGCGGCCCGATCTTTTGATTCAATGCTTTATTATGATAATCTTTTACCACGCCGATTACCGTATAGATTTCATTGTTATTGTAAAAGAAATTAACCGTCTCCCCTATCGGCTCTTTCCACCCTGCCTTTTGTACAAACGATTCGTTCACTAATATGGAATGCGCCGCATCACCCGGATGGTCTTTTGAAAAATTTCTTCCTTTTACAACAGGAATTTTCATTAGAGGTATATAAGCTTCATCTACTGTTTCATAATCAAACTGCATACTGGAATCGTTGGCTGTTTTTGCCCCTGTCATCCATCCTCCGGAATTTTTCAATGCTACTTCAAGAATATCCGGGTTCTTCAGCAGTTCAGCCTTAAACAAAGTCCCTTCATCATACTTTATCTGGTCTTTATACAATTCAATCACGTTTTGATCATCATATCCAAGGTCTTTATGTGTAAGATAATTGAACTGCGCATAAATGGTAAATGTGGCAATAATTAAAAAAGAAGCGAGCGCAAACTGTAAAACCACCAGTGATTTCTGCAAATAGTTTCTGCCTTTTAAATTAAACCTGCTGTATAAAGTTTCTACAGGATTATAACCCGATAAGATCAGCGCAGGATAGAACCCGGAAAGAAATCCGGTTAAAATAAAAAGCAAAATGTATCCGCCGATCAGTTCAGCATCAAACAAATAAGAAAAACTCAATGCTTTGTTAGCAAGATCATTGAATAAGGGAAGTATCGCCCACACCAATATTATTGCAAGCGAAAAGGCGATAAAACAAAGTACAAATGATTCTCCGAGGAACTGGAATATTAACTGCCTCCTGTCGCCGCCAACAACTTTACGGATACCTATTTCTTTAGCACGCTTTACCGAACGTGCAACAGTCAGGTTTACAAAATTGATGCAGGCAATCAGTAATACAAATAAAGCAATACCCGACAGGATATATGAATACATCGGGTTACTTGCATTGGTTAACCCGTTTTGCGCAGGCAATTCGGTGTTCATGTGCATATCTGTATAAGGCTGTAAATAATACGTACCCATCGAAGCATCCTCTCCTATTCCATATTTCTCTACCATTGCCTTGAAAGTTTTACCTGCATTGGCTACATAAAACTTTTGCATATTGCTGTCAATCGTTGATACATTACTTTTAGGATTCACCACTACAAACGTATTGAGAAAAAAGCTGTACCAATTATCATCATTATGTGCATCTGCTTCAGACTCCCTGAAGGGAAGCAAGATATTAAACTGAATAGAAGAATTTTGGGGAACACGTTTTGCAACAGCCGAAACACGATGCGGAGAAAAAACAGAATCAGCTTTCAGCATTATCATTTTTCCAACAGCATCTGTAGTCCCAAATTGCTTTATGGCTTCATCTTCGGATAGTACGATTGATTTGGGGTCTTTAAGGCAGGTTTTAGCATCTCCCTGCAACAAAGGAAAGCTGAAAACAGTAAAAAAAGACGAATCCACAAATAACAGGTCGTGGCTTTGTATATCAGTACCCTTTTTTACATCCTGCCGCCCGCTTTGTATACGAACAAAGGATTCTATGCCCGGAACATTAGCTGCAAATCTCGGACCTTGTAAAAAACCGGTACTACTGCTTTTACGTTCTTCACCTCCTTTATTTTTCTTTGATACTATCCTGTAAATATGATCACCATTTTTGTGAAACCTGTCATAACTTACTTCATCTTTTACATAGAGGATAATGAGCATGGCGCATGCAAGTCCTATGCTTAAACCAAAAATATTGATGAAGGAATAAATTTTACTGCGCTTTATAGTCCTTAAAGCAATGGTGAGATAGTTCCTGAACATACTGTTATTTTCGGGGTGTACAATATGGTACATTTGGAAACAACCAATATGCCAGCGTTCAATCAAATGATAACCAAACCATTATAAGCTTATCCTGTTCTAGGGTGTGCGAAATTGAACGCAGGGTGTACGAAAACGGACAGTAGGTAAGCAGCCTATCCCTCCTTCTCCCTTTCCTAAAGAAAGGAAGCGGTACTATAGAATAAAATCAAGCTATATCACTACCACATCATCTACAAAAACATATCCAAACAAGGCAGCCTTACCCCCGCCGTGGCGGGCAAGCTCCTATCCCTCTCCGAAAGAAAGGGAGCAGTGCTGAACATTTCCAAACTTTTTTCTTCCATTTCAGCTACAAAATATATCCGAACAATTCGTTTAATATTTGTATGCACTTTTGCATTCACAACCTCCGGTTCGCTGCATTGCATCAACCCGATTTTAACTTAGGCACCCCTCCTCCCTTTAGGGAGAGGGGACGGGGGAGAGAGGCTGCTTATTCCGTTCTTAATGCTTTCACCGGGTTTGCCAGCGCTGCTTTGACTGCCTGGAAGCTGATAGTAAATACAGCTATTCCTATCGCAATAAGCCCTGCCGCAACAAACAACCCCCAACCGATATTCGTTTTATATGCAAAATTCTCCAGCCATTTATCCATAGCATACCAGGCAAGGGGAACAGCTATCACAATAGCAAGGATAACCAGCAGGATGAAATCTTTTCCTAAAAGCTTAACAATATTTGCCACGCTGGCACCTAACACTTTTCTTACGCCAATTTCTTTTGTCCTCAATTGCGCTGAATAAGTTGCCAATGCAAAAAGTCCGAGACACGAAATAAAAATAGCTATCCCCGCAAAAATGCTGAAAAGCTGCTGAGAGCGGTTTTCGGAACGGTATAATTCGTCGAACTTCGCATCCAGGAAATTATACGCAAACGGTGTTTCTGAAGGATATCTTTTACAGATGTCTTCTACCGCCTGTATCGCCTCCCGGGCACCAGCTCCCGTTGTTTTCACATACAGGGTACCTTTCCAACGGCTGGTCCAGAATACCATCGGACCTATTTTTTCCCGCAAAGATTTAAAGTTGAAGTCTTTCAATACCCCCTTAATAACACCCGGCGTTTCATGAAGGCTCATCCTTTTTCCTACATAAGGAGGTTGTAATCCCATTTCCCTGGCAAGGGTTTCATTAATAATAAAAGCAGCGGTATCTGAAGGTGTACCGGCAAAATTTTCTCCTTCCAAAAAAGTAAAATTCATCAGGGGAATAAATTCCTTATCCACACTTGCACGTCCTGTTATCATGTGCAGGTCTGCAGGCTTGCCGGGCCAATCTATATCTCCTGTTGCATTCCCAAAATTCGTGATATCATACACACCTGAAACAGATGCTCCAAGTATACCCGGACTTCCGGACAGCTCTTTTTTAATGACATCCGCATGGTTCACAGCATCCCCGTTTAGCTGTACGACAAACACATGCTCTTTATCATAACCCGGGTTCATCGTCCTTATATATTTTATTTGCCCGCTGATTACCAGCGTACAGATAATCAACATTACTGATATGGTAAACTGAAATATGACCAATATTTTACGCAACAGGATATTGGATACAGATTGATTGATCTTTCCCTTCAGTGATTGAATAGGTTTGAAGGATGACAGATGCAACGCCGGATATATTGAAGCCAGCATAAGCGTTCCAATTATAGCAGCGGTTATTAACAACCAGACAATGGGATTTGCCAGCG
>Ga0222429_100871_pt1 | contig 11066 bp, 9 predicted proteins | sample 1B50Ametagenome_FD_182475 | JGI IMG/M metagenome (GOLD analysis project Ga0222429, IMG submission 182475) | Enriched microbial communities from leaf-cutter ant dump, University of Wisconsin, Madison, United States - 1B50A (version 2) | ecosystem: Environmental > Terrestrial > Nest > Insects nest >...
GCTGGCCGAGAACACGAACTTGCCGCTGGTGATGTCCACCTGCCCGCCGCCGAAGTTGCTCGCGAACAGGCCCTTCTTGATGCTGGCCACGATCTCCTGGGGGTCCTTGTCGCCGCCGAGCATGTAGGTGTTGGTCATGCGCGGCATGGGGATGTGGGCGTAGCTCTCGCGGCGGCCGTTGCCGGTGGGCACCACGCCCATCAGGCGGGCGTTGAGGCTGTCCTGGATGTAGCCCTTCAGGATGCCGTCCTCGATCAGCACGTTGCGCTGGCTGGCGTGCCCTTCGTCATCCACGTTGAGCGAACCGCGGCGGTCGGCGATGGTGCCGTCATCCAGCACGGTCACGCCCCTGGCGGCCACGCGCTGGCCGATGCGGCCGCTGAAGGCGCTGGAGCCCTTGCGGTTGAAGTCGCCCTCCAGGCCGTGGCCGATGGCCTCGTGCAGCAGGATGCCGGGCCAGCCGGGGCCGAGCACCACGGTCATCTCGCCGGCGGGCGCGGGCCGCGATTCGAGGTTGACCAGCGCGGCGTTGACGGCCTCGTCCACATAGCGGCCCATCTGCTCGTCGTCGAAGTAGGCCAGGCCGAAGCGCCCGCCGCCGCCGGCAGAACCCATCTCTCGGCGGCCATTCTGCTCGGCGATGACCGTGATCGACAGGCGTACCAGCGGGCGAACGTCGGCCGCCAGCGTGCCGTCGGCGCGGGCCACCAGCACCACGTCGTACTCGCTGGCCAGCCCGGCCATGACCTGGGCCACGCGCGGATCCTTGGCGCGGGCGCGCTGCTCCAGCTTCTCCAGCAGCGCCACCTTGGCCGTGCTGCCCAGCGACGCAATGGGGTCCACGCCGGGGTACAGGCTGCGCCCGGCCGCTATTTTTTTGGGAGCTACCCGCGCTTTACCAGCCTGCGCTGCAGCCGAAATCGACCTTACAGTGCGGGCCGCGTCCAGAAGGGACGCCTCGGAGATGTCGTCCGAGTATGCAAACGCCGTCTTCTCGCCGCTCACGGCGCGCACACCCACGCCCTGGTCGATGCTGAACGAGCCGGTCTTGACGATGCCCTCCTCCAGGCTCCAGCCCTCGCTGCGCGTGTACTGGAAGTACAGGTCGGCATCGTCCACGCGGTGCGTGCGGATCTCGGCCAGCGCGCGGGCGAGGTGGCCTTCATCCAGGCCGAAAGGGGTCAGCAACAGTTCGCGGGCAACGTCGATGCGCTGGCTGGTGGCCGCGCGCTGGGGCGCGGCGGTGGGGGAGCGGGAAGTCATCGGGGGATTTTAGGGCGCGTGCCTGCGCAGCGCAGGCCCCCGCGCCCTATGCCCCTGCCTGGTCCTCGATGGCAGCCCCGGGCGCGTGGGCCTGCACGGATTCGATGCCCCCGTCGCGCGCCTTGGCGCCCGAGTACATCTGGCTCTGGCCGATGACCTGGCCGTTGCCCGCCTTGAGGGTGAAGTAGGGCGAGCCGTCCTTGGCGCTCAGGCGGCCGAAGCGGCTGTCCAGGGGCGCGTTCTTGCGCACCGATTCGATCCCGTTGAGCGCGCTGGCACGCGTTCCGTACTGCTCGCTGGTCAGGATGACCTGGCCGTTCGTGGCCAGCAGGTTGAAGAAGAACTGGCCGCTCTTGGACTTCTTGAGCTCGAACTTCGCTGCCATGGAATCCCTCTGGTTGCGTGGATACAGGCGGTCTTTTACCCGCCCGCGCCATCAAAAGCAACCTAGAGCCCCCCGGGCCGGGCCGCCTTCGTGTCCTGGTTCTGCGCGCGCGCCACCGACATCAGGATGCCCAGCGCCAGCCCCAGCGTGACCATGGCGGTGCCGCCGTAGCTGATGAAGGGCAGCGGCACCCCCACCACTGGCAGGATGCCGCTGACCATGCCCATGTTCACGAAGGCATAGGTGAAGAAGATCATGGACACCGCCCCGGCCATCAGCCGCCCGAACAGGCTGCCCGCGCCCACGGCGATGGCCAGGCCGCGCCAGACCAGCAGCAGGAAGCACACGTTCAGGAACAGGTTGCCGGCCAGCCCGAACTCCTCCGAGAACGCGGCGAAGATGAAGTCGGTGGTGCGCTCGGGAATGAACTCCAGGTGGGTCTGCGTGCCCGCCATGAAGCCCTTGCCCCACATGCCGCCCGAGCCGATGGCGATCATGCCCTGGATGATGTGGAAACCCTTGCCCAAGGGGTCGCGCGTGGGGTCCAGCAGGGTGCAGATGCGCTGCTGCTGGTAGTCGTGCAGCACGACCCAGCGCACGCCGTCGGCACACCAGTGCTCGCCCATGAGCACGATGGTGGCGATGCCGATGCCCGCCACCACCACGGGCGGCAGCACCAGCTTCCAGGACAGGCCCGCGAAGAAAATCACCGCCAGTCCGGCCGCCAGCACCAGCAGCGAGGTGCCCAGGTCGGGCTGCTTCATGATCAGCCCCACGGGCACCACCAGCAGCGCCCCCGCCGCCGCGAAGTCGAGCGGGCGCAGCGTGCCCTCGCGCTTCTGGAACCACCAGGCCAGCATCAGCGGCATGGCGATCTTGAGGATCTCGCTGGGCTGGATGACGATGCCGACGTTGATCCAGCGCTGCGCCCCCTTCTTGGTGATGCCGAACAGTGCCACGGCCACCAGCAGCGCCACGCCGGCCGCGTACAGCGGCACGGCGAAGGCCATGATCTTCTGCGGCGGCACCTGCGCCACCATGAACAGGATGGCGCCCGCGATCAGCATGTTGCGCCCGTGGTCCACGAAGCGCGTGCCGTGGTCGTAGCCCGAGGAATACATGGCCACCAGCCCGGCGCCGGCCAGCAGCGCCACCACGAGCAGCAGCGGCAGGTCGAACCCGCGGAACAGGGGCGCCAGGCGCTGGGCGAGCGTGGGTTTTTCAAAAACGACGGCCATCCCGCGATTATCGGGCCGCGCCGGGGCTTGCCCCGGCTGGCGCAAGGCCGTCAGCGCGGCGGCAGCCGCTCTATCACCGGCAGCGGTGCCTGCCCTTTCAGCAGCGCCTCGCCGGGCAGATAGGCGCGCAGCATCAGGCGAAAAGGCCCCGTGGGTGCTGGCAGCCAACTGGCCTGCGCGTCGGGCGGAGCGTGCTGGACGAGGATCTCGGCCTCGCCCTGCGCGCTGCGCGGCAGGCTGCTGCGGTCGCCCAGGGCGTAGCGCGCGATGGGGTTGTCCACGAAGAACAGACGCCCGTCGGCTTCTTCCTGGTACATCGAGAGCGACCAGAACGCTTTTGCCTCCAGCCCCTGCGCGGGCAGGCGCACGCGGTAGCGCCAGCGGCCGTCCAGCGGCTCGCCCTGCGCGTCGGTGCCGGCCAAGAGGTAGAGGGCTTCCGACAGCGGCAGCGCGCCCAGCCCGCTGCGGGCCACCCCTGCGCGCAGCGCGTGGTCGGCGCCGTAGGTGCCGATGGCGGGGTCGGGATAGCTCCAGCCGCGCACCGTGCGCGCGCCGCGCGCCATGTCCAGCCGCGCCGCCAGCGCGGGCAGCGCCTGCGTCCAGCGTTCCAGCGCCTGCGCGCCGGGCGGCGCGCCCACGCCCAGCGGCTGCCATGCCGGGTCGGGCGGCTGGGCGTTGCGGCTCATTGCATTGCGCCGCAGCGCCTCGTTGACCACGGCAAGGAAGTTGGCCGCGTCCTGGGGCAGTCCTGCGGGTGGCTGGGGCGCGATGGGCCGCGGCTCGGGCACGGGTTCGGCACCGCTGCCCAGCGCATGCAGTGTCAGGCCGTCCTGCAAGGCATGCACCGCGGCCAGGTCCTGCGCGCCGTCCACGAGGATGCGCGCCAGCAGCCAGGCATCGCGCGTGGGCAGGCGCACCGCGTGCATGCCCGCAGGCGGGGTGGCCGGATCGTCCGCATGGGCGATCCACAGGCGCTGCGCCGTTCCGAGCCCGTTGCGCGTGCCGGCGACGGCTGCCGTGCCGGTGTGCGCGTCCAGAAACTGCACCGACCAGTAGCGCGCGCCCATGGCCGGAACCTGCAGTTCCAGCGGGCCGCCGCTCAGATCCAGCCAGGCGCTGGAGTACAGGGTGTCGTTGTTGGGCGTAGTGACGGCGCGCGCCCGGTGGTCCGACAGCGTGCGCCGATGGCGTAGTTGATTGACCTGGGCGCTCCGCGCAGGTGCCGGGGCATGCAGCGCGTTGTGCCGCGTGCGCGCCATTTCGTAGAGCGGGAAAGTGTAGGCGAAGGCGTCCTGGAGTGCGGCGTCCATGGTGATCGTCCCCACCCGGTCAGCCGACGCGCACTCCGCTGTCATGCACCCACTGCTTCCACTGCGCGCTTTCTGTCTGCAGAAAGCGCGTGAGCGCCGGGCCGTCGCCTTGCCAGAACGCCTGTGCGCCGTCGGCCGCGAGCTGTTGCGAGTAGTCGGCGTGGTTCACGATGGCCTGCAATGCGGCGCTCAGGCGTTGCACTGCTCCCGCCGGCGTGGCGGCAGGAGCGAGCAGCATGCTCCACGCCGAGAGCACGAAGCCGCCGGGAATACTTTCCTGCAGCGTGGGTACGTCGGCAAGCTGCGGCTGGCGCTGTGCGCTGGTGACGGCCAGCGCGCGGATGCGGCCGCTGCGGATGAGCGTCATGGCCAGCGCCATCACCGGCAGGCCGTATTCCACGGTCTGACCCGCCAGCGCGTTGACGATCTCGGAAGCGCCCTTGTAAGGCACGTGCACGCCGTTGAAGCCGCCGAGCTTTGCCAGCGCGTGACCGCCCAGGTGGGCGGGCGTGCCGTTGCCGCCCGAGGCGTAGCTCAGGCCGTCGCGCGCGGCGCGGCCCAGTTCCATCAGGCCGCGCACGTCGCGGGCGGCGCTGGCGGCAGGCACGGCCAGCACCGAGGCGGACTGGCTCAAGGTGCCCAGGGGAACGAAGTCGCGCAAGGGGTCGTAGCCCGGCTGGGCGTAGAGCCAGGGGTTCACCACGTGCGGCGTGCCGGTCATGAGCAGGGTGTAGCCGTCCGCGGGCGCTTTCGCGGCGGCGGCCGTGCCGATGGTGCCGCCCGCACCGGGGCGGTTTTCCACGTACGCAGGCTGGCCGAGCGCCGCGCCCAGGCGCTTGGCGACTGCGCGCGCCAGCAAGTCCGTGGCGCTGCCGGCCGCGTAGGGCACGACCACGCGCAAGGGCTGTTCTGGATAGGTGCTGGCGCGCACGCCGGGCCATGCCACTGCGGGCAAGGCGGCTAGCAGGGTTCTTCTTTGCATTGTCGTGTCTCCATGAAGTGGTGCGGCTGTGTCAGAAGGTGTGGCGCAGGCCGACCTCGTAGCCCCTGGCCGACTGGTTGGGGCCGTTGACGGCGCTGCCGGGCATGGGCAGCGCCGCCGCGCCATGGCTGTTGCGCACATGCGCCGCAGCCGTGTACAGGGCAGTGCGCTTGGACAGGTTGTAGGCCGCGCCCACGCCGATTTTGCTGATGCTGCCCACGGGCGCGCCCGAGGCGTCCCGCGCACGCGAACGCGACCAGCTCAGCTTGAACTCCGCCGCGCCCACGCCCTGCGTCACCGCCAGCATCTCGCCGCGCACGTTGCGGCCCGCGCCGTTGCGGGTCCGCACCACGGTGCCCCACAGCTTTGTGCTGCCAATGTCATAGCTGGCACCGGCGACCGTTTCCTTGATGTCGTTCACGGCGGCATTGCGGTAGCGGGCATGCGCCAGCGCCGCGCTGAACGGGCCGCCGGCATAGGCCAGGCGCAGGCCCTCGTAGTTGCCGTCGCGGCGCGTGGCACCCGCATTCGAGGCGTTCTCGCCCAGTGCCAGCATGACGTTGGCGCTGAAGCCATGGAAGGTCGGCGTGCCATAGGCCAGCGAGTTCGAGGCACGCACGCCGCTGGGCGCGGCGAACACGGTGAGCGAGCTCACCGACGCCTGCGAGGTCATCAGGCCGACCGTGCCCGACGGATCGAAGAGGGTATGCACCAGAAAAGTCGGCGTATAGTCGCGGCCCGCGCGCACGAGGCCCCACGGCCCGGACAGGCCCAGGTACGACACGCGGTTGAAGGTCAGGCCCTGCGCTCCGTCGGCAGGGGCGGCCGGCTGGTTGTTGGCGCTGGTGCGCTGGCCCTGCCCGTCGTCCACGAGCAGGCCGGCCTCCAGCCAGAAGCTGGCGCGCAGGCCGCCGCCGAGATCCTCGCTGCCGCGCACGCCAAGGCGGCTGCCTTGCTGGCTGCCGGAGGTCAGTTGGGTTTTCGAGGCAACCGAGCCGCTGGCGCGCACCAGAGAAACGTCGGCCACGCCGAACAGGGTGACGCTGGCGGGGGCCTTGGACTGGGCGGCGGCGGCGAAGGGCAGGGCCAGGGCACCGGCAATGGCCCATGCAGGGCCGCAGGCGCGCACAAGATGCTGTTCAGAACATGTCATATTTTGATGTCCAAAAAAAGGGGGCGACGGCGCAGCTCAGGGATAGCTGACCACGTTCCACGCGGGCTCATTGCCACGGGTCATCGTGCAGTTGTGCTGCTGGATGGGGAGTGCCAGCAGGCCGCAGGCGTTGGTCACCAGGCGATGGCTGTTGCCGTAGGGCGGTGCGTTGTTCTTCACGTTGACCACCCCTCCGGCCATGCCGAACAGCGATGGATCGCCCCATGCGTCCAGCACCTGCAGCGCCCGCCGCGTGTTGGCAACCGGGTCGGGCGTGTGGATGTAGCCGTAGTAGCGATCGGGGCTGGTGGGCGCACCCGCCATCGCGAACCAGTCCGGATAGGTGTTGGCGCTGTTCACGTAGTCGGAAGGGCTGGAATACATGCCCACGCGCTGCACCGCATGCAGCCGGCCGATGTAGGCCGCGTGGCCGCCGCCCTGCGAATGGCCGGCGACCAGCACGCGATCCCAGGCAACGCCGCCATCGCCCTGCAGGTACTGGCCCCAGCCGTCGCCGGGGCGGTGCGTGTGCAGATAGCGCAGCGCGTCGGCCAGGCGCTGCTCGATCGAGTCGGCGCGCCCCACGGCCACCAGCGGGCTGAGGTCCGTGCCGGTGACGATCTCCTCGCGCGCCCGGCCCGTGCAGCCGGCGTCGCCCCCGCTGTCGTTGCACAGGGCGCTGATGGTTTCGGCATTCGGGTAGCGCAGGCCGATGACGTGGTAGCCGCGCGTGGCGCCGTGCTCCAGGTAGGCCGGGTACTGCGAGGGCGTGGCACCCGTGCCGGGCAGGAACACGGACAGTTGCTGGCGCGGCTGCGCCGCGCTGTCCAGCAGCGCGTAGTGCGGCTCGGCGCTGGCGGTGGTTACGCAGCTGGATGCATCGCTCGGCAACACTTGCAGCAGCGTCATCGTGGCCACGTTCAACGGCGCGGGAGCGCTGCTGGCCGCTGGCGGAGCGCTCGACATGCTGCACCCGGGTACGGTGCGCGCCGCCTGCTGTGCGCCGGCAATACCGGACTCAGCGCCGCCGCCGCACGCGGCCAGCACCGCAGCGAGTCCCAGTGCGGCCCCCTGGTTCAGAAGGCGTCCATGGAATGGGGTCTTGGTCATGCTTGTCTGTCTCCTCGTTGTGGTGTGTGTCTGCCGCAGACTCGCGGCACCTGTGCATGCAGCGGCCAGTCTATGGACGACCTATGATCAGGAAAAGTCAAAAATACTATGGCAGTGATAAGAGAAGCTGAACCCACATCCGCCGACGGCGCGCTGCCCGCACGCATTGCGCAGCTGCGCCTGCGCGATCTGCTGCTGCTCGAACACATCGCCGCCACCGGCGCGCTGCGCCAGGTGGCCGAGCGGCTGCATGTGACGCAGCCCGCCATCACGCTGGCATTGCGCGGCCTGGAGCAGGCATTCGGCGTGCAATTGGTGGAGCGCGGGCGCCGGGGCGTCACGCTCACCCCCGCCGGCAATGCGGCGCTGGCACGCTTGCGCGTGGCGCGCCGCGAGCTGGAGCAGGCGCATCTGGCCGCCCGCAGCCCGGCGGCCGTTCCCCTGCGCATCGGCGCCTTGCCGGTGGCCGCGCTGCAAGTGCTGCCGCGTGTGCTGCCGCGCGTGGTGGCCGAGCACCCTGACCTCGATCTGGTGCTGGGCGAAGACACCGTGGCCGGCCTGTGGGACAAGCTGGCAAGCGGCGCTTTCGATGCCATCGTGTGCCGCATGCCGTCCATGGCGCAAAAGGAAGGCTTGCCGCCTGGCGTCATTTTCCAGGCCGTGGTGGAGGAGCAGCTTTCCATCGTGGGGCCTGCCGCCCTGCGCGCCCTGCGGGGCCACCCGACGCTTCAGACGCTGGCGGCGCTGCCCTGGGTGCTGCCGCCTGCGCAGGCGTTCACGCGCGACGAGTTCGACCAGTTGTTTCTCACGCATTCGATACCACCGCCCGAGGCCACCATCACGTCGGCGTCCTTCCACACCAACCTGCAACTGGCGGCCAGTTGCGGCATGCTGACCGTGGTGCCCGAATCCGCCGCCCGCCGCTTTGCGCGCACGCTCGGTTTGCGCATCGTTGCCATCCCCTGGGAGACGCCGGGCGGCAGCATCGTGCTGGCGATGCGCGCCTCCAGCGAGGCGCTCGCGCCGCTACGGACGCTCAGGCGCTGCTGCGCGGATTTGTCGCAAACGGCCCTGCCCTGATCAGGGCGCGCCGTGAATGGCCGCCCCCGCCTCCCGCGCGGCGCGCTCGAACAGCCGCAGGGCCGCAAACTCCTGCTGCTGCGCCAGGTACATGAGCGACAAAGGCCCTGCCGACAGCGCAGGCGCATTGCGCAAGGGCTGCGCCAGGCCCATGCCCAGGTACAGGCCCACGGCGGAACGGGGCGCGACCGTGAGCGCGTTCGCAGCGTGCAGCAGTTGCAAGTTGGCGTGGAACGACGCCGATTCGACGACAGGCTCCGGCGGCTGCATCCCGTGGTCCAGAAAGAGCGCATCGAACAGGCGGCGCGTGTGCGTGCCGGGGCCCGGGAGAACCCAGCGCTGCTCTTGCAACTGAACCAGCCCGATGCGGCGCTTGCGGGCGAGCGCGTGCGCGGGCGCGCAGGCAAACACCAGCCGCTCGTCGGCCAGCGGCAGTTGCACCAGGCAGGCACCGTTGAGGGAGGGCAGGGCATCGGGCTCGGCGCGGCCGATGGCGCAATCGACGCCGCCGGTCGCCAGCAGTTGCAGCAGGCCCGCCGCGGTGGCGTCCTTCACCACCAGGCGAAGATCGTCGCCCCGCCGCGCAAGGGCCTGCATGGTGGCAGGCAGCAGGCTCACGCTGACCAGCGGCAAAACGCCCACCCGCAGCATCGGCACCTTGGCACGCCCGGACCGCGCCGTGGCGATGGCCGCGTCGAACTGCGACAGCCCCAACTGGAGCCGCTGGAGCGCCACGCGGCCTTCCGGGGTCAGGCTGCCGCCGCGCGCGGCGCGCGCCACCAGCGGAGCGCCGAACGCAGCCTCCAGCTCTTGCAGCATTTTCGTGACGGCCGGCTGGGAAAGATGCAGCTCGCGCGCCGCCGCCGCCAGCGAGCCGCCACGGTCCACCAGCTCCAGCAGGCGAAGGTGCCGCACCCGCAAAAAGTCCCCGGCGGCGCGGCGCGGCGGCGTTTCATCATTCATGATTCTTGAATACCTGTTCTGAATTTATCAATTTTCACCGAATGCCTTGCGCGACACAATTGCCGGGCAGATCGTTTGAAAAACCATGGGAAGGCAGGTCAGACATGCCAGAAGAAACCAACCCGCGCCGCCCCCAGCCGCTGCGCGGCATCCGCGTGATCGATTTCACCTCCGTGATCGCCGGGCCGTACTGCACCTACCAGCTCGCGTTGCTGGGCGCGGACGTGATCAAGATCGAGCGGCCCGAGGGCGGAGATTTCACCCGGCGCGGCGCGGAGATTGCGGGCGCACCGGGGCTGACGGCGGGCTACGTGGCGCAGAACGCGGGCAAACGCTCCGTCACCCTGGACCTGGCCTGCCCGCAGGGGCTGGAGGCGGCGCTGGCCCTCATCGCACAGGCGGATGCCGTCGTGGAGAACTTCACGCCCGGCGTGGCGGACCGCCTGGGCATCGGCTATGAAGCAGCAAGGGAGCGCAACCCGCGCATCGTCTATGCGTCGCTGTCCGGCTACGGGCAGACCGGCCCCTACAGCCGCAGGCCCGCCTACGACCACGTCATCCAGGCGATGTCCGGGGTGATGATGCTGACCGGCACGCCGGACACCGCACCCAACCGCATCGGCTCGCCGATGTTCGACTACATCGCCGGGATCTACGGCGCTTTCGCAGTCCTCGCCGCCATCATGGAGCGCGGGCAGACGGGGCAGGCGCAGAAGCTGGACATTGCCATGCTGGACGCCGCGATCACGGCCATGGCCTCCACCGCATCCGCGTGGGCCAACGAAGGTGTCGCCCCGCGCGCGCGGGGCAACTCCGCCGCGAGCGGAAGCCCCGCGTCGGGAACCTTCAAGACCCGCAGCGGGCTGCTCTCGCTGGTGTGCAACACCGAGGAGCAGATGGCCCGCCTGGACAAGGCGCTGCCCCCACCCTCCCTGGCGCACGACCCGCGCTTTGCCACCGAGGCGCTGCGCCGCGCGAACGAAGCGGCGTTCCGCGACGCGCTGGGGCAGAGGCTGCTGGAGCGCTCTGCCGAGGAATGGGAAACCCTGCTGTCCCTGGAGCGTGTTCCCGCAGTGCGGGTCCGCACCCTGGCCGAAACCTTGCAAGAGCCGCACCTGGCGGAGCGGGAAGTGATGTCGCGCCTGGCCGATCCGCATGGCAGCGCCGCGCTGGCGGTGCCGAATCTGGGCTTCCGCTGGAACGGCCGCGCCATCGGCCCGCTGGGCGCGCCTGCCCGGCTCGGGGAGCACACGGTCGAGGTGCTTTCTTCGCTCTCACAGGCCCTTGCGGCGAGGTGATGCGCTTGGCCGGCAGGGCTGGGAAGCCGCTCTCGCGGCGGAGCGGCGGTGGGACAGAATCGTGCATGACCACCACCCACCTCCTGTACCTGCACGGCTTCCGCTCCTCGCCCCAGTCGGCCAAGGCCCGCCAGATGGCCGCGCACGTGGCCCGGCACCACCCCGCCGTCACCTTCTGGTGCCCGCAATTGCCCCCGTCGCCGCGGGCGGCGATGGAACGGGTGTCCGAAGGCATCGACCGCTGGCCCCGGGGCGCCATGGCGGTGATCGGCTCCTCGCTGGGC
>Ga0222429_100872_pt1 | contig 11059 bp, 13 predicted proteins | sample 1B50Ametagenome_FD_182475 | JGI IMG/M metagenome (GOLD analysis project Ga0222429, IMG submission 182475) | Enriched microbial communities from leaf-cutter ant dump, University of Wisconsin, Madison, United States - 1B50A (version 2) | ecosystem: Environmental > Terrestrial > Nest > Insects nest...
GAAGGTTCTCTTTCAAATTCCTGCTCCAGTTGCTGGAATGCCCTGTTTATTTTATTGGTGAGGCCTACTTTGCTTAAAGGGAGGCGTACAATGCGGGATTGTTCTGCCAGCGCCTGCAATACACTCTGGCGGATCCACCACACTGCGTAGGAGATGAATTTAAAGCCCCTGGTCTCGTCAAAACGTTGCGCTGCCTTAATAAGACCCAGGTTGCCTTCATTGATCAGGTCAGGAAGTGATAAACCCTGGTTCTGGTACTGTTTGGCAACCGATACCACAAATCGTAAATTAGCTTTTGTTAAGCGATCCAGCGCCTGTTGATCACCTCTTTTTATACGTTCAGCCAATTGTACTTCCTCCTCCGGTCCTATTAATTCTACACGTCCTATTTCCTGGAGGTACTTCTCAAGACTTTGAGACTCACGGTTAGTGATGGATTTTGTTATTTTGAGCTGACGCATACTCATATTGTTAAAATTTAGCTTAAAACGTTGGCAACCACCTTATATTGCACCTGTAGCAATTTAAGAAATTGCTATGTATATAAAAAAAATATATTTTTCGACGGGTATAGGTATATCAGCGGCCAGATGCTTTGTTACGGGTGTAGATAAAAATATTATTCAAAAAACTTTGATGGTTCTAATATTTTTATATTATTGCACGCTATCTGATTTAAGAATACTGGTTTTTAGACACAAATAATGAGTAAAAAGCAATTATATACATTAGAATACCCCGTCAGGTGCTCACCGAGCATCCTCTACGAATTCCTCTCTACTCCAGCGGGGCTTCAGGAGTGGTTTGCAGACAAAGTAGACGAAAGGGATGATATTTTCAGCTTTAGCTGGAACGATTCTACCGATAAGGCGGAGATACTGGAAACAGAAGAGGATAAGTTTGTGCGGTTTCACTGGCTGCATGCGCCGAAAGAAGAATATTTTGAATTTGCGATAGAAAAATCGGAAGTGACCAACCAAACGATTCTTGTTATAAAGGATTTTGCTGAAAAGCGGGATATCCAGGACCAGAGCCGTTTATGGGACTACCAGGTGAAGGAATTGTTTCACCGGCTCGGAAACTGATCTGCCAGCACATCGATAAGGTTTCCGAATTTGTCTGCCAGTAACCTATCAGCCTCATTCCACTTATCCAATGGAAAGAAATAGTTCAGCTTCAGAAATGAAATGTTCGTATATATATCTTCTATAGCGCCTGCGGGTATGCTTTTCAACATACGGTGAGTCTCCGGTGCGGGGTGGTGCTGCCATTCATTTCCGCTTATTTGTATCATCCAGTTATTACTGTCCTGTCTCGAATAAAAACGGTGAACAGCATCCCTGAATTGTTCCTTATACGTTCCCTTCAGGTGTAATGTAATGCTCCAGAAATGTCCCCACCAAAACATGGTACGTATGGCCAGCACATCCTCCTGTTTAAAAAAGCGGGGGAAATCCAGTATCATATACGGAAGGTGCAGGTAGCGCTCACCCTTGCTGATCTTGGGTGGATGAAGCTCCGGTAGTAATGGCTGCAACAGTTGGCTTGCATAGTGCTGATACCTGGAAGAGAGCGCGTCCAGCAGCATAAAGGCTTTTTCCATAACAGCGTTCTTTGTTAAAATGATCTGACTGTTTTGCGCCAGCATCAGTTCCTCTTCCGAAAGTTGTATTTTTGCGCCACTCATATACTAAAGGTATAGCAGAAACGTGATTAAAAAATTAGATAAACTCATCCTTAAAGCCTTCATAGGGCCTTTTATTGCCACGTTTTTCATATCGCTTTTCATATTGGTGCTTCAGTTTTTCTGGAAATATATTGATGACCTGGTGGGGAAGGGGCTGGATACCTTTACGCTTTTACAACTCACAACCTATGTTACAGCTACCGCTGTACCTTTAGCATTGCCGCTGGGAATACTCATCTCCTCCATTATGACCTTCGGTAAGCTTGGGGAAAGTTTTGAGACAGTAGCGATTAAATCTGCCGGCATACCGCTTTTGCGGTTCATGCGTCCGTTGATGGTCGTGGCTGCGCTGGTGTGTGGTGTAGCATTCCTTTTTTCCAACTACGTGATCCCTGTGGCGCAATTAAAATTCCAGACCCTGCTGTACGATATTACGGTAGCCAAACCTGCCTTCAACCTGAAGGAAGGGGTGTTCTTTAAAGACTTTGAAGGGTATACGATCAAGATCGGGAAAAAAGAAAAGGATAATATTACGATCCATAATGTCATCATTTTTGAAAGAAACTACAACCTGCAGGATAATATCATTGTTGCAGAAAGCGGGAAGATGAGCATCAGCGACGACAAAAAGTTCCTGGAGTTTTACCTCGAAAACGGCTGGCGCAATGAGGAGAGAGGCCCTTCTTATTCCATCAACACCGAATATATCCGGCTGAACTTTAAAAACTACAAAAAGGTATTCGACCTCAGTTCCTTCCAGATGATGAAAACGCCGGACAGCCTGTTCAAGGACAATTTCCGGATGCTGAATATGCGGCAACTGGATAAGACGATCGATTCGCTGGAAGTAAAAACCATTTCAGATATAGGAAAGCGGGTGGATCGTGAAATAGGGATCAACTATTATTTTGTCAGGAAAGAGCTTACCCCCCCTGCAAAAGAAGTGCCTCCGCCGGCGCCGGTAAATTCCATTGAAATAAAAAGAGGTGTAAAGCCGGAAATGCCCAAAAAACAGCTGACCTACGTGAACCAGGATAATTTTAAACGGGCGTTGAAAACACCGAAAAAAGTAGGATATGAAGACCTGTTGCCCGATTCAACGCGACAGCAGGTTATCAGCAGAGCGATCGATAAGATCAATTCGGAAAAAAGCAGTGTCAGTGCTATTGCAGACGATGCACAGTACAAAAATAAAAGTTTGCGGAACCACCTGGTGGAATGGCATCGCAAGCTAAGCTTATCCTTTGCCTGCGTTGTGTTGTTCCTGATAGGGGCGCCGCTGGGCTCCATTATCCGTAAAGGTGGGATGGGGATGCCCCTGGTTATAGCAGTGGTATTCTTTCTTATATTCCACCTGCTGAATATGTTCGGCGAAAAGTTTGTGAGAGAAGGTATTACCTCTGCATTTGTGGGAATGTGGTTGTCGACCCTGGTGCTGTTGCCCATCGGCTTTTTTCTTACCTACAAAGCCATGCATGACTCGCAGTTATTTAACAAGGAATTTTATTACCGGTTGTTCAGACCGGTAAACCGGTTTATAAAAAAAATGCGTAAACCTTCGAAAAACAGGCTGGAAGCAGTTCCGGTAAACTAACACTATGTATGGGCAACTGGAAGATCATTGTATTTTTTCTGACGGGTACTGTATTCTTTTTTCTGCTATTGCGATGGCAGGGGCAGGCGCTGGTAACCCCTGCTTCACCTGCCGGTATTGTTTCTTTTGAGCTGGCGTTTCATAAACACAATGCGGCTGCTATTACAGAAGCCTGGAAGCAGGGACACGGGCTTGCTTTCTTCCTGAATATCCTGCTCGATTTCCTGATGATCCCTTTTTACGGACTGTTTTTCTATTCCATCTGTGGCTTTTTTTCGGAGCAATACAAAACGGGCATCCTGCAAAGAGTAGCGGTATTGCTGGCTTTTGGCAGCCTGATGGCGGTAATCATGGATATCGGCGAAAACCTGCTGATGCTGTTCAGCTTTTATATAAGTGTGGCAGGTCCCGTCGTGTGGATGACGGGGGCGGTAGCGGTCCTGAAGTTTGCCTTCATTGCCTGCTGTCTTGCTTATATCCTGTTTTCTTCTGTTTACCTGCTGCTGAAGAAACTGGTGTAAGCAGGTGCTTTTGTGTGTAAAATGTTAGTCCCAAATTAAATGTATACGGTTGTATATCATAATTTTAATCTTTACGTTTAAGTCTTAACTTTGACGCTTCAGAACAAACATGGCAGAAATAATATTAGAGCTTCAGCATGCGAATATCTACCAGGGCAAGTCGCTGGTATTGGGGGATGTGGACATCCAGGTGCACAAGGGAGAATTTGTATACCTTGTAGGGAAGACGGGTACCGGTAAATCCAGCCTTTTAAAGACGCTGTATGGAGAGCTGAAGCTGAAAGAAGGAGAGGGCACTGTGGTGGGGTATAAGCTGAGTGAAATGACCTGGAAAAAGATCCCTTTCCTGAGAAGGAATCTGGGAATCGTGTTCCAGGATTTCCAGCTGCTTACGGACAGGAATGTGCATGATAACCTGAAGTTTGTGCTGAAAGCCACCGGCTGGAAGGATGATAAGCTGGTGGAAGAAAAGATAACAGATGTGCTGGAAAAAGTAGGACTCAAAACCAAAGGGTTCAAATTTCCGTTTGAGCTGTCCGGGGGCGAACAGCAACGGGTAGACCTGGCAAGGGCCCTTTTGAATTCCCCCAAGCTGATTCTGGCGGATGAGCCTACCGGTAACCTGGACCCGGAAACCTCCGACGAGATCATGCAGCTGCTGTTCCGCATATCCAAAGAATACGGTACCGCCATCGTAATGGCAACCCACGATTATCGTGTCATCAGCAAATTCCCTGCCCGGACCATCCGCACAGAAACCGGAAGGGTCATTGATAATGCCGGGATCACCTTATAAACGTTTTTCTTCACTTGGCTGACTAAACAGACCGGACAAGTATTGTCATGTCATGGTCATATAAAGTCATTTATCTCTTGTTGATTGGAATATCGGGATAATCCGATATATCTTTGCGGTATGTTAGCAATTGACTGCCTGGAAATTTTTAAGGCTTTGTCCAACGAAAAAAGGCTGGAGATACTGTTGTGGCTTAAAGAGCCCCACCGTTACTTTTCCTGTGCAGAAGGAATGGATTTTGAAAAACATGGTGTGTGTGTAGGGTATATCCAGAAACGGTCGGGGTTAACACAATCTACTATATCGGAGTATCTCACTATTTTAAAAAAGGCCGGATTGGTTGAATCCGTAAGGATAGGTCAATGGACTTATTACAAACGGAATGAAAAAGTATTTAAGGAATTGAGCAGGATCATTAAAACAAATATTTAGCAGACATGAAGAAGAATACAGGCCTCTCTGTGCTGGAACTGGCCATTGTTACAGAAGGAGCTACCGTATCGGATGCCATAGCCGGTACGGTAGCGGTAGCACAACATGCAGAAGAACTTGGGTACAAACGGATATGGCTGGCCGAACATCATAATATGCAGCATGTGGCCAGCTCTGCTACTGCTGTGCTGATAGGGGAGGTAGCCGGTAAAACACGTAGCATAAGAGTGGGATCGGGTGGCATCATGCTGCCGAACCATTCCCCTTTGGTCATTGCAGAGCAGTTCGGTACGCTGGAATCCATTTATCCCGGAAGGATAGACTTGGGGTTGGGCAGGGCGCCAGGCACGGACCAGCTGACGGCTTATGCTTTGCGCAGAAAAAATATGACAGCCGAATACAATTTTCCTTCGGATGTAAGGGAACTGCAGACCTACTTCAGCAGGGAAAACAGCGATGCCAAAGTGAGGGCTTTCCCGGGCGAAGGACTGGAGATACCCATCTGGATACTGGGTTCCAGCACAGACAGCGCTTACCTGGCTGCAGAATTCGGGTTACCCTATGCTTTTGCTTCCCATTTTGCACCTGCGCAGTTCCGTGCCGCCATAGAGATATACCGCGATCATTTTAAGCCTTCCCGGCAATTGGCCGAACCTTATGTGATGGCTTGTGTAAATGCCATGGCAGCCGATACGGATGAGGAAGCAGAATGGCTGACGACCAGCCTGTACCGCATGTTCATGGGTATTATCACCAACACACGCAGCCCTTTACAACCACCGGCAGAACTACCGGCTATGTTTCACCACCCCGAAATAGAGCGGGCGGTAAAAAGCATGACGGCATATACCTTTGCCGGTAGTAAGGAGACGTTGAGACAAAAGTTCGGCATATTCCTGGCGGAAACGCGTGTGGATGAACTGATGGTTACCAGTCCGATATATGACAGGGCAGCGAAGCTGAAATCGTTCTCGATTGTAAAAGAAGCCTTAGACAATTGATAGACAGAAAGACCACATACATCGGAAATCATAAGTTGTACATCAGAAATAAAAAAGAATTGCTGATTTCGGGATTTTGGATGGCTGGTTTAGAAAATCCACATATCAGAAATCTCACATCAGAAATCAGAAATAAAAAGGAAATTGTTGATTGCTGATCTCTGATTTTACTGATTGAATAAATCCATAGGTCAAGCATCGTACATCAGAAATCTTAAATCATCACCGATATAAACCAGGTTGTAAATAAGCCCCCGGATATTGAAATGACACAGGATTTGACGAATAAGAACAGCTTACTGGTATTTGCATTGGAGTCGGAAGCAGCAGGTTATTTCCGGGATCAGGATATATTGTTTACGGGTGTTGGAAAAATAAATGCCGGTTACCGGTTGCTGAAACGGATTGCAGTGAGCCGGCCGGATATTATCATCAACCTCGGATCGGCGGGCAGCAGCCTGCATAAGAAAGGAGAAGTGGTTTGTTGTACGCGGTTTATTCAGCGTGATATGGATGTGACTCCGTTGGGTTTTGCAAGGTATGAAACACCTTTTTATGAGCAGGACATCATGCTTGAGTATGGCATATCGTTGCCGGGGTTGGTGCAGGGGATCTGCGGAACAGGAGATAACTTTGAGATCCAGCATAACGCAGAAGCTTACGATGTGGTAGATATGGAAGCCTATGCGCTGGCGTGGGTTGCCAAACAGGAGGGTATTCCGTTTGTTTGCCTGAAATATATTTCGGATGGAGCGGATGGCAAAGCTGCCGGTGACTGGTCGGTATCTGTTCACCAGGCGGCGAAAGCGTTGCACGAAACACTTTTAACATGCCGGGGATAAAGAAAAGCATTAGGGGTTGACCAAAAATCCTGTTGAACGTCTTTGCGAATAGCTGATTATACGGTCTCAATCGTTGAATTGTGACATGCAAGATGTTTCACTGATAAATTCAATCTGTATCTAACAGCGCGTGGGGACACGCGCCGGGGCAGTGGACCGCCCAGTGGCGTGGAGACATGCAACCTTCGCATCCTAGATATTCGAAAGCCACAGCGCTATACGAAGTTTCCGATTTCGTATTCCCTATGTTCTTCATCGTCAGAGACGATGAAGAACAATTACTTACAACAATCCTTTTTCACAAAAATGTTCTTCAGGAACCTGAGTATGCCGGAGAATATCTTTTGCAACGTCATTTTTCTTTTTTCATCAATGCGTTTAAAAAATTGTATTCATACCGCAGCAGCCAGCTGCTGGTGTTGAAACGTTCCATACTGCCGGCCGCCTGCACACGGTAAGCCAGGTCCAGCCTGGAAATGCTGTTAAAGATAAACTGAATACCCGGAACCACATCCAGGTAATATCCTTTCCCATCCAGGGCATTGGTTCCCAATATATCTACATACACATTAAAGTTGGGTTGCTTATAATCCTTGTAAACCCTGGGCAGGAGCAGGTAGCCGGCAGACAGGCTGTAATTGGCTGCATGCCTGCTGATACCCGGCACCCCGGGTACGTTCATATTTTCCCACCTGTTGGTATAGGCTACCGTGCCGGAAACAGCCAGCTTGTGCACCAGCTGGGTGGCTACTATGCCGGCATTGAAACCGGAATGATTGCCGTCGAGTTCAATTTCGTTGCTGCTGTAGATATTGGTAATGGGATGTGGCGTTCCGTCTATTATATGCTGGCGGGTATGCTGCATGGTGAGCGGGTTGCTTGAAATGGCCACTTTACCAAAAGCAGCCATCCTGAAATGCGAATGCAGGTCATCAACAGAGAGAAAACGGTACTTGGTATAGATATTCCCGCCTTCGAGTTGCATTCCTCTTTGAAACATATTGGATGCATAAGCCATTCCCCGGATCATAAAATTCTTGTTGATGCCAAACATTACCTCCGGCAATACCCGGTAGCTGTAACCATTGTCATAAGGGCGTGGCATAAGCTTATTGGTTACTCTTATACCTATGCTTTTGGCCGGCACATTGCTGGCAGGGTCCGACATGATGTATAATTCCTGTGCATGCACAGAAAAGCCTGTCAGTATTAAAAGGCACAAGATAATATAGCGCATGAAATGGTCATTATGGTGAATGATAAGGTACAGGTTGCCGGCACGACTGCAGGTGGCAACCTGTGGTTAAAAGGCAGTTGATTATCCCTGGATGGTTACGTGGTAAACTCTTTGTTTAGTGGTTTTCCTGCCGACATTGCAGCACTCATCCATGTATCCTGACTCATAACATTGCATAGTGGTGAGCTTGCTCATTTTTTTATACTCTTTGGCAACAACAAAGTTTTTATCCAGGAGCTTTATCTTCTGAGTGCCGTTCAATGTCTGGTTTTTTACATCCATAAAGTGAAAGGTAATGTCGTCAACTGTCACATGTGCGTCGTTTTTCACAGCCAGCTGGTTGAAATTGGCATGCGCCCAGAGATTGGCCACGAAAAAGCCCGCGCCTTCCACCTTGTTTTTCATGGCATCCAGGTCAGGCTTCATGTCCGGTTTAATGGACACGGTAAAAATATTCTTATTCAGATCAGTGGTTACAGATTCCACGAAGCTGAGCGAGTTAAGCGCTTTATTGATAGAATTGCTGCACATAGAGCAGGTGAGGCCACTAGCCTGTAATTCTACCTTTTGTATCTGGCTGTGAGCAACTGTAAATGAAAACAGGGTAATTATTGCGATAAATATTTTTTGCATTGTATTTGATTTTATGTTCTGAGTAGATAGGAAAATGGTATTACATTGAAGTAATACAGGCTAAGGCCTATTCCCGGTATCAAATACGAAAAACAGCGTACAGTATGTTGTGGGAGGGCTGTTCATATTCCGGGGGTGTCCGGATGTATTCCAGGCGAAGTTCGCCAGCTAATGTCTTTTGAATGCTGTAGTCGGGTGCCACCGGCGCGATTGCCGTGAAGGCGGGTGTCCCAAACTTTACAAGGGGACTGCCTTTATGTGTATCATCGAGTTTAAAAACTTTCAGATCGTCGTGGCAGCAGCCGGAATCTTCCATGCCACAGTAGCCGCAATCGTTGCTCTTTTCTGAGGAATGGTAACTGATATCCGCCAGCTCACCCATGCAATAATGCATATTCACTACCAGCCCGCAGGATACCGCGAGATACAGGAATGCAACCAGTATGGTGAATAATTTCTTCATTGCAGTTGCAAAATTAACGTCAAAAACCGGTTTTTGCAACAGGCCCGACTGTTAAACTTATTCTCTTATGTAACGATTTTGAACCGCTATAATTGTAAGCTGTTTTTAATAATCCGGTATTTTCCGCTGCTTTCACGGGCAATATCATCTTTGTAAAAAAAACTGATATCGACATGATGCCCCAGCCTCTCTACCAGTTCATGCCTGAACATCTCTTCGTCTTTATCTCCATAGCTTTCATCTTTTACAATATATACCTCTATTGCGTCTTTCCTGTCCTGTATAATCTGGAATTTGACGACCCCCGTTACATATTTCACGCAGTTAGACACATTACCCAGGTTTATCTTGCCTCTTTCTTCCGAATAGATGAAATCATTGATCCTTCCTTCGATGGATTCAGCCAGTGGGTTATGATTCCCACAGTCGCATGTTCTGTCTGATAGTGTCAGCTTATCCTTTATGGCATACCGAATAAGTGGTGTGCCGTGCGTCTGAAACGATGTAAATACCAGGTCGCCCTGCTGAGCCGGCATCCCGTTATTATCCAGCACTTCTATATAGCCCGACAGAAGGTCAATATGGAGATTCCCTTTTGGACACTCCAGAATGAAGGGAGCTCCTTCGGAGGATGCATACTGGTTTCTCACTTCGGCTCCAAAAAACTGCTTTAAAGCAGCTTTCTCATGTTCCACGATCGTTTCTGCAGTTGGAAAAATTGTTTTGGCGTTATAATGTAGATGATAGTTATTGTCGATGCCCCATTTGGCAATTTCGTACATAGAAGAAGGAAATCCAACCAGGAATTCCGGCTGGAAGCGATTCAGGTCATCAATATATTGTTTTACGGAACGGGGCGAAATATGAAAAGTAGAATAATACCTTATCTTATATAACCAGTCATACCGCCAGTACCGTTTTTTCTGAACGTCTTTGTCTGTTAGAATAGCTTTACCGCTGAACCAGGCCACCTTTTTGCCCAATTTGTAACCGTGTTCGGCCCGAAATAAATCTAACGTTGCCTGCCTTTGCTGCATGTCATCATGCGTATACCGCACTTCAAGCGACTTACCTGTTGTACCCCCCGTTTTGCTGATAATCGCATCCCCGGCATCTACAGTGTAGATGTCGTTAATATTCGAACGTACGTCTTCTTTGGATTGTATGGAAATAGTCTCGTAGTAAGAAAAAATATCGCCCTGTGGATGAATGTCAGGCAGTATTTTTTTGTAATACGGTGAATTCGATTGGGCAAAGGCAATAAAATCGGATAGCTTTTTCTTTTGCAACTGCTTCAGTTCGTTCAATGAAAGCTTTTTCTGCCTGACGGCTTCATCATACCAGTATTTATACCTTCCCCATGTCTTTTTCTATATTGAAGATAGTCATACATGGTCACCAGACAATCCTTAAGAAAACCGGGCATTTTCTTATATAACTTTTCCTGAATTTTTGCCATTGAATGATAAATTAGTGATCGTGTTTTGAGCAGGTAGGTTTTAAGCAACGCAAAAGTACAGGTTTTAAACAATATTTAAAACAGGCGTCAGGTTGTCTTTCATGTATTGATCTATGGTAAGGAAATGGTATTCTTTTGCTTTACACTTTAAGTAAGTATCAGGGTTCCATTGTGCATTAAAAGGATTTTTTAGATTTTTGACGGGTAATAAAATAGCCACAGGTGTTAATTTGATAACATTGTGCGATAATACGTTTAGTTAGACTGGCGACCACAACTTAATGTTCTCTATTAAAAGAGAGCTGACCTTTTTGGGTCAGCCCTCTGGTTGCAAAGGCTTTAGTTAGAATGTTACATCATCGGCTATATTACCGCCCTGCTCGGCAGCAAACTT